>Ga0210040_10001937_pt1 | contig 30180 bp, 17 predicted proteins | sample CryGeyCG12114_NA_FD_185462 | JGI IMG/M metagenome (GOLD analysis project Ga0210040, IMG submission 185462) | Groundwater microbial communities from aquifer - Crystal Geyser CG19_WC_8/21/14_NA (SPAdes) (version 2) | ecosystem: Environmental > Aquatic > Deep subsurface > Groundwater | place: USA...
CTTAGCTTATAAGTATAAAATAGTAAAGTAATAATTTTAATACTTATTTTATTTACCTAATCTTTATACTTTAATCTTTCTTACTATAAGTAAGTTACTATATTATTATCTTAATTAATATATACTACTTTAAAGTTATACTTTATATAAGTATATTTAATATAGCTAGTAATTACTTCTATAATTAACTTTAGTAACTTATCTTATAAAATTACTATAGTAATTTTACTAGTAAACTCTTCTTTAATTATTAGTACTTATTATTATCCTAATTATCTATATAGTATATGAAAAAGATTCTATAAAATATAGAAGTATAGCTATAGTAATTATTTCTTAAGCCTATATAAGATAACTTAAGTAGTATATATAACTAAGTAGTTAGTATATTTACTTCTTTATATACCTATAATCTTAATATTTTATATAGTATAAGTAAGCGCTTAAAGCGCTTATTAATCTAAATATCTAAATTTCTAATACTATAAAGCTTTATCTCTTTTCTTAATTTAAAGGTTATATAATCTTCTTATTATATTAATAATTATTAAAGATAATAAATAATAGTAAATTAGCTTATATTTAAGAAATATAAAGTTATAGTAGTAGTAAAGCTTTACTATTACTATATTATTTACTAATTATTCTATACTTTAGTATACTATCTAGTCCTAAGTACTATATATTTACTTTTTTAAGTAGATACTTAGAGATAATATTTATATAAAAACTTTTAATAATCTTAATATTCTTTAGTAGTAAATTTTTTATTATCTTTTTATAAATACTATTAATTACTCTTTTAATTACTTAATCTTTATAACTTTATACTAGAAGTAACTAAGTACTAGTATTAATACTATTTTCTAGTCTTACCTTCTTAAAAGTGCCCTCCTTAATTAGACTTTAATTATTAACTAAGTATATTACTCTTCTACTATTAAAAATAGTACTTATTAATAATAGATAGGTAGTATATAGTATACTATATACGCCTAGTATTAAATTATCTTTAAAGTCTATAAAGTTAATTAATATAGCTTATAAAGAACTTAGATAATTAGTAAAAGATTTACTCTTACTTAATTTACTTAAGTTTATAAGTACTATATTTAACTAGAGCTTCTAATTTAAGCTAGTAATTTTTATATAAAGATTAGAGTTTTTAGGCTTAGCTAGCTATTTAATAATCTTAGTATAGTCTAGGTTTATTAGCGTAATAGGTACTCTATTACTTAAGTATAATCTAGTATATACTATTTCTAATTACTTATACTTAATTAGCTTCTAGTTATATATTCTACCTTTACTTAGCTTATATAAATACTTAATCTTATTAGTATTTAAATTAGTAAAGTACCTCTTCTTAAGTAGTAATTCTTTACTTATAAATATTATAAATATACCTTTACTAAAGCTTAAGCTAATCTTAGCTTCTTATAGTATAAGTAAAAATATATATAATACCTATTCTATAGTTATAGCTTTACTACTAATAGCTACTTATAGTATAATTACTTAGTAAAAGTTCTTAGCTTATTCTAGTATAAACTTTACTCTAATTACGTTAAAGAAATCCTATATTATAAGTTTACTTTTAATATTAGTAATTTAAAAAGCTTAAGCTTAAGTATATAATATCTACTATTATATAAACTATATAGTAGGCTTAATCTATTTATTATATACTTTAGCTAAATACTTATAGTACTTTTAGTATACTAATATTAAGTTAGTAGAGTTAATTAGTACTAGTTTATTATATAGCTTTTTAATTAAAGCTTAAAGAGTAGACTAGTTCTTTAATAAAAGTATAATCTATATAAGTATAAGAAGCTTATATATAATAGTCTTATTTATCTAGTTAAGTATATTAGTAAGTTTTATAGTAAACCTTTTCTATTAATTAAGCTTAATCTTTTAGATAGCTACTTCTTCTAAGTATATAATTATTACTTTTATCTAATTATCTTTTACTTTCTAGTAGCTATTATTACTTAAGTCTAGTAGATTATTAAGTTTAAAGTAGTCTAGTTCTTAATTATTAATTAGCTTCTATATCTCTCTTTTTAGATTAATAGACTTTTAGATACTTTTACTTCTATAGTAAAACTTAAGCTAAGTATACTAATATAGCTAGTTTAATTAGCTCTTAAGTAGTATATTATATATATTAACTTAGTTATTACTTATTATAAGCGTATATATATATATATAGATTAGAAGATAATAGAGTAGTTTAATTATTTTAAACTCTTAGTAATATAAAGTACGTAAGAAGAATTATTACTATAACTTTATAATACTAGACTTATAACTATTAGAGCTAAGTAAGCTTAGAACTTAGATTAAAATAAGTATATTAATTAGATAACTACTAAAGAAAAGATTAGATAAAAATCTAGTATATATACTCCTCTTTTAGAGGGCCTTAATCTCTAAACCTCTAGACCTAATCTTATAATTAGCCTTAGCTTAAACCTCTATACTATAATACTCTATAACTCTAAAATTATATTTAGAAATTACTAAAATTACTAATACTAAAGCTACTAATACTAAAGCTACTAATACTAAAGCTATTTATACTAAGGCTATTTATACTAAGGCTCTTAATACTAAAGATACTAGTATATAGAATAATAAGTAAGCTTAGATAGCTACTAATAGCTAAGCTACTATTACTAAAGCTAACTAATAGCTTACTAAGTACTATTTAGTAAAAGAAGTAAGGAAGCTATTATAAGTATAGTAAATAATTAAAGTATTCTAGCTACTTATAGTAAATTAGCTTTATAAAGTATTTTAGCTACTTATATAGCTTTAAAATTAGTATTAGTATTATTAAAAGTAGTAAGAATATACTAGTAGTTTTATAAAAAGTAATTAAACTAGAAAAAGTTAAAAGAGATTAAATAAATTAAGAATTATTGTATATATTAGTTTACTTAAGACTTTCTAACTTACTAGTAATAAAAAAGGAGATAGTACTAAAATTAGTAAAATACCTAAATAGTATAAGTAAAAGAAGAAGAAAGTAAAAAATTAGTTTTATATAGTAAAGTAAAAGTATAAAGTATATTTAGTATAATACTTACTATTTATACTAATATAGTTATAGTACTTAATACTAGTCTAACTATTAAAGATCTTCTTAATATAAGCTTAGTAGTAATTACTATAAAGCTTACTAATATTAAGAAACTAAGTAATAAGAGTCTTACTTTTACTCTTAGATAAAGTTAGAGTTAAATATACTAGCTTATAAGTACTAAATATCTAGTTATTAAATAGAGCTTAACTATAGTAAGCTAAGTAGTAAAAAGTCTTTAATAGTAACTTTAGAGACTATAGTAGAGAGGCTATAGAGTAATTATAGCTATATTAGTAAAGGTAATTATTATTAGTAAGCTAAGTAGAAGTTTAAAAAGCTCTTCTTCTAGAAGGCTATATATAGTTAATAAAAGATTAAGAAGTACTTAAGTATACTTACTATATTAAAAGATAATATTAAAAGTAGTAAGTATTGTAGACTAGCCTTAGAGGTACTATAATAAGTATTAATAATAGATTATATTTCTTAAGGAGAGAGAGATAAGTATAAGTAGAGGATATACTATATACTAAGGTATAGGCGCTAGCCTAAGCCTATAATATACCTCTATCTATTCCTCTTTAGTCTATCCTTCTTTTATATATAAAATCTATACTATACTATTTTAATTACTAGTATTATATAGAAGGCGTATATATTATTATAAGATAGCTACTATTATAGTATTAGTATATTAGAGCTTAGCTTATTTATAGTATTAGTATATTAGAGCTTAGCTTATTTAACTTATAGGCGTAGTAATTATACTTAGTAATTAGTACGTATATATAGTACCTTTATATTATTAGTACTAGATTATCTTTTACTTCTTTATCTATACTTTCTAGATTATATACTACTTTTATTTTATGCTTACTACTCTACTAATAAGTACTTATACTTCTTTTATACTATACGTATATATATAACTCCTTAATTACTACTATAGCTTAAACTATTTATAACTAAAAGTACTAAAAGTTTACTAGTATCTAGTTAAGTGTTAGTAGTAGTAATAACTTAAGTAATAACTCTCTTAATTATTTAAATAGTAAGAGTAAGCTACTAAAATATAATAAACTAGTAAGTATACTACTATAAGTATATAATATATACTAATTATAAACTATAGCCTCTTATTCTATATAAGAAGTTAAAGAAAGCTAAGTATATTAAGTAGTATATTACTAAAAGTAACTCTAATAAGTTAAATAAAGTTCTTAAATACTATAGTTATATCTTTTACTTAATATATATTACTTAGTTAAGGCTATTTAGCTTTACTAACTATATCTTAAGCCTAAGTAAAAACTACTAGTACTACTATAATAGCTATAAATAGTATAATATAGACTTAGACTTCTTTATATTATATATACTACTATACTATACTTTTACTTAATTACTAAACTTTACTAATAAAGTATACACTTATAGTAATACTTATATAATAGACTATAGTACTTATAGTAAGTAGTATAATAAGTACTATATAAAGAGGTACTTTAAATTCTCTTTATAATTCTATAAGCTACGCTAGGACTTTAAAGCTATATATAAAGCTACTAAGTATTAAAACTATACTTCTTATATTATAGGTAACTAGATTACTTATATATATAGTTCTAGTACTACTTCTTCTACTACCTTTTTACTATTAAATAGTCTTAAAGTATTATTCTTAATAGCTATATAAAATATACTTTTACGCTATAGTAGCTACTATAATAATAATACTATATAAGCTATTTAGAACTTTATAGTAGTAATATAAATAGTAGCTTAGTATATTATATATTACTTAGATAAGAACTTATATATAATTAATAAGACTAACTAAAAAATAGTAAATAATTAGAACTAGATTATAGTAAGTAAAGTATAATTATAGTAGAGTAGTATAGCTATATAATTAACTTTATAATAGAATACTTTTACTTAGCTTAATTATTAGATTAAAGAAGTACTAGCTATACTAAGTCTATACTATATTATACTATATTCTTAGGTTAACTATACTCTTTTACTAATTTATTTATAGCTTATACTCTCTTATTATAGCGTCTTATACTTATTTACTACTATATTATAAGTAAATCTTTCTTAAATCTATACTTTACTATATAACTATAAGTATACTTATATTTATAAGTAAGGTTACTAGCTTAGTTACTTTATTAATAATTTAGAAGAGAAGGTTAAGTATAAAGGTTAAGAAAATAAATTCTTTAATATTAATAAGTTTAACTTTAATAGTTATAAGAATTATTAATACTAGTAGTATTATATATATAGTAAGAATATAAGTATTTTTTTTTATTTAAGACTAGTATCTTTAAGTACTATATAAAGAGTCTTCTCTTACTTTAGGCTTTACTAACTTAGATTTTACGTCTTATATATATCTAGTTTATTCTAAATAGCTATAGTAATACTATAGCCTTAATATAATAATATTACTTTACTCTTCTTTCTATATAATATATATACTAAGCTATTATAATATTAAAGATTACTATATAAATCTTCTTACTTCTATATTAGAGCTATATTAATAACTTCTTTAAAAAGTTCTTATATTAGTTTTATATATCTAGCTTACTTTATAAGTACTTTCTTCTTACTCTATTTTTATATATTCTAGATTTTTAGAATTTTCTCTACTTTATATTTATTTAGAGCTAGATTATCTTTAGTTAAGATAATAGCTAGTCCTAGCTTAAAGTCTAAAAGTACTTATAATAGTAGAAGATTTACTACTATATATTTAACTAAGTCTATATATATAGTCTTATAAAGATTACTTAGTAAGTTTAGTATAATAGTTAGTAGAGAAAAAATATAAGTTACTTTATACTTATATTAGAGCTAATCTAGCTTCTTCTTAGGCCTATTAGTAGCTAAATTATAGGTAGAGAACTAAATATAATTACTTTTTTTAAATACTTTAGCTAATTACTATAATTAATTTATAGACTTTTACTACTATTATTAAGTATATATAATAATAGCTTATATAAGCTATACCCTTTCTTAAAGATAGTAGATAAATTAGATAGTAGAGCTTTTAGGCGTATATATTAACCTAAGTAAGAGTATAGTTTATTATAAGAGATTTACTATAAAGCTATTAAGTAGTAGGTTTAGGCTTACGCTAGTAATACTAGAATCTTTATTATTTAATACTAGCTAGTATATAAAAAGATATTAAGGCTAGTCTATTTACTTAAAGTTAATTATAATATATAATATAGCTTATACCTCCTAGTTAGCTTTTTCTATACTACTATTAGTTTAAAGATAGTATAATATAGAGAGTAGTTAAATAATACTTATAAGCTTATATAGCGTAGACTAGAATTTCTTAAGCTAATCTAATCTATAATCTATAATAATACTAGAAGAGAAGTTTTAGAAATACTACTATATATTATAAAATACTTTTATATAGTATTTAGACTCTATTAAGACTATAGCCTCTAGTTAGATATACTTAAATAAGTAGTTTATAATTACTAATAAGTAGTATAGTAAGCTCTTATCTTTTATAAGTAAGTTTACTATAAAGTCTTTTAATACTTATAACTAGTAGTAGTTTATAACTAAGATTAATTATAAAAGCTCTTATTATTACTTTTTTTAAATATAAGTACTAAAATAATAGTAGTTTTATATATATCTTATAATATCTTAAGATATTCTATTTTAATAGTAGTTATAGTATAGTATTTAGAATATAGTATTTTTACTTAAGTAGCCTACTAGTAGTAAATTATATATATATTAGATAATAGTAGTTATAAAAGGCTCTTATAATAGTAACTATATAATACTTTACTATATAAAGACTTTATAAGTATTAATAGTATAATTATTAACTTATTATCTTATATTAGTATTAAGAGGAAATACTCTAGTACTATCTTATACTACTTTAAGTTAATATATATACTATAAGTTAGCTTTTATAGCTATATCTTATAGATTCTATATATAGCTATTAGTAAAAAGAGTAGTACTTTATAGTAGTAGAGTAGGCTTATTATATTTATCTATATATAGTAGTATAATACTAATTAGGACTATAAGAGACTACTTAGTAGTAGTATAATATTTAATATTTTAAAGTTATTTACTTAATATATCTAGCTTTCTAGTAAGCTTACCTAAGTAAAACTAAAGCTTAAAGTAGAAATAAAAAAGAAGTTTAAACTAGTAGCTCTAATACTTACTTAGCCTATACGCTTTTATAAAATACTTAAAGTTCTTATAATTTATAAGTATTATAAATAGCTTATATATACTTTAGAGCTCTAAAAACTATACTTTAATATAGTATACTACTATAAGTAACTCTTTATTATAGATAGTATAGTTATATTACTTTTTTATAAAAGTAGCTAAGTAGTAGACTACTAAGTATAAGATACTTCTAATAAACTAAGATAGGTATCTACTAAGTACTACTCTTAAGTAGTTTACTTTAACTATAGTATCTAGTACTAAATCTTACTATATAAAGATTAAGCTTAATATAAATACTTTCTTAAGAGTAGTAAAAGCTTAATTATACTTAATAGTTTATAAAAATAGTATACTTTTACTAGTTAATATATTAAGTAGTATAGTAAAGTAAGAGAAGTATAGTATAAAATCTCTATAAAAATTAGTAAATTTTAAAAAGCTATAGACGCTTTAGATTATTATTAGTACTTTTTACTTCTATATAGCGCGTAGCTTTTCTAAGTCTAGTCTAACTAACTTACTAGTATAAATAATATAGCTAAGATACTTAACTTCTTTTATAGTAAAGATATACTTTTTTAAGTTTAAATTTAATCTAGCCTTTTATATAAGAGTAAGTATATAATATATATTATTAAGATATATATTTTATAACTTATAGTAAGAGTAAATTAATATATTATCTATATATACTATAGTAGTCTACTCTAAGGTTTCTTTAAGCGCTAAGTTAATATATTACTAGAATAAAGCTAGTATACTAGATAAGCTAAATAAGTATATCTACTATTTAAATAACTTAAACTAAGTATAGAAAGTAGTTAAGATCTTACTACTCTTAGCTATATATAACTTATAGAAAGCTATATAAATATTAACTTTTATAAACTAGTAAGTATTTATAAGTATATAAAGTATTTTCTTAATTAAGAATAGAAAGTAGTAGTATAGAATTATAATTTTATTAAGCTCTTAGTAATTAATATAAAGGCGCTAGCTACCTAAGGCTTTATAAATAAGTAGTATAAGTATACTAGCTAATAATAAGCTTACTTAGATTTAGCTTTTATCTATAAGCTTAGTAAGTTAATAATATAACTCTAAGAGCTAATTATAAGATATTAGGTATAGTATACTTTATAGAAGCTTTAGCTTTTTACTATCTTTATTATACTAAAGATAGATATAGTAGTTTATCTAGTCTTAATATAGTAGTAATCTTATAGCTTTACTAGTATTAAATAATAGATAGAATTACTCTAGCTTTAGTAGTAAGATACTCTTTTCTAGATAACTATTCTAAGTACTCTAAGTAGTACTTATTATTATTATATCTATAGCTTCTATAAAGTCTATAAAGCTAATATAAAAGAAGTAAATAAGATTACTATCTTACTAAAGCTAGCTAGTATATAATATAGCCTTAACTTAAGTAGTATTAGATAAGTTACTATAAGAAGATAAGCTATAAATTATAAGGCTTAAGTAACTCTATACTATAAGCTAGCTATATTTTAAGTTTAATATAATACTATAGTAGACTATCTATAAGTTACTTAAAATTAATAAATAAACTAAGCTTAAGATTATATATATAATAAGCTAGGTTTACTATCTATCTATATTATAGTTAGAGATAAATAGCTAAGAAATCTTTATATTTTAAACTAAGCTTATAGTATTCTATAGTAAGTATAAAAGAATATTAATAAATCTTCTTCTAATCTTATTTATAAGGTCTTTATAAATTATATAAAAATACTAGTACTTTAAGTTAACTAGTATATCTATAAATTATACTTTATTAAGAAGTATAAAGATAAAGAATAGTAAACTATTTATTTTAGCCTAGATAGATTCTACTATATCCTTACTCTTAATATATTATTACTTTTTTACTTTAGTATTCTTACTTAGCTTTTAACTTAAGTTTAGACTAAAAGCTACTTTTTTTTTAGTTCTCTCTTTCTTATACTATATTAAAAGCTATAATAAGTAAGATAGTTTTAGTATAATCTTATATATAGTATCTTTTACTACTATAGTAAATATAAAGATTTTTTACTATATACTAGCTATATAATAGCTTAAGAATATAATTAGCTTACTAAGTATTACTCTTACTATAAAGCTTACTACTTAGTATATATACTATCTTTACTACTCTTATATAAATTATAACTATATTACTATTAAAGTCTTTTTTAATCCTCTATTAATAAAAGTATAAGTATACTTTATTTTTTAGTATTATTACTTTAAAGTCTATAGTACTACTTTAGTATATAGTAATACTATTACTATAGTTTATTTTAATAATACTATAGTTTAGAGTTAAATTATATATTATAAGATTAAGTGCGTAGTAAAGCCTATTTAATTTCTACTTATTATTTTAAAGTATCTCTCTACTCTAGGTTAGTAGTTATTAAAAATATATAAAGAAGTCTAAAAATAGCTCTTTTATACTCTAATATAGTACTTCTAGATAGGCTTATACTTTTTTTTATCTATAATTATCTATATAGTAAAAGCTAAAGTACTTAAAGAATTACTAAAAGTTAAAGTTAAAGTAAGTACTACTTAATTTATACTATAATACTATATCTCTTTAAATAGTAGCTAATAAGTTTACTTAAATAAAAGTAAACTAATTTTACGCCCTTTTAATAAACTCTATATTAGTATAAAGTTTATACTTAATTATAATTTTCTAAGCTCTAAATACTATCTTATTACTTAAAAATAGTTTACTTAATAGTAGTAGCTTATATTAGCTTTATTCTATAAGTAGTTAAAAAGTAATAGTGTATAAAGTTAGTATTAGAGCTACTACTAAGAGATTTAGTACTATACTAAGTATACTATAAAGCCTATTTAATATTATAGCTAGTATTACTACTACTAGTATTAAAGCTAAAAAGGAGTTAATAGACTTATAGAGGTCTTTATACTATATTTATATTATATTAAGTATAGCTATATTACGCTTATAAGCTTCTATAAGATCTATAATTTAGTCTAAAAGCTTATATATTTATAAAAAAAAAAAGTAAGTATTCTAATTAAAGGCTATCTCTATATCCTCTATAGCGTAAATTAGAAAAAAAGATATAAATATTATAGACTAGTCTTAGAAGTACTATAATAAGTATTAATAATAGATTATATCTCTTAGAGAGAGAGATAAGTATAAGTAGAGGATATACTATATACTAAGGTATAGGCGCTAGTCTAAGCCTATAATAGTAAGTAGAAGCTAAGAAGTTAAGTACTCTAATATATACTTCTTAGAAGTTAGGTTAAAGTATTAGCTTAGTAAGCTATTACTATAATCTTACTATAAATAGAATATATAATTATACTACTTTTACTATTAAGCTTCTTAGTAATTATAGATATTATTTAAATATTTAATTAACTACTTACTTTAAAGTACTTAGTATAAAAAGCTAGCTATATAATAGTAGCTAAAGAATATATTTAATTTTACTTTATAGTATAAGAGATTATAAGCTAAGTATACTTAACTACCTTTACTTTTATAGTCTATTTATTTCTAAGTAAGTAGACTAGATAGTATATTATAGTATAAAAGTTTAAGCTAAAGCTAATTATAAAATTAGATCTAAAAGTTTAGTAATTAAGGCCTTCTAAAGAAGAGGTATATAAACTAGATTTTTATTTAATTTTTTCTTAAGTAGTTATCTAATTAATATACTTATCTTAATTAAGTTCTAAGCTTACTTAGCTTTAATAACTATTAAGTTAGTTTTATAAGTTAAAGTTAGGCTTTAATTTAGAGAATATAGATTTTATTATTATAGATAAGATATATACTAATTAGCTAAAACCTAGTACTTTTCTATAATAATATAAACTAGTTTCTTATAGCTACCTAAAAGTACTAAGCTTATACTATACTAAAATATACTATTAGCTACTTATAATTATAAGCTTAAAAAGTAACTTAAAGTAATAACTAAATAAAAAGTATATAAAAAAAGTATTTTTAGATTAAAAATACTATAAAGTATAGTAAAGAAGTATTAAAGACTATACTAGTACTATTTTTAATAGTACTTATAGCTAATAATACTTATAGTAATAATAGTAGCTAATACTATAATAACTATAAAAAACTAGTTATAATATAAAGAGCTATATAATAGTAACTAATAACTTATTAGAGTTAAAAATAAATATATAATTTATATTCTTAGATATAAAGTAAATATTAATAAACTAAAAGAAAGTAATAAGTAGTAAAAAATAAAAGTTAAGTAGTAGACTTAGTAAGGTTTAGGCTACTTACTAGTTTAGACTACTTACTAGTAGATAACATTAGTAAATAATAGAAAGTAAGTAGTAAGCTTTATACTTGTTAGCTAGTTAACTAGTAGATTATATTAAAGTCTAAATGCTTATACTACCGTGTTCAAAACAGGGTCCCAGGCGCTACGGTCCAATCCTAACCCTCCTTACAGATGACGTTAGCGTATACTCTCTGTTCGCGTATACTACTCTTTTCTCTCGCGACTTGCTATTCGCACACGCTTACTCTTTGCATATATGCATCTACCTTCCGCAGTTCCGTGTCGCACACACGGTCGTCTCGTGAATGTACCGAATCTTGCCTCCCTCTACCCTCAAGAAGTTCGTTGACGGCGTGCCATCTGGCCTCGTCGCGTCGATGAACGGAAAGTCATTCAGGATGCCCACCGCTCCCATCTCCTCATCGATCACGTAGCGACGATTCCCAGCGCCCTTGAACGGCTTGGGGAACTCGGGCATAAAGCAAGAGTTGCTTGTCGCATTCCGCTCTCCCGTGTACGCGCCACCTTCGAGGCGGGCGCATGGTGTACCTGCGCAGCGAGATGAGTTGGGACGTGTTGAGGATGTGAGTGTGCTTACCGAATGGTGCTTTGACCTTGCCATCGGCCCAGCTGTCGAGGTACGCATCGCCGGCGGCCTTGATGACAGCGCGACTGTCTCGTTTGCCCTCAGGAATAGGCTCCCACTTCTCCTGCATCGCCCACTTGAGGTGGCTTGTCGCATTGAACACCCAATCACCGCTATCAGCGACGACTGATTGGATGGAGGAGATGCTGTCGCCAGAGACGACCATCCTCGTATCAATAACATATGGGTGGCTGTTCGTCGCAGCGGAGATCTCGGTGAATGTCGAACACTCGGTGGTATCGAAGATGCTGCGGCTGAGGTCGATGGTAATTGCTTGGCTGAGGACACCCTTCGTAATGTCGGTGGAGACATCATTTTCCGCGTAACTGATGTTCTTCGCCTGTAGGAGCAAGCTCGGCTTTCCGCCGGCCTGCGCTTGAAGGTATGATCCTACAGCATCTTGAAGCGTTGCTCGGCTACAAGCGGCTTGTGCGGCGCCTGCGAGGCCAAGGGTGACTATCAAGGCCTGGTAGATCATCGTCGTTGTCGTCGAAAATGTTCGTGGGTTCGCCGGCGAGCAATATTGCGATACCTTTGTCAAGGCGTTGGAGGCCATGCTGCGGTTGTAATATGGCAAAGCCGCGCATGTGGGGCTCCAGGGATTGGTCCCAGCCCGGCACATCTATATATTGGGATGTGACCTCGACAAATGGACACAAGCCTTCGATAAAGCTGAGTTTGATCTGCTCGCGATATAACCATACTCACTGACGGTTACCCAGACTTGCGGGTTCGGCACTAAAGACCGCCATGTCGAACAAATCTGGACAGCGCCGGTCAGCATCAGCACCCTGATCTCTCACCGACCGGTGGCGCTCGCGAGCACGATCATGAAAAGGTCGTATCACGATGAGTAGTTGTTCCACCACGCTCGTTGCGGTCACGAAACTTGCCAATCCTATGTTGCGCATGAGTGCTGCATGTGCCCAGAGATACTTCATGGTCTCGAAAGGACGTGGGGCGATGGGAGTGAGTTCGGACAGTGCGGTGAGATACTCGACGGTGAGTATGAAACGTTTATGAGCATGTTCAATGGTAAGGAAGAAAGCCAAGAAGCAAAGTGACGCCGGAATGTCGGAAGAGGAAGAGGAAGAGGAACGATATTCGTGACACGTGCGGAACGATGCGCTGGGTGATGCGACAGACTTAGAGACACGCTATTTGATAGACTGTCGTGGAGGCGAGTCTCCGGGATCATGCATCGCCGGACGGTGTAGGATTGCCAGGTGCGACAATGCGACCTGGTTCTTTAGACGCAATGACTTTCCGGTGCTCGTGTGTCTGGATCTGCAGCTCAACAATTGCACTGAGTGTTAGCTCAAGATTTTAGTTGAGTCCTCAGATGTTGCGCAGAAAATTGAGACAACGTGGTCATGTTGTCAATGTCGAAAGTGGGGTATATTCCTATCGTTCTCAATGCAGCGCGGAAGACCTCATGCACATATGCAAACGCCCGCTGATGCCAAACTCCATGACTCTATTATGAACCCGTTGGGTACAAGAAAATGCAGTAAGGGACTGCCGGTATATTGTACACGTTCAAGCAGGCTGAGTCGAGTGGTATTTCTAGGTCGCAGCATGCTCATGCGAACTCGAATCTTTCGTTGCAGTGCTTCATCTCGCGATAGCAATGCGGACAAAGTTCGAGGCCCTGCGAACTCAATGCGGCCGCCGCACCATGTAGTGTCTCGTGTGTCGATGTGGACGGAACTGTGGAGGCTGGTGTTGGTGCCGATGATGGGCCGGCGGGAGTAGACGACACGGAGTCTGAAAAGGAGGTTAGGCATAAGGATCTCGATTGCGTGCGTGTGGAAGCTCACCTTTGAAGCAAGGCATGGTTGTCCTGGGATCGGTGTGATGAGATGTGTGATGGTAGATGTGGTGGTGAGTTGCGGTGATGAGCTTCGAAGGTGTGGATGGCGGATGTGTGACAATTCGAGACTGTCGTCAACACATCGTACTTATACAAATATCTTCGCCTGCTTTCGCCATGACACTGTAACAAGGTTCAAATTTACACCAAGACGCGTGCAAATTTGTCCCGGGTTTTTATCGCACCACGTACGGTGATGATCGAATGTCGGTGGCGTCGCCGCGCTGGTTTCCTCGCCTGTGCCCGTTGAGTGGAGTGACTTCGGCAAGAGACCCACTGTTAGCCGCAATGCACCGCAGGATTTTCAGGCCCGATGCTTCCACCGCCAACGTACTTTCTCGCTGGGGCGGTGAGAGTCGAAAGTGGCGTGCGAAGAACCACTTGTTGGGTTCTGAGCTGTTGAGTAAGCGCTTGCACATTTTGCTCCTCGTCACCAGCGCCGGTGAGACGATGCCACAGAACGGAAAGAACAGGCGCATCCTGGTAGAACATCGGAGCTTTGATGTTGCATTTGCACTGTGTCTACTTATGCTGCCACATGTGCTCGAATGCACGAGGATCACTCTGCGTCGCTAACGGTAGGACAACAGGGCTTGGATACCACGAGCTAGGTCCATCAGCCCGTAACCTCCGCACGACTATGCAAGCTCCAACTCGATCAAAGAGTCAAGACTCTGTGGGTGGCTCCAGATGCCGGTGATCTTGAGTCCCACTCCTTCGTACAGCTTCTTATGCTCTGCTTCTGTGCGATGCCGCGCTCCAAGGGATGCCATCAACTCCCAGTCAAGACACGTCTGTGCCCAGTGGGCGCCTTGGTTAGGAACCACGAAGTCGTTCACCAGGATCTTAGAGTATCCCTTCTTCATGGCTGGCACAACCGCTCTTAGGATCTGGGAGTTCACTTCGTCGTTCCAGTCTTGGATGATCGAGTGGAGAAAGTAGGCACGCGCGCCCTTGACCGGTTGTTCAGTCATGAAATCGTGGGCCATGCCCTCGGCTCCAGGACCGACCTTCGCAATCTCAATGATCTCTGGCCGATCTTGCAACACCAGCTTGCCTGGCAGCTGGGTCTCGAAGGCCGCTCGCAGACCCTCGACGTCATGCCCTGAGCCGCCACCAATGTCGACCAAGAAAGGTGCGTCCTTCTCAGTGCCGGTGATGAGGCGCTCTTTGACGGGATAGTAGTCCTCGAAGAACCATCGCGGTCGCCCTCTGCTCCACACATCCATCATGCTTGCGAACCGTCGGCCCATCTCCGGGTCGGTGTTTTGCCAGTACTCGAACATGTGGCTGCCTTTACAGTTGTAGGCATGCTGAAAGGGGCCATCAACGCCAGAGTCGGGAGATTTATAACCGTGTTGCTGGAAGTACGAAGGCATGGCTGAGAGTACTGGTTGATGATCGCCAGTGATGAAGACAATTGCATCTTGGTACGCAGGTTCGGCAAAAGCCTTGACAAGTGGAGTTGGCGCAAAGGTGTCTTCAGCGACCTCGCGGACAGTGTTCATGGCTGCCAAATGTCGAAGCATCCTTGCTACGAGCCCTGCCTCTGCCTGGTTGCCGCATTTGGCTGCGATGTCTGACGACTTTGCCCCAGTCTCGGGGATGTCTTCCATGGCTTGAAACAAGCCCACCTCCACAGCCATACGGGTGATGGAAAGGTGTGACGGCTGTGCCCAGAGCATCTGCAACATCGTCTCCGATGGATGGCTTAGCTCCGAGATGAGGCTGGCGCACGCACCCAGCAATCCTTCTCTTGCGCCTTGGCGGCCATTCTTCAGCCCGTCGCTGAGCTCAGCAATATTCCCGAGGAGTGACAGCGTGTGCTTGGAGGGCGGAGACGAAGACATGGTTGCTGACAGTGGTGGAAGGCTGTAGAGTCCGACAATGTGGTGACAGGGTTGACGGGTTGTGCTACCCCTCTCTCGCCGGAGCAAAGTCCGCAGAACGCGGGATCATGCAGCCGAACCTTTTATCTCACCCCAAAGCGGCCGCACACGGGCCATGTGGCTTGCCAACGCAGGCGAGAAGAGAAGCAGTTCGCGACACGACGCCTGCTACCTTACCCGCACCGGCAGCGACATGCTTTTTGCGACACCGTAGTACAAGACCAAGGCCGTGGAGCGCTACATTTGGACGTTATCGACAAGAGACGTCATGGCCGAGAAAGACGAAAAGGCCCTACCGCGTGCGGATGAGCCTGCCTCTTCGGCCGCCTCGGTAGTCGATTCCGGAGTCGATGCGGGCCCCTCAAATGGACATGGTAGCCATGGCCACGACCTGCTGCAGGCAGGGGCTGAGTCCGACGAGGCATCCACTGATACTGATGAAGGGTAAATTTGCACCGACGTTGTTGTGTGCAAGTCATAGTCTAATAGATGCCATAGGTACGCGGACTCGGACGCCTCTTCTTTTCTGTCTTCAATCTTGTCTGAAGTGCGACGGGGTGTCGAGATAGAAGGTCGTTTGTACCCATCATACGGCAAGCACGAGTATGGCATGCCTATGGACGAAAAAGAGCTGGACAGGAACGACCTTCAGCACCACAAGTATACACTCCTGCTCAACGACCGGCTCTTCATTGCGCCCGTCGACAAAGAAGTGCTCAATACGCCCAGCAACCGTGTCTTGGATCTTGGGACTGGCACAGGTATCTGGGCGATCGATATGGCCGACAAGTATCAAGCTGAGATACTCGGCGTCGACATTGCCGCGACGCAGGTAAGCAGAATATCTATAAACTGTATGTGAGACATGAACTAACTTCGTCTCTATGTCCTTGTAGCCGCCTTTTGTGCCTCCCAATTGCCAATTTGAGATAGATGATGTGGAAGAAGATTGGCCTTATCGGCCGAACCACTTTGACTTTGTCCACGGTCGCGACCTCATGACAGCGGTGCGCGACTGGCCACGACTGATAGGTCAGGCTTATGCTCACCTCAAGCCCGGTGGGTGGGTGCAATTAGCCAGTACCATTCCCGATATCCATTCGGACGACAACACCTTACCGCTGGACAGCGGTTATCGTGAAGCCGGGCGTTTATACTTTGAGATGGCCGAAAAGATGGGTGCACCGCTCGACGCGCCCCGCATGTGGGCAGAGCAGATGCGAGCTGCTGGATTTATCAACGTACAAGATGTGGTGTACAAGCTACCAATGGGACCGTGGGCGCGGTCCAAGAGGCTAAGAACTGTCGGTCGTCTGGAGTTGGCAATGATTTCGGACGGTGGCTTTGAAGCGTACATGCTTCGTGGATACACGCAGGTACTCGGCGGGCGGCCGGAAGACCTCCAGATTATTCTTGCGTTGGCGAAGCGCGAGATTCGTGATCCCAGTGTGCATACCTACGTTCACTACCATGTCACATACGGTCAGAGACCGCAGCATTAGGCAACGGCGTCGCCAAAATATAAACGCTTCGTTCTGAATCTGGGGCTCCACACCATGGCTGTTCGATTCGGGATGACAACAAGCCTTGGATGCGTGGGCTCGTGGGCAGCGTCGAGTAGTCCCTTCTACTCCGCCGACGACGTGCTCACACTTGTCAGACTAAGGCCATGGCGCACTGTACCCACTGCATTACTCAGTCGGTCGTTGGACGTGTGTATTGACGGTTTACTGACTGCCATTCGAACCCCTCGGCTATGCGTTTTTTTCTTTTCGGAAAAGGTTCACTAATCATGTCAGAATGGCCAAACAGTACCCAAGACTTCCACGATGTCACTCAAATACAAAAGTCGCAACTGTATCCGTATGGTGTGCCTCGAATCAACCAAGACCGTTGTATCATACCCACAGCGGGTCTTTTCTAGCTTTCTCAAATATCTTCGTCATCGGCGGCACCGGTGCGCAAGGCCTACCCATCGTCGAGAGCCTGGTATCCGACGGCAAATACAGCTGCCTCATCCTCACGCGCGATCCAACATTGAAACGCTCTCAAGCCCTCAAGGCACTTCGAAGTAACGTCGAGTTGTTCGAAGGTTTTTTCACCAACGAAGCCGAGCTCCGCAGGGGCTACAGCAGTTGCGACGCTGCCTTCGTGAACATCGATGACCTCAACACCGGAGAAATGGCTGAGTTGCACTGTGCGGTTCGTTACTACGAGCTCGCTGTCGAGGATGGCGGGATCCGCTCCTTCGTGTGTAGGAATCTGGACTATGCTTACAAGGAGTCGGGACTTCAGCCTGAGATCAGAACAGGACATTTTTATGGGAAGGGAAGAGTTGTCGAGTGGATCTAGTTCCAAGCAAGAGATGCTGCGGGGAGGTCGAAGACGAGTATGGGCGTTGCGCTCTTCAGACCGTATATAGAGATATCGATCTCGAATGCTACGCCATCACGCTCAAGATCGAACAAGACGAGAAGGGCGCTGATGTGCTGACTTGGCGACTGCATCTCGGTCAGGATGGCGAGGTTGCTCATGTCGCGCTTGATGATTGTGGCTACTACATTCGCTGGTTATTCGACCATCCCGAACGTGCAACGGCATGGATCTCAGGGTAGCCATCGAACATTCCCACTACCGCGACGTAGCCGCCACTTTCACGAAAGTCACCCGCCGCTCTGCACGCTTCAACATTGACATGGAGACATACTTCCGCGAATGACCTCTGAGCTCCGGAGCTGATCGGCCACCAAATACTCAGCGGACGTTATTGTTTGTGTTAACTGTGCACAAGATGGTCAAATGGAGGCATGGGGATATGTTGCTTTATTCAAAAGGCATTTATTACAACAGATGAAGCAGAGTCTACCAGCGACTCGCGGTTATCAACCGGTTCGTTCAAACTCGAACTATCCTTATAGAATGGTGTTCTGCACAAAGTAAGGGCGACAGGATTCTTCGCGCACGCTAGATGGGCGCAATGCTAACCAATCGCCTCTGCAAAGCAGCAGATCTACTCAACATGAGACACTATCAGTCTCCATATGTCGGACTGTGTTCCTTTCTCCCAGATAGATAGTTGCGCTCCTATACGTGTAGCGTCGTGAAATGCGTTGCGTAGCATTGTAGTGTCCTGGCTTTCGATGTCGTCGACCAATTTCTCAACCTCACGCTCGAGACGCGGCAGGAACCTTGCACCGAGCAAGTTAGACGCCTTCAGTATCTGAATGCGCTGAGTGAAAGTGATCGCATGCTCTTGCACCCATGCTTTCAGATTGTCGATGTATCGATCACGAAGCTCGGTACACTGCTCCTCGATTTCATCAGCTAAACCCTGACATTGCTCGATCACTGCAGTACTTGTGTTTGTATATTCGTTACGCAGCGAATGGATGTCATAGTGTAGTAGCGGTAACGTCAGATCGTCTTCAGCAGCGTGCCAAGCTTCAATAACTTTTTCGGCACTCCAACGCTCTTCCGGAGAGTCTTGTTCGATAATCCAACGCTCTTGTAGAGAGTCTAGTAAACTCTCGAGACGAGTGGCTACAACTGCGCCAAAATCCAGCGCAGTGTGGTCGTAATCTTCCTGGACAGTGTCGTCGTAATTTTCCTGGATAAGGTTTCCGGCTTCGTCGTAAGCTTCCTGGACAAGGTTTCCGGCTCCAAACAGGTCTAGCTCGTCATTGCGAAACGCGACTCGCTCTGGCTGAAAGAAAAGTGTCTGATCGTTGGGACAAGTTCCGCGTCGTTCATGAGTGGATGTAAACCACGCCTTGAGGCAGTCTTCGTGAAAGAAGCAATTGTTGCAAGGAACACGCTTTTACAATCATCTCGTCTGAAGTGAGTACAAAGGTGCGGATCGAACATATCGTATCCTCGAGGCCAAGGGTCACTGGCGTGCAGATCTCAAGTCCATGTTCCAGGAACTGCGCCTGTGTGGGAAGAGAAGTGCGGGTTACAGATGCTGATGCGGTGGCATGCGGGTTGTTTTGCGGAGCTGACATGTTGAAAAGTTGTAATAAAGCTGCCAGAGCTTGCGTAGGTTGGTATTGAGGAAGGAGAGGATCTGAAGCGATGAGTTTTGTAGTGAAACCTGCAGAGACCGTCATAGTGTGTAAGCAGTGGAATGGCAATTTGTGAGCTCACATCCCGAGATTTCACAATATTTGTTATGTATCGCTGACGACGCAAAAAGCCTGCTTTGCTTGCCGAGGGTGATCTGTGAGCTCACATCGCGAGATCAACTCCCTCTCACAATGTTTGTCATTGGCGTATCGCTGACGACATGGAAAGTCTGAAATGCTTGCCTGGCTACCTACAGTGGGAATATGGTGATTCTGACGAAAACGGGTGAGTCAGCAGGCGTCTAGGATGTCTGTCAGCCCAAGCAAGGGATTCGATTATGTAGTACGTCTATACAATGCGGTCTCCCACCGTGTGATTACTGTCTGTTGTTAATACTATCGAAACTTGGTCTTGGTCATATGTAGGTGTGGGAAGGATTGATGTATAATCAAAGATATATTGATCATTACTTATGATAGATAGACTCTGCGTTGTGCTGCCAAACTGAGCTACACCACCTCTTGTGAGATTGTGTCTTTGTGAATAACGTGTGATGCAAGCATTGTGGTAGCTCGAATTTCGGTAGCTGGAAGGTGATGCATTCACCTATTGCTCGCGTTAGCGATGCTGCTGGTATGTGTGCTGTAATACAACAATTGCTCAATACCTTGACACAGTTGTCGAACTGGATTGTTGTAAGGTGATTTCTTCCTGTCTCCTTAGGCTGTTCTCTATGTACTCGACTTGGCGAAATACGCTATACGCCGCTCGGATGTCCCAATTTTGAATGCGTTTGACCAGCTCTTCGACATTCTGCTTGTGATAGCGGGAGACTATGTCGTAGGCTTGATCCACAGCCTGCAAGATCTGGATACGCACCAGAAATGCATCTACACGCTCCCGGGCCCATGCTTTCACGGTATTAGTGTAACGGGTCTGAAAGCGAATGTAATCTGCCTCGATGTTGTTCGATAACTGTCGGAGTCGATCGGATCTGGTGGCGCTAAAGCCGGATCGAAGCGCCGCAGCACTTTGGAGAAACGTAATTGCGGCCCTTACCCTTGATGCGGTACCATCCTCGTTAGCAGTGTGCCATGCACTAATGACTTCGTCGGTTCCTATGACAGCTTCCTGGGCACGTAGGAATCCTATAGTCATCTCATTGGCAATGCTTATTTCAATGTAGCTGCTATCTTCGGCCTCAGATGGAAGTCTATCTGGCTGAAATAGAACCGTTCTATCGTTTGGACAAGTTCCACGCCGTTCGTGAGTAGATTCAAACCACGTCATGATACAATTCTTGTGGAAGGAACAGCCACATGGTACCAATTTGACACATGCTTGGTCTTTGTCTTTGAAGTCCTCGACGCAGATTGAACACATCGCATTGTCAAGATCAGACGCGTCCGGCATATAAGGTTCCAGCCCATTATCTAGGAATTGCGTCTGCGTTGGAAGAGCAGTGTGGCGAGTAAGCTCTTGACCGGTCGCGCTTTTTCCCTGCGAGGACGACATGTCGTTGGCAATCGTTGTGAAGATGTGTGGAGGTTGTTGATGAATGAGAAGATTTCTAAGGGGGATTTTAAAGTAGGAGCAACCAGTGCCGTAGCCCAGCGGTGCATTGTGAGGCAGCAGCATTGGTCTCGAAATGCCTTTACAACGCTTCCTATTCAGCCTCACAGTGCTGTAGCTGCCATACATGCACTAATAGTGAGGAATGCCGCCGTAAGCCGTGATGCCTACGAGCTCTCTGCAGATATACCATCTCGAGCCGCAACAGAACTTCACTGAACCAGGGATTGTCGGAGTGGAATGGGAGGACAAATTCCATCCGAGGAGCGCGGAAGCAATGGACTTGCACGCTTCACTCGCGTGTCGATTCTGACGAGCGCGGCCGGGGGTGAGACCTCACCAAATGCTTGTCTTCGACCCCTTTTGCGACTCAAAAAGGCTCCTTAGCTCGGAAGGAAGCGCCCATCGACTCCGCCGCATCGACCTCAACACTTACGGCGCTCAACCTCCATCACGATGGAGTGCACCACCAAGTCTCCTTCGAACTCAATCGTACCGAAAAAGTGCTGCTCCAACTGCTCCGAGCCACGTACCTACACCCAATTCATGCGTAATCATGTTAAGACGTATGTCCCTGTATCCGAAGACGATACGTGCCGTATCTGTTGGGGCGAATATGGTTCTTGGAACCAAGCCTTCGGCTGCGAAGATGTCCCTTGTCGGATAGTTGGCATCGACAAATGCAACCATGTCTTTGGCTGGGGATGTATCACAGACATAGTATGCTCTAGCTCCACCAGCATCTGCCCACTGTGCGGCACGCCTTGGTTCACCCGAGCGAGTATTGACCAGGATGGCCGAGGTGTGGCTGATGAACCCGAGGCACAAAAGGTCGAAGCCTCGAGGGAGGTTGCAAGCATGTTCAAGGTCGACTATGCCACTGCTCGATGTCGTACATACATGGAGCCCGAGTACCAGAAATCGTGCCAGATGTTGCGACACATAGAGCTGGAGGCTGACAGGAGGCGATTTGAGCTCGTTTTCGATGCCGTCAACTCGGAGGAGATCCAAGAACTGGTAACGGGACTACTGGACTCGAGCAATAGCCCTCCCGATGAGCGGTTGTACGATCCTTACCGCGGTGCGCAGGAGCTGTATGCCTACAACGATCCTTTCACGTTCTGCAACTGGCACGTGAACAACAGGATGCTGGCGGTCGTTGCACACTATGCGCTTGTCTCCAACAACGGAACGCGCTTGATTGAGTTGCTCAGTCGCGCGAGAGACGCTTCGGGCGTGACGATGGAGATCATTAGAGCGACGTTGGGAGAAGATATGACGGAGGAGGAAGTCGAAGATGAAGCGGTACGCATTGAACTGCAGATACTGGACGAAACTGAGAAAGCGTGGGTAGAGTGGTACGGGGAAGAGCACGTTCGCACCTTTTCGCGCTTCTTGCTGGAGGTCTGGTTGGTCATGATGCCCCAGCTGGGGCCGCCAGACGAGGCGTGAAGCTGCCCGCTGCAGCCCGGTACTTCTAGGCTTCGAATGGGCGTACAGATTCGTGAGGAGTGGTTGTGTCAGATCGGTGAAGGAAATTCAAGTCCAACCAGCGCGCCAATGACGTAATTCGCACCAACCTCCTTTAACTCCATTCTCATTACCGTACGAACATCCATGGAATCATCTGGCACGAAAATGCAGTGTACCAACCAACTACCGAAACCAAACACTCCTACTCACTGCGCTGGCACGTCTCATCCTCCTCGCATCCACCGTCACATTGACCCAACTACACCCAACTACAATCAGCGCCCTGTGTAACCCTCGGCCCAAGAACACCACTTACAACCTTGCACAACTCCAGCACGCGAATCCCACTATCGAATTTCGTGCTCAATCTACCATCCATGATCCACGTTTCAGTGCGAATTAACCATCCTTTGATCCACGTTTCCGTGCGCTGCGGGCAAACAATATTTAGGAGATGGGTGATTGCATTAGCTTGCACTGACACTGCGTTAGTGGGCGAAATGGGTAGTACTAGTCGTTCGTGAGTGATGGTACATAAGACGACACGGCACTTCTTGCTGCGTACCCAAGCATAGCCAATTCCCACATTCATACATCGCACATAGCCCATTTCTTCCGGCCCACTATCTTCACCATGCACATCTCCACCTTACTCCCCTTTCTCCCCCTCGCTCTCGCCCTACCCAACGCCGCCCCCACCCTCCAAGTCACCGACTTCAGCGCCTGGATCGGCGACGGGGACGCCGCGCACCCCAACTGGGCCGTGTTCGAGGCGACCAGCTCCGTCGACACGTCGCGCTACCAGTGTCTGGCCATGGGGCCCAAGTCGCTGTATGCGCAATTCCATCCTTGTACGAAGCTGCGTGGTGGAGGAGCAAACGACAAGATGTGGTTCCGGTTGACGAATAATTTCAATGAGGTGGAGATCAAGCGGCTCAGGGAGGTTGGAGGGTGAGTAGGATTGGTTTCAAGTTTTTTTTTGTAGGAAACATCGAGCTAACATTGGCAGGACGTACCTGACCGAACTTGCGAGCCAAGGAACGTATTGGAACGCGGGCGCTAGCGGAAACGTGACGACGACGACGATGAATGGGAAATGGTACCGAGGGGCTTCGCCGTGGACGTTTGTAGTGACGAGTACCCATGGATGAGCGGATTCAGGCGTGCGTGCGGTGTGGAGGGCGGTGATGGATGAGGAAATGCAGACTGGGAGTATGACTGCGCGAATGAATATCAATATTGAAATCATGAATTAGATTGTTAGGTAGCCCCGTATCCCTCTTCTGTAACGCACAGCTGAAACTGCAATGATTGATGGAAACCTTACTCCGAGGCCCAAATATGCCCCTCAGGAACGACACAATTACAAACGCGAAAGAAGATACTGACATGCCAAATTGTACCTCCTGTAACGACGCAGGCTGCTCCTTGATGCTTGAACGACCAAGCCCTCCGCACGTCTAGACTCTCCACACACCCTCAGCAGTTGCAGCCAGCCGGTCCTTGCGTTTGGTTTGCTTCTGGCCGCAGGTTCACACCCTGTCGTTGCTGGCCCGGTCTCAAGTTGCGTGGGCCAGCTTGGTCGAGTGGCAGTTTCTTGGCAATGGCAGTGAAAAGCTCCTTTACATTCTCGCTCGTCTTCGCGGAGGTCTCGAAGAACAGTAGTCCAGCCTCACGGGCGTATTGCTCGGCGTCGGCGGCCTGGATGGCGCGCTTGTCGGGCGATTCTGTCACGAGATCGAGCTTGTTTCCGGCAAGAGCAATGATGATGTTTTCGTTCGCCTGGCGCTGGAGCTCCTTGACCCAGGCTTTGGCCTTATCCAGCGACGCCTGTAGGCTATCAGTATCCTGCTATGGCACCGTCTGAGGTGTACCTACAGCCTGTGTGATGTCGTATACTACCACAGCGCAGTTGGCATTCCTGTAGTACATGGGTGCAAGAGACTTGTAGCGCTCCTGGCCGGCAGTGTCCCAGATCTCAAACTTGACGGTTGTGTTCTCGTCGAGGGCGATGGTCTGGGTGAGGAAGGCGGCGCCGATGGTCGATTCTCGGTAGTCGTCGAATTGGTCCTGCTTGTATTAGTCTCTGAGATGCATGCAAACACCGCATATGCGTACCTTGACAAAGCGCAACACTAGCGACGACTGTGGAGGTGTTAGCTATGCATGGCTGCCTTGTTGTTTATGCGCACCTTTCCGACGGCGGATTCACCTGTGATCGTTAGCAACCATACTGTACATATTGTTTGATGCCATCTCACCAAGCAACACCAGCTTGAACTGGGCGAACCTGGAGCCTCCAGGCCGTTGTGGCTGCTGCGTCCTGGCCGACATGCTGGGTTATGACGCGGCGCTTCCGGGTCGTGGGTGAGGGTTGGCGGGGTTGAGTGTGCGTATGCGCGATAGAAGGGCGTGTATATCACGGGTAGTCCAAGGGAGAAGGCGGACTTGGGTAGGCGATGGGGGTGCAGTGCAGGTGCTGGATGAATGAAAGGTGCACGGGTTGTCCAGCGACTGGCTTAGCGCCCCTTCGCCGATGACGAAACCTAGGCCTCGCGTTTGAGAAAACAGCTTGCGACAACACCACGAGATAGTACTGCAGTACACCACCCACGCAGAAAATTGTTGTTAATATACGCCTTCATAGTAGTTCGAAGCCTGGCACAGCTCGGCGGACGACATCCCACCATGAGCGCCGGCCTGCCGTACCGCGACATCAACGTGCACTCGTCGCCCTCGCACTATGCCTTCTCCTCCCCGTCTTCGCCCTCTGCGCCCACACTGGTAGTAGACCGCCCGTCAGGTGACCTGCGCCTCCACGATGGCAAGCTTCTGGGCTCCAAGCGGGTGTCGAGCATTGCAGGCATACTTGGCATGATCAAGCTGCGGCTAGGTACACACTCCACCCAGCACGGAGACGGCGGGTAGCTGATGTTATTCCAAGACAAGTACATCATCGTCATTACCAAAGCTCAGCCTATGGGCAGGATCAAGGGACACATGATCTACAAGGTTGTCGCGACCGAGTTCCTCCCACTGCGCGAACAACCGCTCCACGACCCCGACGAAGACAACTACCTCACTCTGCTGAGGACGCTCATCAAGACGTCGCCGCTCTTCTTCTCCTACTCGTTCGACATCACGAACAGCTTTCAGCGCCAGGCGCACCTTGACCCCTCGACCCCGCTTTGGAAGCGCGCCGACGACCGCTTCTACTGGAACAGATTTGTGTCAAGTGATCTGATTGACTTCAGGGGAGGACTGAGCAACGGCTATGGCAGGCACTCGAGCGGCCAGCAGCCCGACGTGGATCCGTATATCCTGCCCGCCATGTACGGCATGCTGGAGATCAAGAACACGACAATCAAGGGCACCCCGCTTACCTTCATCCTCATTACCCGCCGCTCGCGACTCAAAGCCGGTACTCGATACTTTTCGCGCGGCATTGACGAGAATGGCAATGTGTCCAACTTCAACGAGACGGAGCAGACCATAATCCTGAATGACAATGCCTCGGGCGGACCAGGAGGATTTGGCTCGAGCCAGAACGGTGCCGTTGGCGGAAACGCAGGCAAGGAGACGCAAGTCCTCGCATACGTCCAGACACGAGGAAGCGTACCCGTCTACTGGACCGAGATCAACACGCTCAAATACACCCCAAAGCTCCAGGTACGAGGTGTGGAGAACGCCCTGCCAGCTGCAAAGAAGCACTTCGCCGAGCAAATACGACTGTACGGCGACAACTGGATGGTCAACCTCGTCAACCAGAAAGGTCGCGAGCAGCGCGTCAAAGAGGCATACGAGCAAATGGTGTCTTTGCTCGTGAATTCGCCCACAGAAAACACAGAGGGCGACAAAATCACCCCCGAGAAATTCCACGTCATCGAGCCCACCAACGCGCAGACAGCGTACGACCGCCTGCACTACGTCTACTTCGACTTCCACAACGAAACCAAGGGTCTTCGCTGGGACCGCGCGAAGCTGCTCATGGACCAGCTGGAGCCTCACGTCCTGAAGCACGGCTACTTCCGCGGTGTCGACATGCCGGGCGACGCAGGACGCGTTGAGGTGCGAAGGCATCAGACTGCTGTTGTGCGAACGAATTGCATGGATTGTCTCGACCGGACAAACGTTGTGCAGAGCATGATAGGCCGCTTCATCTTGTCGCGCATGCTCATCGACCTCGGACTCATGCGCGAAGGCGAATCCGCGGAAGAAGACAAGGCGTTTGAATTCTTGTTCCGGAATGTGTGGGCCGATAACGCGGATGTCGTGTCGAAGAGTTATTCCGGTACTGGCGCGCTCAAAACGGACTTTACGAGACTAGGCGTCAGGACCAAAGCGGGCGCGCTGCAAGATCTAAACAACTCCGTCACGCGGTACTGCTTGAACAATTTTAGCGATGGACCGCGACAAGATGCGTTCGATTTATTCCTGGGCACCTATCTGCCCAGCGACTCGGGCATCGGCGCACAATTGCTCTTCGCGGACCGGCGACCCCTTTTCATCCAGTCAATACCGTACATTCTCGCCGCGAGCATGTTTTTCATCCTCGTCGGCAGTCTGACGCGGCGCGCACCGGATGCGGCGACGTGGCCGTTGCGGCTGCTGATGTTGTTGAGTCTGCTGACTGCGGCGGCGTGTTTGAACTTCATATGGAGTAATGGGACCTTATATGTAAGTCTTCCGATCTATCCTGCCCAACTACTCGGGAAGGATGAATGCTGATATGGATAGGTCAATTGGCCTAAACTCAACCGCCTGCCCGCGCAGATCGAAGCGTACCAGGAGAAGCTGTCCAAGGTGTCGCAGAATCCTGTTGTGGGATCGCTGGTGGGCACGAGACATGAGCGGGGTAAGAGCGATGCGAGATTACTGGGTTTGGAGGAGGGTAAGAAGAGGATTGAATAGGTGTGCACGGCGAGTGGGCGTGTCCTTGTTCTTGACATGAATAGATGTGAATTGTGTTAGAGGTAGTGCGTTGTAATAGTAGCATTCTATGTCCCGCTCGCACTTCTACTTTGACGTGTACGCCTCTTCACCGAAAAACTGCCAATCCAAAAATGGAACAGATAACCAGTTGAATGTACGCCATAGATGTGTCCGAGATCATTACATAGCCGTACAGGGGTATCGTGTTGAAGCTTACATGCAGTGGTGGTACATGACATTGGGGTATCATAGTGGGAAAGCAGACGCAAGGAAAGGTAGGCCGTGTCCATGAATCATGATCCATGAGTCGTGAGCACATCAGAGAAAAGAGGACGAGAGGACTAGCAAGAGACTTGCACCACAGGCAGGACCACGACGTCAAACTCTTCATCCACACTCTCTTCGCTCTGGCTGGCCGCCTCTTGAGACACTTTCTCTTCCTCACCGTATTTGCCACCCACAAAGTCCCAGCCGTCACCTTCAAGCCGTGCCCTCAAGCGCTCGCGGTTGGATCTAGCAGCCCGGCGCAGTAGTGGTGCCCACTCGCCCTCTCCTTTGGGTGTAGTCTGCTGCGGAACTTCGGTGTCGAGCTCCCAGTCGTCAAAGTCGGGTAGTATCCACAAATCGGACTCGGTGCTGTCGTCGTTCGCCGTGTTGAGGTTGAGACAAGTACTCTGGTGCAGCTCCATCTGGTGCATTTGAAGGCGACTGCGCTTGGTCTGCGGGAGCCAGGAGGGGCTCGCAGGGCCGCGCGCAAGCTTGATGGTGAGTGGCGACGTAGTGTCGACGTCTTTGCGTTTGACTGCGCTTTTGGCGGATGAACTCGCGCAAGATCGACGGACATGGGTGTCTGGGGCGCGTGATGGGAACATGCCGTAGACGGCAGAGGTCATGTCGTAACTGTGGCTGGAGTCGTCACGCGAGCGGACTCCCGGGCGCGGGCCGTCATCCATGGCTGCTGAGGTTGGAGCGAACAGGTGTTCGGCTTGAGTGGTAAGATAGCGAAGACGTGCTTGATAGTGGAGACTTGGGATAAACGAAAAGCCACACGCAGTCGCTGCAGCTGCAGACGCAAGTGATAGAGCTGAGAGAGGTGCAGTGGGTCCCGGGCGCGCGGGTGTGGACGTTGTTCAAGTCGGCGTATGGCTGCCTGGTGGCTCGTGAAAGAGTCACCCGATGACGTCGCTGCTTACGCAGTGTCTCAGCGCCGTCGGAAGGGAAGGAGGAGAGAAGCAGGAGTGAGGCGTGACAGATGAGATGGAGCAAGGAAAGAGATGTTGAGTAATGGGCGATGAGCAGTTGTTAGTTGTAGCACAGCGAGAGGGCTGAATGCGGCGGCGTTCGCTCTCCGAGACACTGAATGCGACGTGGAGGCCGCAGCAAGTGCGCGTCTGTCGTACCAGGAATGCGAGAGAGCAGTAGCTGTTTGTCAGTGCCGAGATCAAACGCCGTTCTGGGGCGGTACAGTGATGTTGAAGCCTGTCTAGACTCGGTAGCTGGACGTGAGGTGGGTGAGATAAGGTGTTGGGTGCGATGCCGAGCTGAGGTGTTTCCGGAATCTGGCCCATGCGCCCTGACGTTCTGGTAGCTTCAATTCTGCGCGAGCTGTGCGCACGACACCAACAAACCCGCCCTCGACCCTCATCCCCGCCATCCGGAGGCAGCCCACGATGCTGCGCGCCTCCATCCTACGGGCCAGTCCCGCTGCCAGGTCATTGGCCTGCCAGGCGCGTCCGCAATGGCGCGTCGTGCAGCGCTTCTACGCCGACGACAGGAAAGCTGGCGAGACGGCCGTCCCCAACCCTGCGCCCGCCGTCACGCCCTCGCTCTCGCCATCGAATCCTACACCTACCGAGAAGGCGACCATCCCGCCCGCTGACATGCCCAAGCCCCCGCCTGCGCCCGAGACGGCCGCATCGCGCTCAGCGCCCGTCGTCCAGCCCAAGACCACGCCCCCGACCGGCCCCGGCACCGCGAGCATAGCACCCGACCCACCACAGGCGAAGAAGCCCAAGAAGAAGGGCAGGCTGCGGCGGCTGCTCCTCTGGCTCACCATCCTGTCCGGTCTCGGATACGCA
>Ga0210040_10001938_pt1 | contig 30179 bp, 26 predicted proteins | sample CryGeyCG12114_NA_FD_185462 | JGI IMG/M metagenome (GOLD analysis project Ga0210040, IMG submission 185462) | Groundwater microbial communities from aquifer - Crystal Geyser CG19_WC_8/21/14_NA (SPAdes) (version 2) | ecosystem: Environmental > Aquatic > Deep subsurface > Groundwater | place: USA...
TTTTTACCATATTTCTAGAAGTTTTACAAAAATTTTACTTTACGTCAGTCCCGGGATGTCACAAAAAAAGCCCGGGCTTACCAGTCCCGGAAAAATTCCGTTTTCCCCGGGCTTGAAGCCCGGGCTAAAGCCCGGGCTATCATCCCTATGTACGTGGTTGGATCCAATCAAATATATTGCATCTCTGTATTGTCATGAAATGGGCAATTATTATAGTTGGAGACTAACCAGTACTACTTTTTATGAGATGAACTATTTCATACTTATAGATCACGTTTGGTTTGATGATGATATTAAGTAAAGTTTAGTGACTTCGCATACTGAAATAAAGCTTATGTATATATTACTAGCGCATAATCAGGTATTGACTGACGGAAAGTTATTGTTAAATAAAATGTATTTTTCTGTAGTAAATAGTTTACAACCCCAATGTATCTTAATTAATGGAAGCCTAGAGTAATTCTCAAATCTTTTTAATCTGTTTGATTAGTCGCAGATATGACCTTCTCAGTAATTTTTCATCTTGTGATTGGACATATTGCAATCCAGTTTTACTGAGTTGTTGTTTTGGCTCTTAAAAAACGATTATGGCTCATTATGTATGTGTACGCATTTAGTTTCTCCAATTAATTTCTATCAGTTGTAAGTTTATATGTTATTTAAGCGTTTAATCACTGTTCCTTATTATCTTGTCCGGAAGGAAGGGCGTATGATCTTTGTAACTGTTGTAGTGTGCATATCGAATAGAGGAATTGTGGAAAAAGCCAATTTTCCACCATTCCTCTAACATATTGAAAAAACCAAAGATGAGGCCTTTTAATTCCCGGCTAGGCTTGGCATTGAAAGTCAGCAAATTTTTCCAGTCACAATCAGAACTCATCATTCGCCCGGATATAACGTATTGTGTGTAATGAGCGATGATGAAGATGTCCATTTTTGGAACAACTCTAAAAAAAACAGATATCAAGCCAACTCACTGTTTTAGGCGTAAAAAAAACCTCGGTACAACTCCTATCCCTATACAAGTAACCCATTGTCATATGTATAACCATGCATCACTTGAGCTCCTATGCATATGTGTGAAGCACAATGCGCTCAAAAAGAAGGCTAATTACGTGCATGCAGACTACACACTGATTTGATGATGATGGACTTATTTGTTGTTGGGCTGGTAATCAAACCGGCGTCCACTATTGATGAGTTGCAAGAAATCAGGGGCCCTTGATTAGTTACATATGTATAAGACACACACAATGAAGGTGGGTAGCCAAGTGAGCAAGATTATGATAAATTATAGGAGGAGTGAACTATCCCACCCGTTTTTATCCCTATTTAGAGTTTCAAAGACTCATCTTCTATTTGGTACAGTATATTAACATATCCCTTGTTTAGTTATGCACCAGAGAAAGATAGTTTTCGAATAAATTTTCAAAAGGGAAAGTCAGCTAATCAGTACATACAGGGTTTATAGAAAAATTGAGCAGTTGAAATAATGTCATAATGACAACTAGATCCATTAGGTTTGAGAATGCTGCTTTCTGATGGGTTTATGGCTACATTAGTTCACCAAGGATTTATTTTATACCATGTATCTTTTTCTGCATTCCTTATGATTATTAGTTGGTCAGTATTATTATTGGATGCATATAGTTTCGCCGGCAACAGGGATGATGAGGATGATGAGAAAAAAACTCTCTCTCTCTTTGATTATTGTTCACATTGGAGAGAACAACAGGTGATAAGTAAAAAGGGTCATTTGTTAGATTCACCATTATGTTGATACACACTGGTGTGATACGTAATATATTGCTCGGAGCATTGTGTACTGCTATTGATAGATGAAGTGTGAAATTCATGTAGCTCATCTGTATTCAACTATGTTGTCATCACCCATTTATCACAGGGACAGATAGTTCCTTCACAGTGATGATGGAATATTTTCAACGGAGATATTTGTGGGAAATTGCAAGAAGGAAACAATGAGAGTCATGTCTCATGTGTATAATGATTGTTTCTGGAATTTGTGAATGTAATGCTGAGGCAAGTTAAAGGGGAACTATAACTACAGTATTAGAACAACAATGGGACAGGTTTGTTGTACATTGAGTTGGTAATAGTAAATAATGCTCACATTTTTTTAGGGATAGTTGATTCTATATAGTAGTAAGGACTAACTAAGCAGTGAGTGAGTGAAGATAATGGTTACCTTCATTACTGTGCCATTACACATGAGATGATTCCATGATCATGCAAGTGAGTGGATATAATGGGCATGTGATATGGAATTGCGTAGATTTGTGCGGAAAAACTGGAATTTCATCTTTTTTCTTCCCATGGTGAATGCTTTAAAGACGGATATCATCATGAAGTGAGTTAGTAATTAGCCAAAATGGAACCCACCTCCTAGGCTTTTCCACTTGACTGTGGAGTGTATAGTAAAAGTTGCGATTGAAAGAATAAAGGGAGCTGCTGGTGTATCCTTTAGTACATGTAGTAGTTAGTTAGTTAGTTGGCTGAACCAGGGTTAGGGATAATATTTTTAATGATGTATATTATACATTATAGCGTACATGTATGTACATATGAGGAAGTCAAAAGACGGCTTTTCTACACAGAAACGTAGTATTCAACGTACTTTTTTTTGCACTTGTCTGCGTTATTTATTGGTATTGTTCATGTTGGTTGTTAGTGTTAGATCGTAGATATCACGTAGAATCATTTTAGCAAAGCATAATCCGCGTTTAAAATGTCGGATTACATGGTCACTGTTTTTTGGGGTGTTTATCAAATTTTGCGAGTAGTACTCATGCATGATTCATTTACAATGAACTTGACTGAGTTAGAAGGCTCATATTTTCTCACTAAATTAATAAGTAACTTAATGACTGAAACAAAATTTAAGAACCGTATATGTACATGTCTGTTTGATCCGTACTTGACTGGATCTTCAAGCACTCTAAGGTAAAAACAAGTGGTCAAGTTTTTTGTGCCCTTTTGAATCAATGTAAGGAAGGTTTATGTTTTTAGGACCTTTTAAAAATGTATGTAATAAAAGTGGGGTATGTTAAAAAAAATAGAGATCCATCCATCATTTAAGTCATCACGCAATTTGCCATGGCTATTGCAAAAACTAGCATTATTACTGATATTCAATCCAATCTGTCCATTTGATCATGAATTTACTTTTTTTCTACTTTATGATGAAACTAATTTATATTGACTTGAATCACTATGTACCACCTTAGCATTTGGCAACGTTAAGCTTGCCTGTTATAAAAAAGAAGATTGATTTTGTATACTGAATGCTTTAAGTGCAACCATTATCTGCCTAGCATATGTATGAGACTATATTTCTCATATGTACGTTAGAAAGAAGAAACTTTTATTCTCAATTAAGACATAATGTTTCACCAATAATAAATTCCCAGTGCTTAGCTACCAACATATTAATATTGATAGACTTGAACTGACAAGGGGGGTACTATAGGAAGGGTGTGTAGTCTATCACGTTGAGAATTACATGTCTTTCAGGACCAAGAAGACGTGAGAAGTGTAAAAACTAGCAAATTGTGCATGTCCAAGTTTTTGTGTACTTTTGATGAGTGAAATGCATTTGATTAGTGTCATGGGATGAATAGGATAATGAACTAAATATCTTTTTTTTTACGCCTCTTGTCTTCCAATTAAAAGATTCACGCACAGGAACAAAACAAGAACTTGAAAAGCTCAAGTACGAGTGAGTGAGCATCAATCATGATTTCCATTTGTTATGGGAAACTCTAGAGCCACTAGACTGTAGTATAATTTGATTATTGTGACACAGCCTTTATCTTGAGGAACGACTGTGTGAGAACAAGTCTCCCTATGTAGGAACAAAAAAAAAAGAGCCCACTGCTAAATAACTCCAGCTGTTTCCGTTTGCACGCATGTCTCTGCCAATAACAACAACAGAGTATATATATATAATATACATATTATGATTCTCTTCAATGTTAATTAGCAAGCCTTGTACTCATTTCAACACCCCCTTTGCTTGGGTCCATCTACTATTATAACTTTCTTGTGCTGTACACCTCTATCTTATGTTGCTGACTAACTTACTGATGGCAATTACTTTTTTGGTGGCAAATAATTAATCATTGTTTTCTTACATCATTCCTTTTCAGATGGTGGAGATACGGAGCTCAAGAGTCCCACTTCAGATGAGAATTTCAATTTTGAAGTAGTGAAGAGTGCTCAACAGTCACGATTGATAAGTAATAATCGCAATAATAACCACCCCGCTAGTAAGAGTAGTAGTACCAGTGGCAACAATAACAATAATAATAGCAGTAGTACCAATAACCACAATAATAATAATAATAATAATAATCATCATCATCATCATCACCATCTGAGCAATCACCACAATGTAAGCAGTCGTCATAATCACAATCATCGTAGCCGTTTGCATCGAAGTCATCCTGATGTCAACAATTTCCTCGCACTCCAACGTATTAAGGAATCTTCATTGTGAGTCCACTTATCATGTTTTCTTTTTGTCAATGAAATATTTAAATACTTATACTGTGAGCAATGGTCAATTCATAATTCTCTACATTTATTGTCGAAAAGAGTCAAAATGTCAAATAGAACGTATCAGGGCTGCTGTTAGGATTAAGTACATGTATTCATTTCATGATTTAATAACTGCTGGCCGTGTCTTGTAAATAGTCAGAATGGATTTTCTGAATGAATTACTATCACTATAATAATCAGTATGATATAAAATAATTAAAAAAATATTGCTGCATGAAAATACGCACTTTAATTGTATGGAAAGAATGCATATGAATGCACAAAAGAAAGTTTAACTGTACAGTACATGGAGTGCGTACATATAGTGAAAAAATGAGGTTTTTTTTGCGATATCTTGTATTCAACACTATAAGAATAATGCCATGTAGAAAAATATTTGGATGATAGTTAACAAGCTGTCTACATTTTAAATGCAGATTGTTTCGAAATGGTCGAATCAGTGAAAGTGTAACAAGTGGTGCACCCTCAACTATTGGCAAGGTTCCTACGTCCTTGAATTGTAATGGAAGTTCTCGAGAACTGAGCTCATCGCCGGGACCTTCAACTCCTCCAGTCGGCTCAACTAGCCCAATTCTAGCCACTTTGTCTGCTGATGGGAGTGGAGACTCTCTACGTAGAAGAAAAGTTCACAAATGTGATTACCATGGGTGTGAAAAAGTCTATACAAAAAGTTCTCACCTGAAAGCTCATAAAAGAACTCATACGGGTTGGTTACTCTTACACTCATCACGGTTAACGCAGAAATCCAGATACTTTACTAATGACGTAATTTGAATTGTTTTCCAGGCGAAAAACCATACCAGTGCACTTGGGAAGGCTGTACCTGGAAGTTTGCAAGATCTGATGAATTGACTCGTCATTTTCGAAAACATACGGGACAAAAGCCATTCAAATGTCATTTGTGTCAACGCTCATTCTCTCGTTCAGACCATTTGTCTTTGCACATGAAAAGACACTAACTCAAAGAATTATTTTATGTATTTTCATAACATAGATTACTTGATAAAAGTTGAAGAAAATGTTACTAGAGGGCACATTTGTGACCTCTTTAGTTGGTATATAGTGTGCCTCTTCTTAAATCATATAACTCTAATGGTGATCTTATTTTTATGAGAACGTTGCTACATACTTGGATAATATTTATATGAATGACTACTGTGTAGGGTTAAGTGTATAGAATTACATTCTCGGTGTGTTTAATATAATAAGGTGGAATGGAGTTGCTTCAATAAATGTCTTCCTCCATATTGATGTAGAGCCGAATAATGGCTTATGCTGGGTTGAGTAACAAAGGACCGATGATGACAAAACTGTGAAAGCTATCTCAATAAAAGTAAAATGTGTAGTGTAATAAGTATTCAGATTTATCTTTATCCGCACTGTGTGAACAAAGTGCGGTTGTATTCAATGGTGATAAGACTTTGTATTCTCTGTTGGTGAACATAACAATATAATGACTCTCCTACAAGATATTTATGTAGGATTCGTGTTCATTTACTGTCCACTATCTAGGTTATTTCTCAACTTTTTGAATTTTATACGTAAATTTGCTTCGGTACAGTTTTGAAAATGACTATCTGACAAAAAATTAAAGCCAATGAGACTGCGGAAGAAATGAAATTGTGGCCTTATTAATGGATAGGACGAAATTATGTTATGAAAAATCAGCACTAGCTAAATGTCATATTGTGATAATTGGTGTAGGAAAGCAAGGGAATGCCTTACCTTATTACTCTATACATGATCTGCTACAGCAATACTAATGGTTCATGTCCAGAGATAGCTCATTTTGAGGTTCGTTTGAAATTATGATTCATGACTGATGTTATATTTGTAGTAATAGTGGTACCATATTCTGTCTGTACTGGTGAGCAATATAGTACATATTCCAAACTAATCGCTCCTTTCCAAAGTTAAATGACATTGAGATTATGAACTTTAAGTCTATATATTACGTACCTATATTAAATGTTGTTTGGGGCTATGATGAAGCCTACTACATGTCCTTAAACGAAATAAATCGTTATTTTTGATTGTACAAGGATTTCCTTGCTAAGCAGTAATCACGGGATTTATTAAAAATACAACGACATGATGATTTCAGTACATTTCAACTCACTTGAAACAAAATCCATTTAAAAAATAAAAAATGAGCATTCACATAGCATGATTCATGCGTGAGATAGCGAGTGCATGCACGCTGAAACCTGAAATGTTTTACCCAGCTACCATTCAAAACAACACTCAAAATTATGCTCGAACGAGAGAAATCATCATAGTTTTTAAATACTTCTGCATACTGGGCGAATGAATTTGTAGATCTAGATCACCGTTACTGGCACCCATTGATGTCGAAATGGGACTGTTTGTGGAATAATTTGGAGTTGGTGGCTTATCAGTTGACGATTGGGTTGTTGAAGTTGGCTCAAGTACTGTAATGGGATCTGGGTCTGTGACTCGAATAATGGTACACAAAAGTGGTTGAACTTCTATTGTCCACGTCGTCAGATTCTTTCTTCCGCATATAGCTTTATATTGACAAGAAAATCGGATGAAATTATTTACTGCTAACTGTGTATGCTTTTAGACTGGAAAATTCAAGAGTACCTTGAATAGTTTTAGGGATAGACTTTACGTCAAAAGTCATTCCATCAACACTGGCCAAATAGGTTTCAAATCCATTGATGGCAACCAGAGCTACGATGAGGACGAAGCTAGATTTAACTGACATGACGATTTTTTCTAGCTTAGCCAGCAATACAGATTAACAGAATGAATGCCTTTATACTGGCTTGATTTGGCCGCCTGTTGTCAACCTTTTATACTTTGAATGTGAACCATAAACATTGTAGCCTAGTTATGGAATGCTTTTTTGGGATCTTAAAATTTTTTAGTGTTGCAGTATTTCATAATTTTACGAGCAAGCTTTTTGCACAGTTGCACTTTGAACAAATGCGAGTAAGAGTGAAGTAAATTGGAAATTGAAATTACAGGAGTCACGAGTGCCGGAGAAGGTTTGGCATTAAGTATAATGTTGCAAAAAGTAGGATTCTAGGGATAATAAAATTAACTGGAACAACACTATATTTTTTATAGAAAGTAACACAAATGAAAATTTTTTTCCGTGTTTTTTTACATGCTTGAAGAATATCACGGTTTGTTGGTAAGCCATGTTAAACTAACTGATGTATATGTGCCTCATTTGCATCAACTTCTGCTCGGCGAGAGCTTGACACAAACTATAAACTGCACATTTTCCCGATCAAACCTAACCGTTTCTTTGTAAACAGCTTCGAACGCTACTAGACTGTAGCTATTTCCTAGTTTGTGCATGGAAAATGTGAAGCTTGTGACTAAGGTGACTCGAATTTTGCAGGATTAAAACAACATAGCTTAACATACAGTATTGAAAAAATCCATGGAGTGACTTTGCTAAGGCCCTTGATCATGGTTTGTGTAACCGGGGCCTCGGTTCTATCCTCTGTCGTATCGATGGCCCATATTGCCAACGGCAGTCCCCCAGACCTGCATGGTAGACAGTGTATATTCGACCCCCGTTTCGTCTAAAACAATAAAAAAACAATTAAAAAAGGATTTTTGTCCAGTTTACCTTCGTTTGCTGATGATTAACTGTTCTAGTATTTTTAAAATGGATATTCAGTTCTTGGTTAGGGCAATTCCTGCAATCAATGTAGATGTATGAGCGTTGTACTACTATAGCTTATTGTCAGCAGATTTTTTTTCTCAACATTTTATTTTATGCTACTATGTTGGAGATATGGAGAGATGTTGGAGTTTAGATTGTCTGCGCTGGCAAACTGACGAGAGAATTCGAAATTGCTTCAAAAATGTAGGGAAAAAGTAGAATAATAATTTTTCTACAAAAGGTTGCCACGGAAAATGAGATTATGAGGTAGTTTGGTGTGAGATTGTGTGGTGTCAGTACAGTTTAATTTAGATGTATACATTTTGTCTTTGCCTTTTTCCCACTCCCTGACGCCACAGTCATTGCCTTGCGTATCGCCATATTACATTTAAATTTTAGTTCACTGCATGTTTCTAAGCTTCTAATCTAATGTTAACATATTATCCAAATCGACAAAACTAATCCTTAATAGTGCTCCCTTTTTTGGGTTCACTCGTTCACTCTACGGATACGAGCACACCCTACACCCAGAACGAGTGAGTTTTACGTCCGATTCAAAAAAACGATATTCTTATTTCATGTCCACAGAAAAAACTGACAGTCCTGACAGTGTATGAAAAAATGATATCTACAAGAAAAAATTTATAGCTCTGCTCTGATTACGCGAAGCGCACTGTGCTCCTGGAGAAAACCGTCTCTATATTACATCATTTATAGAGTGCAGCACTCGGCTAGAGTACTGATGATTCTTTGATTAACCCCATAAGTCTGTTTGTTGGCATATATAGAGACAGATCAAAGAATAATCTGAATGATCCACAAAAACAAAGTTATTTGGATCCAGCCAAGGCAAAGCACTCATCCATACCTTCAAAACGATGAACAAAAACGGCTTCTGCTCCCTTACATACCCTGTACATGGCTCCGAATTAAAAATAGGGAGCGCTAAAATTACATTCCCCAAATATAATCCCTTTCAGCAAAACAAATTTCACTTTCTAACTGACTGAACTGAAAGAATTATTGTTTGCTTATGTTTCCACAATAAACTAAAACTTACGAATTACCTTTACGGTTTTATTCTCATGCACTACTTAATTATTAATAATATAAATGCAAGTTACCCTACTGAAAATTCTAATTAGATTTCTTTTCGCTATCATTTGTCTTGCATTGCTGTAACCGCCTGCCATTCGCACACAGTCATGAATTGAAAAGAAATCAATGCACAAGTTCGACGCCTTAAAGCTGCACACAATTCTGTAGCATTCACATACGCATTATAAACCATACATTTGATTGTGGCTCTAAATTTTGCAGGATAAATTTAACTGAAGTCTTAGTAAAAGTACGGGATGAGCCCGCGGAGTAAAAGTTAAGTCCGAATGTGACTTGAACTGATGCCTTGGAGATTACCATGTCCATGGTTCGAATCCCTGACGCGAGTGCGTCTATCAGAGCTCATCACAGCATTACCCATATCCCAGTACTGGGATGTCACTCCGGAGCCGGAGTGACCTATAACAGTAAAAAAAAAACGACTTTTTTTTGGCAATTTTTTATTTACTTCTAGTAATTACATTGATTACCTTATTCTTCGGAACTGAATTAATAAAAAGGACCGTATCGAGGTTCAGTTTCATCAATCCTTCAAGTTCAATTTTAAAAGGCTGTATGGAAATTTGAATTTGACTGTAAATTAAATCATTTGGTGGATGAAATATGAATCCATCAATCTATTATATCATGTATTTTTTGTCCAATCCTGTGTTTTGTCCGTTTATGCAAACTTAACACTGGATAGTGATGAGTCTGGCTGAAGTCCCTATTCATGTCTCATACGGAAATCTTTGTTATTTGATGAGTTTAAATTTATTTGTTTCCGGAATGTTACGAAATTGTTGGAAATCGCAACCATTGCAGCGATAATACTGCGGGAATGGTGACATTCAGGATCTTAGAGTAAAATTTAGCCTCATATAAAAGGAAGGAAAACAATTTTGTATACTATTGAATTGAATTTAAAAAAAATATACTATTATTACTATCCCTCAGAGCCAGATACAGTGTGCCTCCTTGATCGATAGTTGATACACGATTCAATTTTCTTATAATTGGGGCAATCGGGTACCTGGGAAGTTGTTTGTCTTCTCGTTTCAATTCATTGCCAGTGATAGGGTCTCTTCGTCTGTATATTTTTATAATTTTCACCGGCTACGTCATTCATTATGAATTCAAAAACTCGTATATGATCGACGCCATATCAGAAAAATAGATTGATCTTGTATAGAATTTTGTGGAACCATGAGCTTCATAGTGTCCATAGAATCGCCCAGGAGAACATTGCGATTGAGGTAACCCGTAGCAGTAATAAGAACGATTTTTTTACCATTTTGATACGTTTAATTAATCTCATTTTTATTGCTCCTTATTCACTCATTAAAAAGAGCTGACCTGCTTAATTGATATCTTTATTTATTTTACCAGTTAAGATTACAGAGAAAAAATGGATGATACATGCAAATAATCGATGATAATGAATGATTACGTTAGCTAAAAATATATGAGGGCCATCTTTGATTCGAATACAGTGTAAGTAGAGTGACTAAATAAAAAAAGAAAGTTTTTTCCTAATACTGTCATGGCTGTCCTCAAGATGTTGGCGTGCTGCAAAACTTGGAACTTTAGCCTTTCATATGGGCTTCATTGTAGTGGCCATAGTAGTCGTAATACGAGAGTTCAGAAGTCTGCATATTAATGGTTGAAGTTGAATCTCTTGTTTTTTAGTTCGTTTACAAAGTGCTGAAAAGAATATATTAATGCATGGAAAATAAAATAGGAGTTTTACATTCTTTTTATATTCATTTTTACCGAAAGTTAGGGTCAGGGTTTTTTATTTTTACCTTCTAGACCTCTCTGAAATCTCTGTATGTACAGTTGTAATCCGATGGCTTCCACAGTTTGATCTCCTGGATGAAAATTACACAAAACAGCTGTAACAAGGACTGAATACATGAGAAAAAAACTCATTCTTAACTCATTCGGTTAAAAAATTTGAACGAACTAGTGGTTGAGTTTTGTTTTTTAATTGGGAAAATAAGCAAAGCAAATGTGACTGGCGCTGAATCATTGGCATTCACTTGCCTTTTATATATTATTGAATGTTTGGTGACTAACCGGGACTGGTCGTGAAATAAAGCATGACACAATGAGGGCAAATTATATGAGAGTATTAATAATAGCTTGAAGCAAAACTCAAGTGCATTAAGTTGGTCCGGATTTTATTGCATCTCGTACTCTCATAGTAATATTTAAAGATTAAAAGCATGAAATCAGCGTGCTTCCGTACAAACCTCCGATCCAATGATGCCATAACCGCAGCAACATATAGATTTTAGAGTTCTGTTGAAATAGCCAAGGTGGTGTGTTCTAAATCAAATATGCCATTAAGATATTCGTTACAAAATAGAAAGTTGCATAAATAAAAGTTTTTTTTTCTTAGTGTATTTATGTATTGTATCGAAATATAGAGTAGCAAGAGTTACATATTTACAATATAAAGCTTGAAAATTGACAGAAACAGTACTTACTTAAGTGTAGAATTACAGCACACATTTTTAGTTCCTCTATAACAATAACAATAAATATTCCATTCCATAAAAGTATTTTAAAGCCAATGATTTCATAGCACAACGATAAGGCCTTGCCCTAAATTAGCTGACTACGAAGGGTTTAGCGGAGGATTTCCTGGAGACCCCATTTTTATCCCAGTTTCTTTTCGTTTGGGCAATTGAATATCATAAGTAATACAATGGGCACTCTCCAAAGACTCAATCTGCTTTGTGTACGTCTCAATTTCCTCTATGGTCAGGTCAGCTTGCTCTTCGGATTTGTCTCTGCACACATCACAGTTAAATTTAATTAAATCTCCAACTAAACTTCATAAAACTGACAAAGATTAAAGTAGCATACTTGACAACAAAAAACGTGTCATCCCCATAGAGTTGGAATCTATATATTCCTTTCATATTGGCAGCCTCTTCAACTGTTTTCCAATCCAAATTAGCACACGCCAAAGGATTGACCTTCCAAGGGTATTCATACACTTCTCGGTCAAGACGAGCAACCATCAAATTTTCTTCATTTATCTTGAGCAGCTCACAAAACTGCAAATCAAGAGATAAATAATATTTACATTTACCATTCGAAGGAGACATTTTATTGCTTAATCACACACACGCAACAAGGTAGTAATTAGAGATTATAGTTCGTCACTACCTCTCTAGTAGTCACCACTGGGATAGACTCCGTATAGTTCAAGAACACCATCATTTGCTTTAAGGGGCCAACTTTCTTTGTAGCAGGGCAATACTGCCGATAGAAAATACTATGCGATTTCCCAGGCTCCGTATTTACAACTTGATTAGGGATATTCTGAATAGAAATAACAATCATAAAGTGATCATATTCAGATATATAAAATTTTAAACTGAGAAAAACGACTTTCGACTTATAGCCGAGTTGGTTACTTTCTATGAAGACAGGTAATTTACCTCTAAATAAAGACCCTTGTGATAAGGACCACAACTTTCTACTATCGAGTCACTTTCAAAAATTCTCCCAGGATTCTTCTTATAAATTCTTCTTAGACGATAGCTATTAACAAACAAAAAATATAAAAATGCACACAAATAAATTGTATTGTTCTGCAAGCAAACACTTACAATTTGTTGGAGCTGATTATTTCGGGGAAATATTCCTTTAATTCCTCCACAATAGCTTTTACTGCTTCCTCCATTCTCCATCTATCGTTTAAAATAACTTCACCCAGTGGTATGTACGGCTGTATTGAAGCATATAAAGAATAAATTAATCATTATAATGTATTTTTGTGCAAGTAAATCCCACTTTTTGTCCATTTTTTTGTTTTTGACAAATAGGTACTCACCACGGACTCATTCTTCCAGTTGAGGTAAGTAATAGCGATCCTCTCATCTCCAGGTCCAAGACGCTTGCCATGTCTGACAGTAAAAGATTTTACTGGCCGAAAAACAGACACTTGCTTTTCATTGTCAATTATCTCACGAAGAGTATCATCGTTCCCACTGTAATAAAGGATGAATCTATCTTCCTTGATGTTAGTCAGTTTTTCTATGAGATTTCGGAATAATTGTATCCGCATTCGTCCGTCCACACGACAAAAAAAAACTGCGAGAGATATTCAATAAAGTTTAGCACAGAGTACTGGATATAGTCCGGAGTCATTGGTGGTTAGTGGTTTAATGGTATTAAGTTACCTGTGGACTGTTTCGTATGTCTGGCTCGTTCAAACACGAAATAAGACTGGGGCAATTCAAGTTCTGAACAAATTGACTGCAATACAAAGTTTATGACACATCAAATGAGCAAATATTATACATTAATGAGTTGATTCATACTGGGAGGATTCAGGGTAACATTGATTTTATTTACCATATTAAGATCGGCGGCAGGAGGGGCATCACCTTGTCCATTTAATGGAAAGTCAAATCCATTTACTTGTCTGTGTGCAATAACCGCAAAAATATAACTTATTATTTCTCAAGTATCAAATTAATCAAATGGTTGGAGTAAAATTGCATTATATGCAATCATCCATTGTATAATGTTTGAACAAATATCTTACGTTTCAGAAAGGAGGTTTTGGACCGTTAAATTTTGGGGTGTTGTCTCCATTTCGTTGTCTATCGATTTCATAGAACAGTCGCCAGGCGATCGCTGAGATTTTATGTTGAAGTCATGGTCTTCTAGCTCAATTGCTTCTGTAAAAAAGTTAAAAAACAACAGAAAAATAAAAAATAGTCGCACTGCACTCCATCCATAAAAACTCAGAAAATTATTACTACAAAAGACAGGGTAACTAGGCAAACTTACGTGTGTATGTGTAATCCACGGCTTTGGTTTGCTCTGAAAACGTTATCAAAATATCCCACATGAAAAAAAATTCTTTTTCAATTTTTGAACTAGTAGCTTTTAGTTAACTATACTACATAGTAGAATCAGGCATACCCAAATATTCTTCATTAACCGTAGGTACGGACAACAAAAAATCCATGGCATATGTCATGAAGGTGGCAAACCTTCTGAGTACTAAAGTGTGCTCAAGATCAGTAAACTCCGTAAAATAAAGCTGAAAGAAATTATTTGAACATAAAGCAAAAAAAAAAAATACAAAACTTTTCGCTGATTTAATAACGAAGTTATAACTATTACCTTCAATATAATATTTTTGTCAGCAAAATCTCCAACATATTTAGCACCCGTAATTTCTATTACTCCTTCACTATCTGTGAAGGCCATTATTATGTTTTCGTTTTCCGGAGTTCCAAATCTAGCCCGGAGAACCTTTTCTATTGTAGAAATCTCCGTCGTCTGGTCACAATGAAGTTCATAGGAGCCATCCATTTTAGGACCGTCATGGTCAATATGATGACACAATAAGATGATATCTGCAAAAATAAAAATAAATACGAATAACTAACCGACCCATGTATAGAAAACCAAGATGTATATCCTAGTATATGTCTATATATCCTGAATGAACAAGAACACATTCGAAAGTACAATAATCCCAATCAGCAAAAAAATATTAAGGTAAGTAAACAAATACAACAGCATGCATTCAATCACTGATGCCCTCTGTTGAGCATTATTTAAAAAGCAGTCAATGTTAGAAAGGTAGAATTCAAGACCCACCAGTTTCGTCGTATTGACCTTTTGCCACTTGCTCATCTTTTTGGAATATTTCCAGCATTAAATCTCCTTTGAAGTAATCTTTTTTACGGAGATCATCTATTGTCGCTACTTCATGTAAACTCCTTCCCATTAATTGCCTTTCAGAGTCGAAAATTACCAGCCTCACTGCTACAGCATCGTCCTTCCCGTACAGTTGCTTTAATGTCAAGCAACACGAAATACAATTAATCAGAAAATCATGACAAGAAAAATAGCAAAGCTATCAATTGCAACATTACTTGAAATGTCAAGCTTGCAGATTCACGTAATTCCTGGGTTAGAGGGTAGCGCAACTGAATCGATTGGGAGGCTAATATTCGGGGCGTTCGATAATAAACAGTAATAAGCTGAGTACTGTTTTCTAACTCTGACAACTCAGCTGCTCTCCGTTCTTCTTCCATCATCTGTTCATTTAGGCCCTGCATTTTATAAGATAACAGTTTTTTCAAGTTTATACAGACTATGGATTCAAATTTTCAATGAATATTAGAAAGAATGTGAATTTTTATATGCACCTTCACATGGGTGGGTAAATGTTCCGGCAAAAATGGTAGCTTATTTTTAGATTCATCGTACCGACGATACATCAAAAAGTACGCAGCCCCACTTTCTCTGTCTTCTAGTATCCCACTCCCTCGGTGATTCAATACTTCCTGCATTGTGACCTTCATTTGAAATATAAAAAAATATCAGTTAAAGTCAGTATTTCTTCACAAACTAGAACACTAAAAGTAAATTTAAGAAAACACTCCATGAATTGGACAGTAAAACCTTGACAAGAAGGCAAGAAGTAACAACTTCAATTACCTGTCTCACGGAAGCATCATCACAACGTAGCCAACAATTGGTTTCAAAGTCTCGTACAAAGCCATAGTAATGGCCACCAAAAATTCCACCCCTGTGGACCATTACTGTGCATAGTAAATACACATCTGGACCATCTTGCAAGGCTTTTTTTAATTCCTCGTCTTCTGCTACAGTCTCTGTTGTCTTAACCTCATCGCTTTCCTCAAATAGCAACGAAGTATTCTATAAAAATATAAGCCAAAGATGGACGCAGAATGTAGAGAATGGTCAGCGTAAATAATACAGAACTAAAGGCTCGCTGATCCATTATATAATCCTAAATGAATGATAATATTTGCACAATAGTACAAAAGGTACATACCGCTTTCATCTCAGACACAACGACATAAGGTCGACTGTGCTCATCTCTAAAAAGCTCCTGTATTCCGGGACCAGTAAATTCATAACCACTTGGCGTGTTTTCCTCTCGGCGATGTACAAATTTATTTAGGTTCAGTACCATATCGTATTTTATTCTGAGATAAAAAAATTAAAAGTCGTCAAATAACTAATAGGAATAAAAAAATGTTAAATTGGACAGTCATTTATACAATGCCATAGACAAATATATAACATCGATCATCACTGTTGATGATACAAGGGCTAGTAGTGTAACTATGAATGAGACTTACTCATCGTTCACTTTGGATCTCCTATTAGTTTCATACGAGTATTCAAATCTCTTCAGTAGCAGGCACACTATATAAGGCAATTTGACCAGTTGGAGACCTTTATGTGCGTCTCGTAGCTCTGCACAGTTCTCGCACTTGTATTTATTTGCACCATCTAATAGCTCCGGCTCCACAAATCTTCTTATGGCTTCTTCCTGTAAAAAACCAAAATACACTCTGTTAGTGTTTAGTATATTTTCAGTTTAGAACACCTTAGGAAGTAAACAAGAAGTCTGCAAACTTAATTAACCTTCAAAAAGCCTCAATTTTTATGACAGCTACAATGTCCTGACCTAATATGCGAGTATTATTGAATTTCGACAACATACCAACAGAGGGTGTTCCAACTGTTTATTGCCAGGTCGTATTGGTAAACTTAGGGAATAGAATTTGGCGTCCCTTGCACTTTTGAAGTTACAATGCAAACATTGTACATAGTCCTCGTATATTCCTGCAAGTAATAAAAGTTGATGGAATTATGATTTATCCATCTTTCACCGATCGTACATGGTAATATCAGCTGAAAGCCGGTGTAAAAATGTAAAAACACATATTCCCAAGAATTCACCTTCAAATAGAGAAGGAATAAAGTCTGAAAATGGACCTCCAGTCAATTCCTTAGTGATGCGCTCATTGAGCAATGCAAAGAGTTCATCAATATCTTGTTGTTCCCAACCTTCTATCTCACTCCATCCAAAAGCTTTAGTCAACTCGTCCGTATCAGTTACTGCTGGCGCAAACTGAAAAATGCAAAAGTAAAGCAATATATAACAATATAGAATCAAGCTTTCGGCTGGCGAAAAATTAAAAAAGTATAGCAAGCTAAAAAGTTTAGGAAATCGATTTTTGATCACCTGGAGCTTAACGAACAGTCTTTGTAGTGCACTGACTACAGCTGAGCATCTATCGTCAGAAGGCTGGAACTCGTAAATCCCATTCCTGAACTCTGGCAAGAAGAAAAACGCTTGCAAAAGAGTATTTAGATAGCAAGTCATTTGTTTATTTAATAGCCCCGCAAATGCCTTCAGTTCTGAAATACAAAAGTTTGGATTTATTCATTCATTTTAGTTAGTGACGATCACGATGGCAATTGGTAATGCTCTAGTGAAGCAAAATTCAAATATGTATGCATACCACCCAAACTGTTGAGATTTTTGTTTAAATTTTCTACTTCATCCTTCTTTACTGATTCCGCGTGTTGAGTCTTATCCAACTCTGACTCTATTCTCCTAATATGTTTTTTGGATTGCTTAACCATTTTCTTTTCAATGAGGAATTTGTATGTTTTTTCTCTAGATGGGACCACGTCGATTGCAGACCACAATGTTTGGGGTGGGAGTTTAGACAACTCGTACTACAAAAAATCATACGATATTACTATTATTATATTATTATGACTAAATGTCACAAATTCAATTAATTGCTATTGTCAACTGAAGCTCACAATTTTTGTCCAAGCCTGGTAAGTGACTCCAAACTCTTTCAAATCGATTGAAAATTCAGTTGCTACGCGAGCTAGAAAGTCACTGATGTAAACGGATGGTGAGATGGCACATGTGAATGGACCGTCCCGAGTCGTTGTTCTCAAAACATCAGAAACTTTGATGACTATCAAATCTTCGTCGTTTTGACAAGAATCTGTTATCACAGCCGGCCCACAATCCTGGTCGTTAACGGCAAGTTTATTTACCTGTAAAATATGACATTATACTACAAACTATAAGCAAAAATCAAGCATGGACATTCTTATCCAAGCTTTCAGGATAGTATCCATCATAAAATTCGATTGAGAACGTTTAAAAACCATTGTTATAGAAAACAATGCACTTAAGAAATCAGGAATTAATGACATGATCTCTTCCTACGCAAGAAGTTACGTAATAGCAGTGACTAGGGCCCTAACTAGAAAGCAATGAGAAGCGGCCACAATGATGATTTATATGATCCTGATGGATGATATCCATACAATAGCCCGTAACTTTCTGATAAAAACGACGCTTAATCCCACACAATCTACAATTAGCAATTACCGGTTTTAGCTCCTCGACCACCTCCGCTACATTGTCTGGAGCCACCATATTTATAATTTGTAGGTATTCACTTGAAATTACCACTAACCACTACACGAGTTGCTAACTCGGTCTCGCAGTTAGAGCCGTTTTTAACTTTTTTTCACTAACTTATGTAAAATCCAAAACACCGGCTTTATATCAAGTTTCACGTAAAAGCGTCTATGACTGGAGGAAAACACGTATGATTTCAGCTCAACTCACAGCTAAATACAAATAATAGAATCAATCATTATTCAAACGATTAGTAGAGCAAGAAGATTCTTGTGATTCAAGTTTTTGCACGGTTTAAAAGTGAGACGAGACGTTTATAGGATAAAATTACACTAAAGAAATCTTCTGTTTCTGTATTATTGCAGAAGCTAGCTAAGTACGAGAGCTGCTATACATTTTATGCAATATATGCCTCTGCAACTGCAAACGTGTCTATTTAAACTTAAAAGTCACCCACCTACAAGTCATTGCACATAGGATGGCTGGTAAGCAGATATGCGGGTAATAAACGGGAATATATCTGTCCCGCGTTAAAGGATCAGGAAAGTAAAATGTCGATGGGGCAGCAACTTAAAAAACGAGTTGCTATTTTTAGCAAAATTTTCTATCCATTCACTCAGTCAGTACCATGAAATCGTAAACTCAAACCCACAGATATACTTAAGTCTCGTGCACAAGTAGCACAAGTACGACACAGTTAAATATGACAAACTATTTACATGCGGAGAATGGACCATTCACATGGAAACTAGACGATGGCGTCAATATTTAGTGCAAAAGGCATACGCTCAATGTTGTCTACCTAAATTGAACAACCTACCTTATTTTTTTACTTCGGTTGACATATCTAATGAAAGGCGACACGAACGACTAGTCTCGGAAAGACAGTTTTGTATCCAGGAAGAATAAATGCTAATAAATTTAATACCTTTAGCAGCAATTTCTTTATGGAAATACACAGATTAAGTGCAGCGGGCAAGTCTAGAGTCTTTGAAACACTACGTTTCAATTTTTGAAACTCTTGAATTAACGGATGAAAAGTAAGAAATTTCTTAAGAAATTTACACGTCCTTACTGCACTGCGAAATTCTGAAGAATGGCCGTTTAAGCGATGCTCGGACGCGTGGTCTGGTCAGCTAGTATCAGTTATCAGTATTCCTATTTAGTAGCTAGCGGAACCACGCTTCCGAGTAGGTGGAGCTAACTCTGACATTAACATCCGTGCCGCTAGATGAAGTGAAGCGAGCTTATCTGAAAAAAAGTAGCTGTGGTGGCCTCTCGATGCCTTCTAAAATAATCTAAAACAGGCGTCCTTTCCTAGTACTAACCTTACTAGCTATATAGCTCTAGGTGGCTAAATTGCAGCATTTAATGGTCACACTCGTCACACCATAGAACTAGATGTCACTCCAAGATCTTCTTCATCTTCATCAGTGGCATAGCAATAACAAGGGATGAAAAATTGAGCGCGGTATTTCTCTAATGGAATTATTACAACACAACTACATCCACAATTCAGGTAGACAGGCACACCCTGCAAACTTTCAGACAGAAATCATAGCTTATGTTTATCGGCCATAAAACTATAGGTACTACAACTTATATTCTCACGATCCTCGTTTAATCAATGGAATGAAAAGTGCACAAGTAACTCACTACTCAAGAAATCAATCCCACACACAATTAATTACCGAATTGTCGAATCGAATTTGTATGGATATGCAAGAAATACAACATTGAATAAAATTTTTATTTTTTAAATCGTCTGCATCATTTGGTATTATATTTTAAGTCCCAAAAGAAAAATTTGTTTCTGATAGTTTGAATACTGCACGAATTTAAGAAAAAACCTTGCACTCCATGTTTGGTAATTTGACGCCATATATCAATAAAAGACTGAGCATCAGTCAATAAATTGCATCCAGTGAATCCAGTCGCAATTGAAATCTTGTATGGCATAGTATAACCATGGCATGACCATGAATCAAAACTCCATGTAGTGTGTAACTACGCGTTGCATACTGGAACACATGAACTGGATGCATGTGATGAAGATGTTCAAACGGCGACTCACAGTCAGTATACAACAGAATTCGTCTTCAAAAATTAATTCCATTAAGAGTTGGTCCAGTCATTATGAGATGGAGTAAGTGGAATAAGTAGAAAGGTGATTGTGCAATATTCTGCAGGATCTTTGCGCAGCAAATAAGATATGTCAATTTCTTCAAAAATGGTTTTGGGAAACCCAATGACTGTAATGGTTTTGTGGCATAAGTAGGAATAGCACCTTGCTTTAATTACGAGAACACAGAAACCATAAATGGCGATGGCAACAAAAATCCATTATATCTCTCCACGACAGTTTTTATTTTCATAGAAAATCACATACTTTTCAAAGCCACATATTCAACTAGTGAATACAAAAATGAGACCGACATAGCACAGCGCAAAAAAAATTGGAAAAGTGTATGCAAAGGAATATATAGGTATCTAATATATCTCTATGAATTTTTAATATATTTTTAATTTGAAAGCGTTACTTCACAGCATGCAACTTATTATGCAATCGAGTTTTTCAGGAATGGCAAGTATTACTGACTTACATAGCTATGTTTAGGCGAAATCAACTTTTACTATATAATCTGTTGCGTTAGGTTACAGTACATCATAATTGCCGCTTACACGAACTTCTACAATTAACTAGCCTTGCTACTATAATAATAACAAACATTTGTTATTTTTAGTTCTGAATCACAATCCATAAAAAGATACATTCTCTGTAATAAACAGTATTTCATAGAAGCGTGATTTCAGCAAGTACAAAAATAAGCAAATAGAAATTATTAATAAAGTAAATATACTATATAAGAATGATAATACAACTTTCCAAAGTGATGACTATTTAGACTGTGAGAAAAATTACCGAGGAACGTAAACAGTACGAGTTCGCTCAAATGTGTTTTTTTCGGAAGAATTAAAGATTCACGTGTCTCATTTAGGCTCCAGTGCTTTAATCCACAGAACAGTAGAAGGATACGAAAGAAACAAACATTTAGAACTCTCGTTGAATTCATATTAAAAAGATCTCTTCATGGTGAATGAGGATGAAGTCGGTTATCATATTTATAGGAGCTATTGCTGCTAATGAAAGAGTCAGATTATCGGACCACAAAAGATTAGGCCCAAACACTACAGCAAGGTTTGAAGAGGTCATCTTATTTAGATCTGACCGATCCATCACCTACACACAAAAATCAAATCTTATAGACTGCTATCGACTTGTATGATCATATTTACTTCTTATAAATGCAGTAATACGCTTACCTTGGCTAAAAACTGCATGATAAACTTTAACACTGCGTAGTTGTCCTCCGGTAGCTTTTCCAAAACCAATTGTTTCACGAATGGTCCTCTCTCATCTTTTGAAAGTTCTGAAAATTTAATTTAAAAAGTGAAAATTTAATGAACTCTTGATTCTTTCAGCATTTAGAAATAAACTAGATTATTTCTAACCATAGAGCTAGCCAATATTACAACTTACTCTGAAAGTCCACAACTTCTTCAAATAAATCAAACGTAAGAAGTGGTTCTTCTAATTCCCTGAGAAACGTTTTGATCAAAACAGCAGCTAGGTGAAAGTCTCCAGCAAAGTTGATAATTTCTCCTCTATTTATTTTTTCCATTGAGCTTTTAACCAGTGACATGCTTGCTGACCTTCGGAACAATCCATCTGTTGCAAGAGCTGCAAATAAAATCACATTTTTAACACAACACACTCAAAAAGTACACGAAAAAGGCAGTCAAAACGTATTATTGATTCCTAATTTCATACATACCTTCTGGTTGACTTAAAAATTCAACGCACTGTTTCAAAGTTGGAGCAATCACATCCCCGTTGTTATTTTCTTTTATGAATGAAAGAGAAACACCAAACTGCTGGGTTCTAGGAATGGCTGAGGCTTTAATAGCATTATTTGCTGCATTTTGTCCGGCGGAACTTGCTGGTGTGAGTTTGGAGGATTTTGATGTCAACTGTTTATCATGACTGTCACAAAATACAAATACGGCTCATTAAAGCAAACTTGAATCGTACCAAATGTCGTCAAAATACGTTATAAAAAATAATCAATAAATTATATTCATTCACTTACTCGTACACTGGCTCCGGAATACAAAGTTGATCCAACTTAATGTGCTGCTTCAGTTCATACAGGCAGTTTATGTAGACAACCTTCCTACCAAATTTGGCGCTGTATTCAAAAAATAAACCATAAACATGATAAGGAAATCTAAATACACCGTATAATACCAGTCGATAAAATCTTAAAATGTACCTGATCACGGGTTTAAACAGTTGAAAGGTAAGTTTGATGAAGTTCGTTGGGTGGACTAGATACAATGCTTTTAAATTCTTTTTATACTTTCTTTCAAATGCTCTGTATGCTTGCCAAAGCCAGGACAGGGGAGGTTTGTTCTTACTATTTAGCCCATGATGAAAGTATACTAGGCTGTAATCCTGTTCCACGTACTTGTCCAAATTGTACAAAAGATAGCTTCAACACAGAAAAAAATCATTTTGCAATGAAAACAAGTGACATACATACAAAAAACCCCCAAACGATTCAATTTCATTTCTCTCCCTCACCGTAAAAATCGTTGATGATCAAAACTTCTATTGCTAGGTAGTTTACAAGCGGCGACAACAATAATTTTCCGTCCGTATGCATCATCTCCAACCACTTCAACAATCCCATGTTGTGCAATATCCGAAAAGTCTTCTTCGTCTTGAAGTGGAGCAGTTGTCAGCGATTCCGGCTCGCTTATAAATGGGGCTGCAGCTAACTCCTCTTCAAAATTTTCCTCTATCGTTCCATCAGAAACCGGAGACTCCAGGTATTCAAATACTTTAGCTTCATCTTCAACGCCTGTGAATAAAACAACAGTTTTCATAAACATTTCATGTTTATAATGTTACTCACTACCAAAGTCAAATCCATTTGAACTTGACAGTGAGATGTTATGAAATATTTATAAGCAAGTGAGTTTCTAGTTAAATTGTGCAGATGCCTATAACCAATGTTCTGACAGGTCATGTTATTATTACAATCCAACACATGTTTTGTTCGTTCATGCATTTTACTCATGAACTGCAACATGCACAGCAAAAAGCATCACACTTCAAAAAACATACAATATTTTCTAGCCAGTCCAAAAAAGTAGCTGTAATTGTAATTTGATAATTGGCGTGGCGTAAATTAAATTCATAACTACCTGTAACTAAACCTTTATTTAATACAACATGCAATAATGCATCTTAATCCTGGTACTCCCTGCTTGCGGGCAGGCAGGCTATATTGTACATATTTCTTTCCACCCAAAATCCATTTCTTAAACAACTTTGGCTGCAATCTGATTCCATGACCATTTCTCTATCGCGAGACATGTATTTCCAGGGGTGTGGTATTTATTGCACGACTCTTTAACTAGACAAGTAAGCACCCTTTGGAAACATATGGTCCATGTAATGATTTTTTTTACAAAAAAAAACACAAAACACAGCAGTAATTTCGTGTCGCTCAGCAAATTTATCTTGCTCTAAAAACGACCTCCCACCCAACCCATGAATGATGTGAAACACAAACACTAGCACTAGATCTTCTATATTGTAAGATAAACACGGTCTCCAGTCTCTTGCAATTGCAAACACAGCAGGCATACCAAACGAACGTTAAGTTAGGTAACAAACAAACCATTTTCTCCCATCGTCGTAACAAAAATTGAAGAGAGCTTGCCCTTAATGTTCCTCAGTCGTGCAAACTATAACAACCATACATAGAGTTAGGGACCACCAATACCAAAACTCATTCGAACAAAAAAAATGCAGCAACCATTATGTTCATTTGTACGTAAAATAAGCAGCTCCCAAAAAAAAACTACGAAGATTCACTTACTCGCAGTTTTAGAAGAAACCGAGCAAGTGAAAAGTAATCAACCTTCTAGATTCCCTACATGCTTGTTTACAATGGGAGAACACATTACATGTTTTAATAGCATTTTCATCATTCTAACAACTGAAGCATGCAATAATACTGACATTCGTGTAGCCATACGGACGAAAAGAAAAATAGCTAACTATAGAATGACCATGTCAACATTATTCTCATTTATTGCACCCCTGTGCTTTATGAATCCTAGCGGAGCTCGCCAGGTGTGTTTTTTTCATATAGAAGGATAAAAGAAGGCAGAGAAAATAAACGAGCCATAACACGGCCAGAGGAGAGTAATCACATGGGAACATTAAAAGATATTACAAGTAAACCAATCAATAGTTAGTATTGTGCACAATCATATATTTAGGCGCATTATTATATGAAATTGGTCCGGTAGCACCATTGACTAACTAGTCTAGAGACTTCGGTTGTCATATCACACTTTATAGAAGACCTTAAAATGTTTTGCTCACAAATTCAATTTGCGTTTGGAAGAAAAATTTTTGACAAATGATATTATTTTTGAATGGAAACAACGGTCCCAATCTAGGGAATTTTGAAGAACCTAAAGTAAGTTAAAACCACTAAATTTACCAAGCCACATTCTTGAGTTTTTTCCTATAACCTGCTTGTTTACAGCCAGTCTAAATAGATAACCATAGTTGCACTGCTGCACATAACAATACTAATCACCACACAGTTCATCATCATCATCATAATTTTTGTCATGCTTACTTGCCGTGACGCATTTAGTTTAGTTAGTTAGTGCTGTTCACTTTTTAGTGCAGAATAAAGAGAGCCCATCTAGGACTCGTGAAGGATATCATTATTCACATCAATGTCATTCGAATGCCAAATATCAGTGTTTGCCAGCTGCACTCTAAGCAGCCTGAACATAATGCCATAATGCGTTGCAAAAGGAATGAACTAGATCACAATGGTAATAATCATAATATGAATAATAAACCATACAGCAAATACCATGCTCTTTCATTCTTGTATGTAAGTCTGTCGAGTCTCCTGCGAGCGTAAAACAAAATGAAAACTTTTTTTACTAACTAACTAACTAACTATGCTCATGATGATCACCACGCCTTGCCTTCAAAACAGTTTTAAGTATTTACAAAGGCAAGTGACATTAACAGTCTTCTTGAGTTTTAGTGTACATGTTCAAATATGCTGCAATTACTAGCTGATACCGTATACTTCCTGACTGAGCATGGTAAAAAATTAGAGCGGATACACGTCCTCAATGGTTAATTCATAAAAGTGTTGCAACACGTACAATACAGATCTACTAAATCTTTCACTACACAAAAGGTCATCTTTCTTTGTGGTTACTTGAACACGCGTGTTTGGATCAAAACTTACTATGTCGGATTCACTAAGGCGGTTGTGCTGGTTTAGACTGTAAAGTATATCAACATCAAGAGGGTACCATTGCATAATAATCTCACTTCTCACTGAATAACATACAGCCTAGAAAGAACCACAAGAAAAATGTGTCCTGCATATTTTATGATCTTAACCAACAAACCACTCTCGTCAGAATATAAGACAAAAAGTATAACTTCATTTAAATGTATAGAGCACACAGCTATAGCTGTGTGCAGTGCAAATAAATTTATTATGATTGCGTTTGTTCCTAAAAATGTGCAGCCGAACCATCATCTCACTTTTACGTGAGAGTTACAAAAATGACATACAAAAAAGTTCACACGTTTCATTCATTTTCTTTCGGATTGTACCTGACATCATGTTGAGTTCTATATGCGATAATTTACGAGACTTTTACTCGAAATGGCTACTACAGCTGTGAATTAGGGGTCATAATAAACATCGTGCCTTATCATAAATCACGTAAGCACGAAATACCATGCAGAAAAGTTTTTCTCTCCTTATAACAGAAAACATTGTCCTATCCAAATGTTCCCTCGATAGGTTGGTTGAAAACCATTCTTATCCTCTACTTTATACTAACTTACACACTTGGTTGAGTGCATGATTTTTTCGAAAATGTGCCACGCATGAACCGCAACTTAAAGTGTCACAGTAATCACACTGATGGACAATGATGACAAAATTAGCACACAAAGAAGGCGTATGCTTATTATGCTATAATAAACTTACGACGCATCCAACAATACATAAGATAGCCTGTGGAGATGATGAGACCAATAGGTAGGCAGTAGGCATTTGTGCTTTCATTTCGATATAGAAACTCACATTAACAATTCATTCATTGCATATCTAATCTAACCGACCCTATAATGAAAAATAGCTCGTTTTCCTCTTTTATAATGTACAAAATCATTATCATGCAAGATTGTCACTACCAAATGTAGGTGTGAAAAAAATGGAAAGGGACAAATGAGTTCTCAGGGAACTCAAATAAATGGACTAAAACAGCTGCGTACAGATTATTTACAGCGAACATAGCTGACAGACAAGAATAAATAATAACTACACACGTAATAGTAGTGATTACTATGATATAGTACTAATATTAAACTTAATTGATTCCGGCCTTCATGTTAATTTGGAGAGAAAACTCTCCCACGTTCCTAATGCAGTTTCAATTTTACTGTGAAATCAAGAAAGTATTGATGATGACATGTACAAAGCACGAATTCAAATTTTTTGTAACAAAAGGAAACACAAAAAAGTTCACATCAAATGGTACACAACGTAACGCATGATGAATACACAATTTTTCATCTGTTACTCAATAATTGTAATCCACCCGCCCGCACTAACCACATAAAAATTTGGCTTGTCATCCCCCCTCTGTTGCTTCACTTGTCTCACAGCGTCAACAGTAGGTAATAATAGTAATGCTCAAAGTAAAGGGAAAGCGATCATAATTAATTTGATACAATTTTAGCTCATACTGTTGTTCACGCCATTTAAACCATTCAAGTGACAGAGGACACGTCCATGATGTTTAAAACGGCATGCATGTCTTTTGTACAGTTCGCGACTTTTGAATCTACCTACAGTCTCTCCAAAAGTCTATACTTTATTTCATGGGCATATAATTCAATAGGATGGTGATGGAGCGTGTGAAATATATCATGGTAAATGAAACAGTTTAACCGCATTAATACATTCCATTCATCTTCCCATGTAGATCCCAGTCACAATCTTTTGTATTAAATGCGCTCGTGATGTAACACACGAAAGGTCTAGTTTATAAGTTGTAGTTCAGACTCATTACGGGAATGAAAGAGTATTTATCAAATGACAATGGGACGCACATCCATCTTTTCGACACTTTTACACCTCCATTATCTAACCTATCAACTAACTATAATGCATTGAGTTCAGCACGCTTGAACGATGATTCTCGTAGCAAAGGTTCATCATTATACTCATTATAGCCAATGAGTTATTTAAATCCAATGATGAAGATAAAAACCATTAAATTGTCCGTGAGTAATATGATATGAAAACAAGAATAATAATACTCCTGCCTACCTATGACTAATACAATTGGTCTCCAAAATGAATGCAAAGACAGTCCAAAAACTAACTTAGGTATACACACAAGTTATCTAATTTGAGTGCCAAATTAAATCAATGCCGCTGCTGCTAATATGTCACACACGAATTTGAAAACAGAGAAACTTGACGAAAAAATAATTGCACTTGTTGTTCACAACAGTTGCGTCAAGCTGTTGAACGAGAGTGCAATTTGTTCATGGTAAAATAAGTAAAATTAGTTGATAAATGGAACACACGATTTCTGAGCTCTCATGAGTATGACTATGCTGCTACAGTTAGTTAGTTGAAAGTAATTACCATATATCTCAAGAAGTGTTATTAAAAACTCCACTGGCCGCATTTCATGCTCTCAACATAATGAGGAGAGCAAGTAACAAACATGCATTTTCGCTCGCAGATAAAGTAATTCGGAGTAGAAATTCTTCCTCACACTAGACGTAAGAGATAAAATTTCTATTCATACACAAACATGGCACACCTAATAGTCTAATCACAGGCACTTGCTTATGCCAACATGACTAACTGACAGAGTGTACCCCATTAGTAAACACAAAAGCTAATAACATGCACACACTATGTGTCTCGTCTCGTGAGTCTTATGAAGATGATACACATGTACGAGTCAACGGAATATTACAGAGAGAGCTAAAAAGGTCACATACTAACTAAATGGCATCTAATATAGTAAACAAGGAAGCATTATATTTCAAGTTTTACTAGAACACTGATTCGCGCTCATTTTTAGCAGCCTTCATAAGAGTTTTGGTATTCTGAAAATGTGTAAGGGAAAGGCCAGAAAAAAATCCACTAATTGACTCATTTAGGATATAAAAAAAGAACACCATTAAGGTTTAACGTTGATCCAATAACTAAGATATTAGTGTGTCACGAATGACTTATTATTTCGTACGTTCGATACAACTTTTAGTGTGCAATACACTATTTGCCTACGCATGTTATCTCATCTTAGTTAGTACCAAGTATTCACGAAAGTAGAATTAATGAGTAATCCTATTCGCTCCTAATCTTCAATAAGTTTGTAACGATATCTCCAGGGGAAAAAATTCAATATAGAATATATATTCTAGATGAAGTAACATTGTTGCTTGATCATTTTGATATCGGTGTGTAAAATCATAATAACCATGTGTTGTAGTAAATGCGCCATTTGCATTTGGATATTGGCAGAGAAGAGAACATAAATTGAATTATAACAGCACCATACCATACACTGACTAACAATAGCTAAATGAGATGTTATTAGCACAGCCACTTATAGTTTCGTTATTAAAGACGCCTCTAATATAGACATTCCATTGGCTCTGGGTACAGATTATACAACAAACATAGTTGACAGCCAAGAAATTAACATGCTCTCACTAACTAATTGTTTAATAGATCAAGACAGAATATAGAGAACATGATGTCAATATTGTGCAGTCTAGGTGGTTAGTTAGTGAGTTAATGCAAAGTGCAGTACTAACTAAGGCTATTAGTTTTTGAGCTATAAAACTAGTGATAGCTGTAGTGCCACACAACAAATTAAAGGAGAAAATATGTTTACCAGTGGAAGCCACTTGTTCAAGCTCGGTATCATCAAATTCCAGATTAGGTTCATAGTCGTGGAAATCAGATAAACTAGGGTATGGATCCTCCGTGTCACCACCATGGCCATAAATGTTGCCAGCTGTGTCAAAGTGGATGAATGAATGCCAATGGAACCAAATCACAGGTCAAGGATGGAGTCAATAGCATCAAGAGGATGTGAGTAACGACACATGGGCCCAAAATTAAGCATCCCAACAAGAAAAGATGGAAGAAAGAGAAAAAACAATCATGAATATCTTTTACTTGTCTCTTGTATATAATTTCTCATTTGTTGACAGGGATGGCAAATGAATACAAATCGAATAATGGAGAGGGACTAAAATGTAACGTTGTCACGTCTATTTTTTGTTGTCAAAAATATTTACATGCTCAGGGGCCTATTTCATAAAACTATTTACAGTTGACAGGGTGACATTCTGTCACAATGTCACCGGTTTTTGAAAAAATGTGTTTCATAGAACAAATCAATACATTTTACCTTGACAGCGAAATCCATGAC
>Ga0210040_10001939_pt1 | contig 30158 bp, 22 predicted proteins | sample CryGeyCG12114_NA_FD_185462 | JGI IMG/M metagenome (GOLD analysis project Ga0210040, IMG submission 185462) | Groundwater microbial communities from aquifer - Crystal Geyser CG19_WC_8/21/14_NA (SPAdes) (version 2) | ecosystem: Environmental > Aquatic > Deep subsurface > Groundwater | place: USA...
GGCTTTGAAGGAAACCCCGATAAACGGCGGCCTTACCGATGAGGGTCCTAAGGTAGCGGAATACCCTGGCCGTTAAATGCGGTCTTGCATGAATGATGTAACGATACAACAGCTGTCTCGATGATTGCCTCAGTGAAATTGGAATAGCAGTGCAGATACTGTTTACCTCTAGATAGACGAGAAGACCCTATGCAGCTTTACTGTTACTAATTTAGATCGTACTATAATAATCATAAGCGTATAAGGTAGTTTTACGCATAAAAATACTAAAAAACCCTTTAAAGGGTAAATTTTTATGCGTTCTATTTATAAACATTTAACTAAATTGTGACACCTTTTTTTATTATAATACGGTCGTTTGATTGGAAGACAGTTTATGCGGGGCACAGATCCCATAAAAAGTACCTGGGTATATCCAAATTTCTAAGGGTAAAATATTATTTAGAAAAATACTTTTCTAAATTATTAATTTGCTATTAATTATAAATATAATTATTCAGTTATTAATGTCTTTAAGAACAATTTATTTTTTTATTTTAAGTAGGATTTTAACTATATGGTAAATAGTAGTATAAAAATATATAAAAAAAAATTAGTATTTTATTTGTAACAAAAATATATAATTTTTGTTATGATATTAAATTATACTTTCAAAGTTTAATGGCTTAATCTTGCTTTACTGTCAGACCTACAAGTCCATCAGTCGCGTAAGCGGGGCATATGATCACAAGACACGGAAAGGAAAGGTCTTGGATTTTTGAAAAAGTTACGCTAGGGATTGCAATTAAAAGTTAGTCCCTCAATATTTAAATTAAATATTGATAATAATCCGGGTAAATTTCAAAAAAACTATAAAAAGTTAATTTGAAGCGAAATTTGTTTATTTTAAATAAAAACGTTTAACGACTAAAATATGATATATTTTATAAATAATCCGGCATTTATATATATATATGAACACTTAAATTACTAAAAACAATAAGAAAAAATAATTTAATTATATAAATTTTATTATTAAACAACCTGATTTTATGTTAGATTTAGTACTTCGTAATAAATTAATATCTATGAACAAAAAACACAAAAAAGATGAACAAATAAAAAGTTCTAAACATTTTCCTTCTTCAACTAGAGAATGAAATAATAGTATTTATGTTTACAATAAAGAGAATTTAAATTTAATACCTACAACAGCATTAACTTCTATAAATATTATAAAAAGCTATTTTTCACTATTTAATGATAATATAGAAAAAAAAATTAGAACAGGTAGATTAGCACTTAAATTTAGAAGACTCTCTTCTAATAAAATTTATATAAGTAACGGTGAATTTAAACACACTAACGGTAAAGTTATAATAAACCTTTATTTATTTAACAGACAAAAAAATAATTATCTTTTAGCTATTAGAAAATTGAGATCTGAAATTGCTTCTTTTGAAAAATCAAGTAAATTAAAAAAAGGATTAAATAATAAAAAGTCTTTACATAAAACAATAGATAATAAAAAATCTTTATATAAAATATTAAGAAAATCTTTCTACCAAAAATTAAAAGCTATAAAATCAGAAGGGCTATCAACCTTAGAAAGATTTGATAAAGAAAAATATTTTTTGATCGGTAGATTAAAAAAAGATGGAAAAAGAACTATAAATAATTATATAGATATCTATACAAAAAATTTTTATAAAAATTTTATTAATAAATCTTTATTGAAAATTCAGTTTTATATGTACTATTTACAACTTAATTATATAAATAATACCAAGTATAAATACACATATTTACAATATTTAAAAGAACAATTATATAAACTATATAATAAACAAGTAGAATTTAACTTAATAGATTTGAAACGTTTCTATTTAAATAGTGATGTTTTATCTGAATCTATAACTAAAAAAATAACTAGAAATAGAAAAAATATTAGACGTTATTTAAAAAAACTTGAAAATAAAGTAAAAATAAATACTAATATATCATTTATACATAAACACGTAATTAACAATAAACAAGATGAAAAAAAAGATTTAACTGTAAATAATGAATTATTAAAAAAAACTATTATTAAAAATCTTAAATATAAAGATATAACAGGTTTTAGATTAGAAGCAAAAGGTAGATTAACTAGACGTTATACAGCGTCAAGGTCAATGTCAATAATAAAATACAAAGGAAATCTTTTAAATATAGATTCATCAATTAAAGGATTATCATCAGTATTATTAAAAGGTAATTTAAAATCAAATGTGCAATTTACTAAATTATCATCAAAATCACGTATAGGATCTTTTGGTATAAAAGGTTGAGTAAGTGGTAATTAGCAATAACTATAAAGTACATATATATATATAAATGATGAAATAGTCTGAACAAAAATGAAAATTTTTGAAGTAATATTTACAAAACAAATTTTGAACAGGCTAATGTGCGCAAGAGAGTACAAATTGAGTGCGCGGTTTGGCACCTCGATGTCGGCTTAGCTCATCCACATGAACGCAGAAATCATGAAGGGTTCGACTGTTCGTCGATTAAAGAGCTACACGAGCTGGGTTCAATACGTCGTGAGACAGTATGGTTTCTATCTTCTAGAGGGATTTAGAGTAGAATAAAGATAGCCCCCTTGTACGAAAGGAATTGGGTATGTTGACCAATAGTTTACTTGTTGTTTATAACCTTAACATTTATTTTAACTATAATAAAATTTAGATATAAGCATGGCAAGAAAGCCACGTCAATTAAAGATAAGTGCTGAAAGCATATAAGCACGAAGCTCACTTTATAATACTCTTAAAAACGTTACAGAACATTACGTTTTTAGGCTTTGGCTGTAATAACTTTGCTGTTTTCAGGTACAAAGTACTAATTTTTATTTTACTATATAATACAATTATCTTAATTTTAGCCTTTTTAGCATAAAAGTAATGCGACTGTTTTGTAATCAGAGGAAGTAAGTGCGATACTTGCATAAGGCTTAATTAGACCCAGTGGTCAAGTTTGGTTAAGACATAACATTTTCACTGTTGAAACGAGAGTTCAAATCTCTCCTGGGTTGTTTTTTGAGCAAATAGTTCAACGGTAGAGCAGTCGTTTTACACACGAAAAGTTAAGGGTTCAAATCCCTTTTTGCTCAGCGGATTAGTGTAACAGTTAACATACATGGCTCATGACCATGTGATTAAAGTGCAAATCTTTAGTCCGCATTTTATGTTAATAAATATATTAATCCGAGTGCTGGAATTGGTAGACAGGGCGAACTTAAGATTCGCTGATAATATCGTAAACGTTCAAGTCGTTTTTCGGATAAGTTAAGATATTATAACTTATTTTAGTTTTCTATATACATATATGATACAAGCTGCAAAAATAATTGGAACAGGTTTAGCCACAACAGGTTTAATTGGAGCCGGTGTAGGAATTGGTGTAGTTTTCGGTGCATTAATTATAGGAGTTTCTAGAAACCCTTCATTAAGAGGACAATTATTCTCATATGCAATATTAGGTTTTGCTTTTGCTGAAGCAACTGGATTATTTGCTTTAATGATGGCATTCTTATTATTATATGTAGCATAATGCTACCTTAAAGGCTATAGCTTAATCGGTAAAGCAAACTACTCATAATAGTTGAGATAAGTGTTCAAATCACTTTGGCCTTAAATACCCTTTTATTATATTTTTTATATAACATACGGGCTAGAGCCTGGTTGGTTAGGCGCCTCTTTTGGGAAGAGGAGTAGTTATGTTCGAATCATAATAGCCCGAAATAAAGTTAATAATTTTATCTTTAAATTGATTGAAAACTTTATTAGAAAAATCAAGTCAGTTATTTATTTAAGCTATAAAGACAAACTTTAAGTATAAAACTTTAGTTAAATAAATAATACATATGATTAGTATATGCTTATGGTTAAGCCCGAGAAGCTCAATTGGTTGAGCGGAACACTGAAGATGTTTAGGTTATAAGTTCAAATCTTATCTCGAGCAAGCAAAACCCTTGTATTTACATTTTTAATGGTTTTATCTTGATGCTAGTCATAAATCTAACTTAGAATAATCTCTTTTTTCAAAATAGGTGTGCTGAAATTTGGTAACCAGGTTCCGCTTAGGACGGAATAGTGTAAAACTTTGCAAGTTCGAGTCTTGTCACCTATATATGTTGTAGACTAATCGGCAAGTCATAAATTTTTGGTATTTACTATTGAGTGTTCGAATCGCTCCAACATAAAAATGGGTTATTTTAATAGGTAAAATGTTGTGCTACGGACACGTTGATGCAAGTTCAAGTCTTGTACCCATTTTTATTATATAGACTTAATTATATCGATCTTTTTATAATATATTTATAAAATATAGTTTATACAAACGCTTATTAGCTTTGTGCTTGTTATATTTATTGTATATAATATATAGATAGAAATATTTATTTCTATATTGTTAAAAATTATAGTTTTTAAATTTCTAAGAATTATAATTTTAAGCCTTTATAGCTCAATGGTAGAGCGAAATACTGTTAATATTTAGGTTAGGTGTTCAAATCATCTTAAAGGCGAAATTAACTTTATTAACACAAAAATTTCTAATAAGATAAATAAATTTACAGCTGTATTTACTTTATCATAACGTGTATAAATTGACGCTGATACCGTAACAGCAGAAAAAAATACCAATAACTAATGAGTGTGAATAACACGAGAATTTTCAACTGATTTTACCTTAATTTTTAAAATAATTAGAGATAAAAACATTATTACCCTTAAGTTATTTACAAGGAGGTTTAAGATTAAATTTTATCCTACAAAAATAATATAAAAAATTAATTGAAAACAAAGTTGATTTATATCAACAATATTTATTTAAAATCTATAAGGTTTTAAACAAATCATTTTTTTTTTGTGTTAACTATACGAATAATGTTTATTATTTAAAACTTTATTTATTAATCTCATAATACCTTAACTAAAATGCCAATTTATTTAAATAAAATATGATACTAACATTTCTTGTTTTATTATTATTATCAAATGGTTTAACTATAAGACCTGATACATCTATACTATACAGTCGTATAGGTATTATAATAATATTTTATAGCTTAATATCAGCTTACACTAGTTATCATATAGGATATCTAGAAAATGGGGTTTCTCTATATGGAGGATTATTCAATGTTACATCAATAACACATACATTTCAAATATTTATATTTATAGTTTGTGGGTTAATATTGTTAATGACAGCCTTTTACCCTAGAAAAAGATACATATCAAATCATTCTTCTTTATTAAACACAGTTTTTAACAAAGTAAAAGAATATGGAACTCTAATTAACAAAGCATCAGAACAATTTACTATTATAGAATATACTTTAATAATTATATTTACTATAAGTGGTGCTACTTTACTATTATCTAGTGGAGATTTAGGTTCTATTTATCTGTGTATAGAGTTGCAAAGTTTTAGTTTATACATAATATCATCAATACATAGAAATTCTGAGTCTTCTACAGGTTCTGCTTTAACTTATTTTTTATTAGGGGGTTTATCCTCTTGTTTTATATTATTGGGTATAGCATTAATATACGCAAATTCAGGTTTAACTAATTTAGATAGCATTTACTCTATAGTATCTGATTCTGAAGTTTATTTACATTATTCAACTTGATATGTTCATAGTTATATTTTATACAGTCTATTATTAATATCTGTAGGATTTTTATTTAAAATAGCAGCAGCTCCATTCCATTGATGATCTCCTGACGTATATGACGGGGTACCTACAATAGTGACAACTTTTATAGCTATAATGGGTAAAGTTGCAATATTAATATTATTACTTGAATTAGTACACTATACTAGTTCATTATTACATTCTACAGTGCAATTTTATTCTTGAACTGTAAGTTTATCTATTAGTTGTTTATTTTCATTGGTAATAGGTACTGTTCTAGGTCTAACACAAACAAGAATAAAAAGATTACTAGCTTATAGTACAATATCTCACATAGGATTTATTTTGTTAGCATTAATTGTTCATAGTGTTGAGTCATATCAAGCCTTTTTCTTTTATATACTTCAATATATGTTAACTAATTTAAATGCTTTTTTAATTATTATAGCTATAGGGTTTACTCTTTATTTATATTACACAAATGTATCAGAGTACAACAATTTACCTGAGAAAAATAATAGTCCTATACAACTTATTAGTCAATTAAAAGGTTATTTTTCTATTAATCCTGGTTTAGCTTTATGTTTAGTTATTACTATGTTTTCATTTATTGGTTTACCTCCTCTAGTGGGGTTTTTTGCAAAACAGATGGTATTAACTACTGCTCTGGATAACAATAAAATTATTTTAGTTTTAGTAAGTATATTTACTAGTGTTATAGGTGCTGTTTATTATTTAACAGTTATAAAAACTATATATTTTGAAGAATCGGAATATGTAAAACCTTCTTTATATGTAGAAAATTCATTATCTAATGCATATTCTATTACACTAAGTATTATGAATTTATTAGTTTTACTATTCATATTAGTTCCTAATGAGATTTTAAATTTATGTAATTTATTATCTATAATAAATTACTCATAAGTGTTTATGTTAATTATATTTATTATATAAGTCCTAACATTTATTAATCCCTTAAAAATTTTAACCGTTAAATATCTTTTTATGAAAAAACCTGGTTTCTTCAAAGGTAGATGGATACAACCACCTAAAGGATATGTTCATCCTGAAGGGGCTCCAAAAGGAGTATATGTTCACCCTAAGGATGTTGAAGCAGCTAAAGAATATTATAAAAAAAAATCAAATACTAGCTCTACATACAACAATGTCTCTAATACCGAAGTTAATCCAAATAACCATACAAGCAACCATACTACAACAGCTAGTGACTCAGCAGATATAACTAGTAATTCTATTACTACTGTAAGTACTAATGATAGCACAACTTCCGGTATAATACCGATAAAACTAGATACTACACAACCTGTTTATTCTCGTGTTACAGAATCCATTTCGACGAAAACATCTTCTATAGCTTCACATGTGGAATCTATAGGGAAAGATACTATTGTTGATATCATCGAAGCATATAATAATAGTGGTGGGGGAAGTATAGGGTAAAATATACGTTATACACGCCTAATTACATATAAAAAGAACTGAAGGATTCTTTAAAAATAGGATATTATAACTAAATGGTATGTAAGCTATTTTTGTACTAATGCTACACTTGGTATGCATTTTATCCAGAGGTGAAACTATTATCGAATAAATTTTATTTTGTGTTAATTATACAAATAATGTTTATTATTTACATATTACAATTTATTTATCAATTATCCTTAACTAATTTGACAATAAGTCCTATATAACCTATAATAAAAAAAAAAAATGTTTAAGAGCGAAAAAGCTACGAATTGAGTTAAATCCACAAATAGCGATACACCAGAACCCTGAGGACTATTTTTTCAAGATAATGCCACGCCACAGATGGAAGGATTAGAAGAACTACATAACAATATTATGTTTTATTTAGCGATAATATTATTTGCTGTAACTTGAATAATGATATCAATAATAATAAATTATGGACAAAAAAGAAATAAAATATCAAATAAATATGTAAATCACGGTACTCTTGTAGAATTAATATGAACAATAACTCCAGCTTTGATTCTTATCTTAATAGCGTTTCCATCTTTTAAATTATTATATTTAATGGATGAAGTTATAGATCCATCTTTAGTAATATACGGAGAGGGACATCAATGATACTGAAGTTATCAATACCCTGATTTTTATAATGATGATGAAGAATTTGTAGAGTTTGATTCATATATAGTACCAGAAAGTGATTTAGAATTAGGACAATTAAGAATGTTAGAAGTAGATAATAGAGTAATTATTCCTGAATTAACTCACACAAGATTCGTAGTTGCAGGTGCAGATGTAATACATTCTTATGCTTGTCCATCTTTAGGTATAAAATGTGATGCTTACCCTGGAAGACTTAACCAATCATCAGTTTATTTAAATAGAGAAGGTACTTATTATGGACAATGTTCAGAAATATGTGGAATTTTGCACAGTTCAATGCCTATAGCTATACAATCGGTAAGCTTGGAAAAATTTTTATACTGATTATATGAACAACTGTCAGCTTAATACCATACCCTTTTAATATTATTAATAAATCTTATATTGATTGAAAACATAATGTGTATTACTGAAATAAACAGTATAAAAATAAAATCTTTACCATACTAGATAGACCCAAAAACAATTAAACAAATGAGACATAAAAAAATGCTTTTTTTATTTACATAACATAAGAAATTTTCCATTTCCATTCTGAATGAAAACAGATTCATCCTTGATCGATGAAAAAATAACACAATTACATTGCGAAGCTTTTAATTTAAAATATAAAAAAAGTGATATAAAATTTGGTTATGAATAGGTATTGTTCAAAAAAAAAACACCGAGTACAAATAATAAATATCACGATAAAAAGGATATTTAACATATCACAATAAAAAGGATAGAGAAAAAAGCCTAAATACCGAGGTTAATCATCCTGTATAACAATTATAATTATTTTTATTTAATCCCTTAAAAATTTTAATCTAAATTTAATATATGAATTTTTTATTTCCTACATGAAATAGCAGTCCGTTAGATCAATTTACTATAAGAGATTTATTTAGTTTAAAAGGTGATATTTTAGGTAATATTCAATTATCATTGACAAATATGGCACTGTTTTTAACAATTACAACATCTATAATTTTTGTATTTTACCTATTAGCCAATAACTATAATATAACAACACCCAATAACTGATCATTATCTGTAGAATCTATATATGCAACAGTATATAGTATAGTAATAAACCAAATTAATGCAAATAAAGGACAAATGTTTTTTCCTTTAATATCATCATTATTTATATATATATTAATAAATAACCTGGTAGGTATGGTACCTTACAGTTTTGCTCCGACATCTCATTTTATATTAACATTTTCTATTAGTTTTACTATTGTTATAGGAGCTACAATTTTAGGATTCCAAATTCATGCACTTAAATTCTTTTCATTCTTTGTGCCATCTGGGTGTCCTTTAGGATTATTACCTTTATTAGTTTTAATTGAATTTATTTCATATCTTTCAAGAAATGTTTCATTAGGGTTAAGACTAGGAGCAAATGTTTTAAGTGGTCATATGCTTTTAAATATATTATCTGGATTTACATACAACATAATGAGTAAAGGTTTAATCTATTTCTTTTTAGGTTTAATTCCTTTATTATTTATATTAGCATTCTCAGGTTTAGAAATAGGTATAGCATTCATACAAGCACAAGTTTTTGTCGTTTTATCTGCATCTTACATAAAAGACAGTTTAGATCTACACTAATATATAAGTAATCTTAAATATTTTTTTATAATTATAAAAAAATATAGGGGATATAGTTTAATTGGTAAAACAGCGAATTTGCATTTCGTTGTTTCGGGTTCAAGTCCCGATATCTCCAAACCGTTTTATTTAATTATACTTTTAATTTTATACGAATAATTAAACTATATATAGTATACTATAGTATAGTATAGTATAATATAAAACTACATCAGGGATATGATGTAGACGGTTCTACCTCTTGATTGCAAATCATTGAGACGGAGTTCAACTCTTCCTTATCTCTTAAAAGATAGCAATGGAATATTATTATATATAAGTTAAATGATACATAACATATTTACAACTACATGGTTTATATGCTGTGTAGATAGTATTAAACATATATTATATCTAATCTTTTAAAGTTAGTTTCTAATTATTAGAAACTAACTTTAAAAGATAAAAGTGTTTTTAAAACATAAAGGGCTAAATCTTTATAAGTAAAATAATGTAACAAATGCAAACGTTAATATCTATATTAGAAGTTGTTGTTGTAGTAGTACCAGCACTTTTAGTTGTGGCTTTTACAACCATAGCAGAAAGAAAAACAATGGCTAGTATGCAACGTAGGTTAGGTCCAAATATAGTAGGATATTATGGATTATTACAAGCTTTCGCTGATGCGCTTAAATTATTATTAAAAGAATATGTTGCACCTACTCAAGCAAATTTAATATTATTCTTTTTAGGGCCTATTATTACTTTAATATTTGCACTTTTAGGATATGCAGTTATACCATATGGTCCTGGTTTATCTATAGGGGATTTAGATTTAGGTATACTATATATGTTAGCTGTTTCTTCTTTATCTACGTATGGTATACTATTAGCTGGTTGATCTGCTAATTCTAAATATGCTTTTTTAGGATCATTGAGAAGTACAGCACAATTAATAAGTTATGAATTAATTTTAAGTTCTGCTATATTATTAGTCGTGTTATTTACATCTAGTTTAAACCTAACTGTTAATGTTGAATCACAAAAAATAATATATTATTTATTTCCTTTATGTCCTGTATCCATAATATTTTTTATAGGATGTATAGCCGAAACTAATAGAGCCCCTTTTGATTTGGCAGAAGCTGAATCAGAACTAGTTTCTGGTTTTATGACAGAACATTCTTCAGTTATATTTGTATTCTTCTTTTTAGCTGAATATGCAAGTATAGTACTTATTTGTATTTTTACTTCAACTTTATTTTTAGGTGGTTATTTAGTTTTATATACTTCAGAGTATACTATTTTCCAAGGATTAGTTGACAGTTTAGCTTTAGGATTAAAAAGTTGTTTTTTAGTTTTTGTGTTTATTTGAGTTAGAGCCTCATTCCCTAGAATTCGTTTTGATCAATTAATGTCTTATTGTTGAACTATTTTGTTGCCTATTATAATAGCGTTAATAATTATAATTCCTTGTATCGTATATGGTATGTCTATGATATCAACAAGAAATATTTAAATATTATAAGCATAATGTTATTATTTCTATTATAACTTTTTTATACCTGATTATAACATTTAATTAACTAATTAGATGTATATATATATATTATTATATTTAAATTTTTGTAAAATTAAAACAACCCTATTTTTATTAGTAAGATTGGTTTTACATAACTGAATTGTTTAATAAAACTAATTGAAAACAAAGTTGATTTATATCAATAATATTTATTTAAAATCTATAATGTTTAAATAAATAAAAAAAATTTTTTATTTTGTGTTAACTATACGAATAATGTTTATTATTTACATATTTACTGTTTATTTATCAATTACCCTTAACTAAAATAGAACAATCTTACAAATTTTCATGAAAAACTTAAAGAACCTATATATAAAAATATATTTATATTTTTATAATTTCAATAACTTGGCTAAGCATAAATGTTTTATAATTCTATTTGTAATTATATCTCGTCTAATAAACATAATATGCATGGTGAAATATCAAAATCCTTTAATATTCTGCATGTCTGATGGAGATAATGAATGAGAAAAATGGATTAATTGAGAAGGAGGTACTTCACCTACTAGTAAAGCGGCTACACCGACAGGTCAACCTGTATCACCAGCAGGTCAACCCATATCACCTCCAGGTCAAGGTGCTACATCTCCAGGTGAAGGAACTTCATCTACAGGACAAGGCATTTCAGTTACTAATCCCCGTACATCAGCTACGGATCCTACTCTTTCAACTACAAGTAATACTACTTCTGGTATAAATAGGCAAGGTGAAGCTCTAGCTCAACCAGGAAGAGCTCAAGGTTTAACTACTCCAGCTATAAGTCACGAAGAGGAAGCTCTAGCTCATTGACGAAGATTTCAAGGTTGATCAGAAACAGCTATAACAATGAGTAGAGAGATGAGAGAAGCTGAGGAAATATTTAATGAGAGAGAGAGATCAGTACCAGGATCTTATTTAGTAAGGAATTTTGTTGAAGCTCCTACGTACTATACAACAGAAGATATACAAAAAAACCCTAATTTAAGTAATCAACCATTCGCTAGGGGTTTATGAGAAGCTTATGATAAAGATGATAATAAACAACACATACTTTCAGTAAAAAAATTTGCAAACCCAGGGTATGAAGCCTGAGCACGTGAGCATATACGTGATAAAATGCCTGATGCTTACATTAGACACACGAGGGATGGACATCTTAAATTGTATAAAGTTAGTATAAACCAGTTTATGAATAGCATAAAGGATACATCTTAATACTGTTCATAATTTTATAAACTTAATAGGACAGAACACATAATGTTTTATTATGTAAGTAAATCCTTTAAAATTATAACAGTACCTCGTTAGGTTAATAAAATATATATATGAGAATATTAAAAACACATCCGTTATTAAATTTGTTAAATCAATATTTAGTAGACGCACCACAACCTTCTAATTTAAGTTATTTATGAAATTTTGGTTCACTTTTAAGTTTATGTTTAATAATACAAATTGTTACAGGAGTTACACTTGGTATGCATTATACACCAAGTATATTGGGAGCTTTTGATTCAGTAGAACATATAATGAGAGATGTGAATAATGGTTGATTAATAAGATATCTTCACTCTAATACAGCATCAGCATTTTTCTTTTTAGTTTATTTACATATAGGTAGAGGTTTATACTATGGATCTTATAAAGCACCTAGAACATTAACATGAACAATAGGTACTGTACTTTTAATTTTAATGATAGTTACAGCTTTCTTGGGTTATGTATTACCTTACGGGCAAATGTCTCTATGAGGTGCAACAGTTATAACTAACCTTATGAGTGCCATACCTTGAATAGGACAAGATATAGTTGAGTTTATATGAGGTGGATTCAGTGTAAATAATGCCACATTAAACAGATTTTTTGCTTTACATTTTGTATTACCATTCGTATTAGCAGCATTAGCCTTAATGCATTTAATAACTTTACACGATTCAGTAGGGTCAGGTAATCCTCTAGGAGTTTCAGCAAATTATGATAGATTACCATTTTCTCCTTACTTTATATTCAAAGATCTTATAACTATTTTTTTATTTATAATAGTATTATCAATGTTTGTGTTTTTCATGCCAAATGCGTTAGGAGATAGTGAAAATTATGTAATGGCTAATCCAATGCAAACACCTCCTGCTATAGTTCCAGAATGGTATCTTTTACCTTTCTATGCTATATTAAGATCTATACCAAATAAATTATTGGGAGTTATAGCTATGTTATCAGCTCTTCTTGCTTTATTAATTATGCCGTTCGCAGATGTATCTAAATTTAGAGGTTTACAATTCAGACCTTTAAGTAAAATAGCCTTTTTCATTTTTGTGGCTAATTTTTTAATATTAATGCAATTAGGTGCTAAACACGTAGAATCTCCATTTATAGAATTTGGACAATTATCTACGGCACTATACTTTGGTCATTTTATATTTATCTTACCTTTTGTATCATTATTAGAAAATACATTAGTTGATTTAAATTTAAGTAAAAATGCAAGATAATTACAAAGTTATTTTTAATTAAATAACACTCTTTAAGACGGTGACAAAGAAAGTTTTTTGGCTTTAGATAAGAAAATTACTGTTATAGTGCCTTATTATGACTACAGATATAATGAACCTTTTCATAACTTATTTATAAATAAGCCTTTATTTTCTCTGATCTATTAGAATTTACATTCATATTACATTGTTATTTCTTATAACAAATTAATTATACCTTTAACTAGTTTTTAACCTTACCTATAGTACTATTTCTATCAACCTAAAACACAAAAAAAGGTTACAATAAAATCTTTAATAAACTTATTATACTAAAAACTGGATTTTATATACTTATTTTATATAAATAATTTTTTTTCAGTTTTTTATTTCCAAATTCTCCATTTGTCTACTTTCTATTTTTAACGCATTTTTTCCTAATTCAAATACAAAACCTAGTGTTAAAATAAAAAAAAATACTAACATTATAATTAATCCATATATACCGTTAGTATAGGCACTTACTATATAAGGGTAAACTAAAAGTATTTCTAAATCAAATAGTAAAAATAATAATGCGAATATAAAGAATGATATACTAAATTGAGTTCTATTTTGTCCTAAAAATGAGTGAAATCCACACTCAAAAGCACTATTTTTTTCTTGATAAGGGTTATGTGGAGATAATATTAAATTAATTAACAATAATATAATAGCTAAAATGGGTATGAATAAAAAAAAGAAAGTTAAACTTGTCATATTTTTAATAATTAATTTTTCTGTGTACTAGTATAGTGTAAACATTTTTTCTCCAAATTTGAAATATAGTTTCGTCTTTAAGATGATTTGAACACCTAACCTAAATATTAACAGTATTTTGCTCCACCATTGAGCTATAAAAACGATTTGGAGATATCGGGACTTGAACCCGAAACAACGAAATGCAAATTCGCTGTTTTACCAATTAAACTATATCCCCTATATTTTTTTATAATTATAAAAAAATATTTAAGATTTAGATTAAGGTTCATATAGTCTATGAAAGGCAGCATGAACTTCTGCTTTATTTAAACCTATTGTGATTTGTTGTTTGGCATAACTGTAAGGCCTATCTTCAAAAATTTCGTTTCTATTATAAGCCCAAGTATGCTCACGCAACTCTTCAGCAGTCTCATTAACAATAAACCTATCTACATAATCCACTTCCACAGTTCTTTCACATTTTACATATACATCGTTTAGATCTGATAATATTTGATGATGGTAAATTGCATTACCTATACTTTTAGCTGTAGCTCATTCATTTTCTTTGAAATAGAGATGGGGTTCGAAGTGTATATTCATGTCAGATATGGCAGTTCAATAGGCATATTGAGCATTGTTTCTAAGTTCAATTTTACGCATATATAATTCTCTAGTTTCATACATATCGTAGTTTTGTGTAAATTCAGTATAATGGTCATTAAACCCTTGTATTAGTAACTGCAAATTATTTGTAAATTCAGTCATATCTATAAGACTGCAGTTAAGTATATATTTTGTTTTAGCATGTGGATCTTTTGAAGGATTATAATCAGGCATTAAACATACTAAGCATATCAACACTATCATAAGCAGGAAATTAATATTTATATACATAGAAAAGAATACCACATTCAAGAAGAATAAAAGACCTACTAAGATATATAAAGCATAATTTGTTACAACACCAGTACTTAATTCATTTACAGATGTACTAACTTCTGTCGTTTTATTTCCTAATCCAACTGGTCCGAAACGTTCTACAGCTCCTTTATCCATCTCTTTGTTTGTTTGTCCACCCATAGTAAGAACATTTTCAATTACAAACATGTTGTAAAGCTTTTCTACACAAAAACGTAGATTAAGAAAACTAAATATGTTATAACCTAAAGTTGAAAATTTAAAATTAATTAATAATTTAGGATAAAACTCAGTAAATAATATAGATAGAGCAGTTAAAGATAAAGTAAAAAATAAGGGTAATAATTTGTAAAAAACAGGTACAAAAAATTCTGTATTTAGCATTATCTCGTGAGACGGATGTATAAATAAAGCATTATCAGAAAAGAAATCTGAACCTAAACCAATAAAAATATCTTTAGCCAAAAATCCGAAAAATATAGAAAATATAGCTAATATAATTAAAGGCATACTCATATATATATCCCCTTCATGTGCTGCTTTATTAGTTGTAAATTTATAATTTACAAGGGGTCCATTAGGATTTGTTAAGAATGTTATATAAAGAACTTTTACAGAATATAATGTAGTAAACATAGCACCTATAGTTGCAATAAAATAAATAATAATACTTGATAAATTAAACTGACCATAAGCAGATTCTATAATAAGATCTTTAGAATAAAAACCAGTCATAAAAGGAAATGCAACTAAACTTAAAGAGGCTATTAACATAACGGAATAACTTAAAGGTAGATACATGATCAAACCTCCATATTTTCTAAAATCTTGATTATCTGCCACAGCGTGGATTACAGCACCTGCACCTAAAAACAAAAGAGCTTTATAAAAAGCATGATTTACCAGATGAAATAATGCTATATTATATGAAGATAACCCTACTGCTATAACCATCATTCCTAATTGACTCATTGTTGAATAAGCAATAACTTTTTTTATATCTTGTTGGAATAAACCTATTAATGAACTAAATACAGTTGTTATTGCACCTACTCATAAACATATAAGTAAAACCGTAGAACTGTATTCTATCAAAGGAGAGGCCCTCATTAATAAATATACACCAGCTGTAACCATAGTTGCTGCATGTATTAAAGCTGAAACGGGTGTGGGACCTTCCATAGCCATGGGTAATCATATATGTAAACCTACCTGAGAACTTTTAGCCATTGCACCTATTAATAAACAAATACCTATAAATAGAATCACATACTCATTATAATATGGAGATAGTGAAAATACTACAGAATAATTTACATCACCATAAGCTCATAAAATAGCAAACATACCTATAGTTAAAAAACAATCTCCTACTCTATTAGTTAAAAATGCAGATAGTGAACTTTGATTTGCTGCTATTCTAGTAAATCAAAAACTAACTAAAAGATATGAACATACTCCTACACCTTCTCATCCTACAAACATTACTAAAAAGTTGTCTCCTGTTACTAAGATAATCATCATAAATGTGAATAAACTTAAGTAGCTAAAAAACCTTTGGTTGTGTGGATCGTGGCTCATATATCCAATAGAGTATACATGTACTAAGGATGATACTATTAAAACAGGTATTAACATTGAAACTGTTAAGGAATCAAAACTAAATGCTCAAGAAACATTTAGTGATTCTGAATCTATTCATCTAAATAAATAAATTGTAACAGGTATGTTATTGAAACCTACTTCTAAGAACGCTAAAATGGCTAGTATTGTTGTTGTTATTACACAACAACAAGTTATTAATTGTGCACCGCTAACTCCGATTTTTCTACCAAAAAAACCGGACATTATTGAACCTAATATTGGTAATACTATTAAAGCTAGATACATTATTTATAATCGATTGCTATACTTCCTCTTAATCTATAAAATGCTACTAATATACCTAATCCTATTGCTGATTCTGCTCCAGCTATAGCTATTATATATATAGAGAAAGTTTGGCCTAATATATCATCAAAGCTTAAAGAACTTAACAATATCAGAAATGTAATTGATAATAACATTATTTCTATTGAAATAAGCATCAATATTATATTTCTTCTGTTTAAAACAAAACCTAAGATCCCGATTAAAAACAGAATTAGTGAAAATCTCATAAGGATTTATAGAAAAAATTATGTGAATATATGTAAATTTTTAAATTTACTTGTTTATGAACCTTTAAGATGATTTGAACACCTAGCCTAAATATTAGAAGTATTTTGCTCTACCATTGAGCTATAAAGGTTTTGTTTTGTTTTAGAAAATTAATTTTCTAAAACAAAACAAAGGTAGATATATAACCTATGTTCTAAAAAAAGTATTAATAAATACTCTTGAAATTGAACCTGTGTATATCCTGTCCGGATAAGGACCATTTATTTGACCAAGTCAATACGATTTATTGGGTATATCGTTAGTTTGGCAATAATAGGTTACCCGGTCACATATATACTCGTGTTCCTGCGGTGTAAAATTATGGTTTAATCGACTACTATAAGGATGAGAATGAGCAACAGACAAACGGTGCCTTCTTAGCTTTTCCTTCATCCATACGAATAAAGCTCTCTGATTATCATTCTCTGAATTAAAGTGTAACTGATAGTTGCTATTATTATTTTGTCGTCCATGATTAGGATCGCCGCCTCACTGCGGTGTTCCTTGTGGACCACCCCCTGAATGGTTATTACCAGAAAAGTTTCCTTGTGTACCACCCCCTAAATGGTTATTACCAGGAAAGTTTCCTTGTGAATTCATACTATATGGATCAGAGTCACCTGAAAGACCACTAGTTTTTAAAATTTGTAATAGGTCAATTTCTATTGACCATCAGAATAATAACGTAATCAGTATAGATAAAACAGTAATGTGTAAAACAAAGTAAAAGACTTTAATTATATTTTTTTTAGTGCAAATTCAAAGATGTATATCTACATTAACAATCATAAAACGAAATAGCAACATATTATTTATAATATTATTTCTGGGTTTTGTTCAATTTTTTAATAAATTGATTAATATTTTCTATAATTTCATATCAAGATAATTAATTAGACATATTTATCTAATTCTAGGCATATTTGCATCTCAAACATTACGAGGGATTATATCTGCTATAGGTATTGTATGTTTTCCTTCTACACTACGAGCTAGACGTATAAAAGTACCACAAGTTTCATATAACTCTCTAGTTTTTACATCAGCCTGCTGTTTAATATCAGCTGGTGCATCAGGTGTTTGATTTATTATATCTAATGATCTTTTTGCCGCAAATACTTCATTTTTCATTGATTGGAAGCAATTTGAAATAACACTATATACTCGGTTTCCATCCTCGTTTGTAAATTCACTAGTTAAATAAGTACGTACTGCTGGTGTATAATCATTAAGACGTACAGCTTCAACACGTTCACGTGCCGCATTTATTGATTCAAATTCGGTTTGGTAAGTAAAAATATAAGAATATTCTGTATAACCATTACCAAATACATAAAGTAATCCTTGTGATACATAAGCTAGACCATCTAATATAACAGATGGATATATACCTAAAAACACAGTAAACATAACTAAAACTAATAATATAGAATATTCTCTTAAATTTAAATCAGGAATATATTGTTTTCAATTTAAATTGAACAATGATCCACCGAAAACTATTCTGTTATACATAAAAATAGTAAAGGCTGCAGAGAACACTATAGAAGATGAACCAAATATACCGGCTAAAGGTAGTCTTTCAAATACACCATAAAGAGACATAAACTCACCTACAAAATTTAAAGTAAGTGGAGCACCACAATTACCTAAAGATAAAATAAAAAATAATACAGAGAAAAGAGGCATAGCTTGAACTAAACCTCTATAACAAGTTATTAATCTAGTACTAGATCTGTCATATAGTGTACCACCAGCTACAGTGAATAGACCAGAAGATACAAAACCGTGAGCTAATCCCAAACAAATACCCCCCATTAGACCTTGTATTACATTACTAAATACACCAACAAAATATACTGCAGCATGAGACACAGAAGAATACGCAATAAGTTCTTTTATATCTACTGTTCTAAGTGTACTTAAACTAGCATATACAATAGTGATAATACCTATTGTAAATATAATATAAGTACTATTTAAAAAAGCCTTGGGTGATAATATTAAAATTAATCTAAATATACCATATAAACTTAACTTTAAAACTATTGCAGCTAAAATTATACTACCAGATAGTGGTGATTCAACATGAGCTTTTAGTAATCATCCGTTAAGATATATTACAGGAGTTTTTACCGCAAAAGCTATAAAAATACCAATAAACATAAACAATTGTGTAATATATATAAAACCATTTTTAGATATAATATTTATATCTGTACAACCTGATAAATAAGATACTGTTATTATAGATAATAACATAAATAATGAACCTAAAAAAGTGTATAAAAAAAAATAAAAACTTGCTCTCTGTTTTTCAATAGAACCAAATATACCTATTAATAAAAATAAAGGAGCTAATATACTTTCAAAGAAAATATAAAACATTAATAAATCTAAAACCATATATATTATTAACAACAATGACTCTAATAACAATACAATTGTTAAAAAATAAATTGTTTTATGTTTTACAGATTTTCAATTAGAAACAATTGAAATAGGTATTATGATTGTTGTTAATAATACAAAGTATATAGATAAACCATCTACACCTAAATAAAAATCATAATAATTTATAGTATAATGTTCTTGTACAAATTGAAAGTATTTACTACTATTATTAAATAAAATTCAAATAATTAAAGATATTATTAAATTTATTGATGTAACTATTAAAGCGACAATTTTTAATAAATTTTTATCTTTACTTTCATCATAAGAATTTAACAATAGTATAAAGAATATACCTAGAAGAGGTGTAATAATTAAGGCGGTTAGTAACATGTTTAATTTTAATATTTTAAATTCCATCTAAATTCGTAACACTATATTTATGGATATAGCTGAACTATGTTCTGTTTTTTCATATAAAAAATTAAAAAAAAAATCGACAGGTAAAAAAAAAATCGGCTGGTAAAAAAAAAAAGCGTCTGGTAAAAATTAAAAACCATAATAAAGATGAATATTGAGTTTGATGGTGGCTCTGAATGAACGCTGTCCAAATGCTTGACACATGCTAATCGAACGTCATCTTTTTTTTTAAATTAGATGAAGTGGTGTACAGGTGAGTAAATGATAATCTAGCTGCCTAAAAGTAAGGAGAAAAATCCCTTATAAAGTTTTTATAAAACTGAAAGAAAAAGAAATTTCGCTTTTAGATGTTAGATAATATCTCGGATGAGTAATAACAATAGTTAGCTCTTATTCCGGAAGTCGTGACTGAGAGGTCGATCGACCACATTGGGTCTGAAAAAAGCCCAAGGCATAATTGTACAGCAGTGAGGAATATTGGTCAATGGCCTAACGGCTGAACCAGCAACTTGGAAGAATGTATAACGAATCAAGGTATAAAATTCTGTGTATAGACTGATAATGACAATTTATATACATTAGTATTGACCAAATTACGTGCCAGCAGTCGCGGTAATACGTAGAATACAAGTGTTATTCATCTTTAATGGGTTTAAAGGGTACCTAGACGGATAATCAAGCCTATATAAAAAGGGACTAATTTTCTAGAGTTTTATGGATGAATGCCGAATTTTTGGAGGAAAGTCAAAATTTGTTGATACCAATGAGACGGGTAACAGTGAAGACGCCATTCTATGTAAAAACTGACGTTGAGGGACGAAGCCTTGGGTAACGATAAGGATTAGATACCCTAGTAGTCCTTGGAGAAAATTATGAGTGTCATAGGCTAGATAAAACTAGTCTATAAATGAAAGTGTAAGCACTCCACCTCATGAGTAAAGCGGCAACGCCGAAATTGAAACCATTAGACCGTATCTGAAACCAGTAGTGAAGTATGTTATTTAATTCGATGATCCGCGAATAATCTTACCACGTTTTGAATAATAAACAGACGTTCCACAGAATCGTTGTTTTATTACAAGCGCTGCACGGCTGTCTTCAGTTAATGTCGTGAGATTTTGGTTAGTTCCTTTAATTAACGAAAGCCCTTGCATTATTTAAATACATTAATGTACTTCACCGATATATTGGATAGAATAATAGGGACAAAGACAAGTCATCATGGCCTTAATAACGTGGGCTATAGACGTGCCACATACGCCTTTTATAAAGAGAAGCTATATTGTAAAATGGAGCTAATCTTTAAAACTGGAAATAACTACTCGAGAATTGTAGTCTGTAACTCGACTACATGAATAAGAAATTACTAGTAATCGTAAATCACTACGTTACGGTGAATTATATCTCAGATGGGTACTAACTACTCGTCAGGCGCTGAAAGGAGTACGCGCAATAAGTTTGGTTGTGTATTGATTTAGTATAATTAATTAGTTTTATAACTATTTGTGCCTAATCTTCGTATGCGTGGCTCTAATTGGTGTTAAGTCGAAATACGGTTCGTGTAATGGAAATTGCACGGGATGCATTATCTTTATATTAAAATATATACTTATATATTCTATAATAATTTATTATTATAGGTAAATACCTTTGTATTTACATCTCTAATGATTTTATCTTGGTTTGATTCCAAGAAGAGATTTTTTTTTTTATTATAGGTTTTGTAGTTTTCATTTGTTATCCTGTAAAAGGTAAAGATACATTAAAGACAGTATTATTTATTAAGTATATTACTATGCCACAATTAGTTCCATTTTATTTTGTAAATCAAGTAGTATTTAATTTTTTATTTTTAGTTTTAATAATATACGTATTTAGTAAATACATATTACCAAGATTTGTACGTTTATTTAAAACACGTTTACATATAAATAATTATTAAATAACATAGCCAGTTTCTATCCCTACAATCAATCTCTATTAAGAAATGAATATTTATTTTCATATGTTTAATATTTTCCAGATTTCTAACATATCTAACGGTTTTAATCCTGTATTTTTATATATTATAGTTATAATTTCTTTATTTTCAGGTATACTAATAATAACATCTAAAAATCCCATAGTGTCTGTGTTATATTTAATTTTATTATTTTCATGTATTTCTTGTTATTTAATATTTATAGGATTAAAATTTATAGGATTATCATATTTACTAGTATACGTAGGAGCTGTATCAATACTCTTTTTATTTATTTTAATGTTAATAAATATAAGAGTGTCTGAGTTAATAAGTGATACTAGTAATAGTATTCCTTTAGGAATTTTAGCCGTAGTAGCATTTTATGCACCTCTTAATGAAATATTACCTTCAAAAGAAGTTTTTTATACTGATAAAACATTAATTTATTATGTATCTTCAAACAGTTGAGATGGAACAATTTCAGATGTCTCAGATATAACAAGTATAGGAAACATAATGTATACAAGTCATTCTATGTGACTTATAATAACTTCTATTATATTGTTGTTGGCGATGGTGGGATCAATTGTTATAACAATTAAACAAAAATTTTAAAACCTGAGATTTTAGTTTAATCGGAGAAAACATGCGACTTTTAATCGCCATAATGTGAGTTCAAGTCTCACAGGTCTTATTAGCTAAAAGAAAGGAAGGTTCCGTGTGTTGGTTTGCGGGTTGAGCTGTAAACTCAATAGTTATTGACTATCGAAGGTTCGATTCCTTTTCTTCCTAATATTTTTCTAGTTTATATTATAGTATAAGCCAGGATAGTTTAATTGGTTAGAACATTAATTTCATGCGTTAAAAATGAGAATTCGAATTTCTCTCCCGGTATTAGTGTAAAACCTTTATAGTAATATAAAGGTGGATATAGTTTAAGGGTAAAACAGCTGTATGTGGCATAGCATTTCCTTGTTCAAATCAAGGTGTCCTCCCTTAATACGAGTATAATTTATTAATACCACTTAAATAATTATACAAATATTACTATTTATTAAGTGGCTATAAGTTAATGGTAGACTGTTCGTCTTCCAAACGAAGTGTGCCGATTCAACTTCGGCTGGCCACAAATTTAAAAGTGGATTTTTTCTTGTAATATTTTAAACTTTAATAATTAAAAAATAAATTGAGTAATTTTGTAAGGTCTGTTTTTCAATCACACCCCTTTCATTTAGTGTCTCCTAGTCCTTGACCACTAAACACTACTATATCTTTATTTAATACAACTGTTAGTGCAGCTTTAACTTTCCACTTGTTTTTTCAAAAAACAACAACTTTAATGTTATCACTATTAAGTATTGTGTATTCTATGAGTTTATGATTTAGAGATATTATTTCAGAAGGTACATATTTAGGTAATCATACTTTAGCTGTACAAAGAGGTTTAAATATGGGTGTAGGATTATTTATAATATCTGAAGCTTTATTCTTCTTAGCTATATTCTGAGCATTTTTTCATAGTGCTTTATCTCCTACTATAGAATTAGGTGCTAGTTGACCACCTATGGGTATACAATCTATAAATCCTTTCGAATTACCTTTATTAAATACAATAATATTGTTATCTTCTGGTGTAACAGTAACTTATGCACACCATTCTTTAATACAAGGAAATAGAAAAGGAGCTCTTTATGGACTAGTTTACACAGTTGTATTAGCTATAATATTTACAGGTTTCCAAGGTGTAGAATATACAGTTTCATCATTTACTATATCAGATGGTACATATACATCTTGTTTTTATTTTGGTACTGGATTCCACGGATTACATGTTATAATAGGTACTGCTTTCTTAGCAGTAGGTCTATGACGTCTACTTGCTTACCATTTAACTGAAAATCATCATTTGGGATTAGAGTCAGGTATTTTATATTGACATTTTGTTGACGTTGTATGACTTTTCTTGTATATATCTGTTTATTACTGAGGTTCTTAAGATATGACAAACTTAATTTTTATTATGAATTTTAAACAAAATTTAATATTAGTTATAAATATTTATTTATAGCTAAAAAGAGTCAGTAATCTTAATGGTAAAGGGTTTCCTTGTCGAGGAAAAAGATGCCAGTTCGAATCTGGCCTGATTCGCCTTTAAGGAAAAGTAGTCATTGGTAAGGCGAAATATTTGCTAAATATTATGTTAACACACTTAGACGTTCGACTCGTCTCTTTTCCGTATCTCTTTATAGCTCAATGGTGGAGCAAAATACTGTTAATATTTAGGTTGGATGTTCGAGTCATCTTAAAGACGAAACTATATTTCAAATTTGGAGAAAAAATGTTTACACTCTACTAGTACATATAATTTTATTAAATCATGATAATTAAAAGAAATTTTTCAACTACTACTCGTTTACGTACCGATAAAAAAGACATTGTAGCTAAAACACTAGAATTAATTGAGGAACGTGAGAGATTACTTGAAGACAAGGATATGGTTTATAAACATATGGTTGCAATTACAAAAGAAGAATTTGGTAATGAGCCTAATGAAGAGCAAAAGAAATCTGTTTTTCATATTAAAGAAACATATCCTGAGTTTTTCGAACAGGATAGTGAAAATGAAGATACACCCACAAACTCTTTAAATCAGTCCGTTGAATCTAAAGAAAGAGAACAATTAGGTCATTTAAAAACTTATATCAAAACGGAACTTAAAGCAAATATCGATCAACACACAAAAACTGTTCAAGATAACCCTGAGCTTTTTACTGAACAGGGAGCTTTAAAACCTGAATATTTGGTTGACTATAATAAAACTTCGGATGCTTCTCATCAAGAAACATTTTCTGAAAAAACAAATTCAGAAAACAAGCCTGCAGCTACAAAGGAAGAATCTTCAAGATCAGTTAATGATTTTATAGATAACCTTCCAAATGATTATAACCCTTTTGATGACATAGGTTCGGATTAATAAAAAAGGTATAATCAAAAGAGTATAGTTCAATTGGTAAAATAAGAAGCTTCAAACTTCATGTTCTCAGTTCAAATCTGAGTGCTCTTGTCACTTTGGCTTTAAAAATTTATTATAAGTTTTAATTACAAACTTATATGTACAAAAATTTTATTTTGTGTTAACTATACGAATAATGTTTATTATTTACATATTTACTATTTATTTATCAATTACCCTTAACTAATTTGACTACAAGTCCTATACAACAAATATAAAATTTAACATGTTAAAAAATATTTTCTATAATAAAGTTATTAATAAACCTTCAAATAATGTTCGAGAAGAAGCAAATAAACTATGAGTTCTAAAAACTGATATAAATAAAAATTTAATTCAAGAGGAAAAATTAGTAGATAAAGCTCATAAAGCTATAGATGATCTGCTGGAAGATAAAACAACTAATCCCTCTGAGATGGGTGCTTATCTGTCAATAAGAAAAAAGAATAAAAATTTATTTAGTCAAAATAATAAAGAACTAGAAAACCCCACAATGCGGGAACAACTGGAAATGGAAAAACTTACATTGTCGGAAGTAAGTGACTCTGTAAAAGATACTAAAGATTTACTACATCAAAGATACATCAGGGCTTTTAGAGGACTTTTTACACCAAATGCTACTAACACTCCTACAAATGATTTCATAGACAATTTACCCCAAACACACGATCCGTTCGATGATTTAGGGGTTGATTAAGCCTAACAAAAGGCTTAAAAAAGATTCTTTAACTTAATGGGTAAAGTGCGTTCTTGATAAGGATGTTATTCAAGTTCAAGTCTTGGAAGAATCACTCAAGAGAATTGACCGAGTGGTTTAAGGTGGTAAGCTTGAAACTTATTTGATTCTGAATCACATCCGTTCGAATCGGATATTCTCTGACCTAACTAAAATTATGATAAACATAAAAAAGTTAGGGTTTGGGTAAAACACATTGGTATTTTTATATGTCGTAATATTTGAGATGTACCACCCCCTGGAATTAAATAAATATTTTTATATATACCACCCCCTGGAGTTAAATAAATATTTTTATATATCGTAATATTTGAGATGTACCACCCCCTGGAATTAAATAGAAATATCTAATTAATTATCTTGATATGAAATTATAGAAAATATTAATCAATTTATTAAAAAATTGAACAAAACCCAGAAATTTAATAGTTACAATTAGTTATTTTAGGTCAGAATCAGTGAAAAGTGAAAAAATAAGTATGTGACAGGAAAGATGATTTTTATCGTGTAATGCAAAAGATATAGGTACATTGTATCTGATATTTGCATTATTTTCAGGATTAGTTGGAACAGCTTATTCTGTTTTAATTAGATTAGAGTTATCAGGACCAGGAGTACAATATATTGCGGATAATCAATTATATAATGCAATAATAACAGCTCACGCTATACTTATGATATTCTTTATGGTTATGCCTGCTTTAATAGGAGGTTTTGGTAATTTTTTATTACCATTATTAGTAGGAGGTCCTGATATGGCATAGAATAAATAGTTAATGTGTTTAGTTTGTTATATACACATTATAACAATAAAAAGGAAATGCCGTTAAAGAGTGTAAATTTTTTAATTATCACTTCGCCATATGCATGGAATCCCTCAAAACAGATATATAAACACATTATTCAATTATACTAAAAAGTATAATTAGATAAGTAGTAAAATTTATATATACACGGGGGGAATATGCCGGAAACCAAAATAATAAATTATTAGTAGGATCCTCAGAGACTATACGCGAAGCTCCAACGAAGTTGGATGAAGACATAGTCCGGTTAAGTAAGAAATTACTTAAGTTAAATAAGTGATTTCCAAGATTAAATAATATAAGTTTCTGATTATTAGTACCTAGTTTATTATTATTTGTATTTGCTAGTCTTATAGAAAATGGAGCAGGTACAGGTTGAACATTGTACCCACCATTATCAGGTTTACAAAGTCATAGTGGTCCAAGTGTTGATATGGCTATTTTTGCTTTACACTTATCAGGTATAAGTAGTTTATTAGGGGCTATGAATTTTATAACAACTATTTTGAATATGAGAAGTCCAGGTATAAGATTACATAAATTAGCTTTATTTGGATGAGCAGTAATTATTACAGCTGTACTATTATTATTATCTTTACCTGTGTTAGCCGGTGGAATAACTATGGTTTTAACTGATAGAAATTTCAATACTTCATTTTTTGAAGTAGCTGGAGGTGGTGACCCTATATTATACCAACATCTTTTCTGATTCTTTGGACATCCTGAAGTATATATATTAATTATACCAGGATTTGGTATAATTAGTACTACAATATCTGCAAGTTCTAACAAGAATGTATTCGGATATTTAGGTATGGTATACGCAATGATGTCTATTGGAGTTTTAGGATTTGTTGTTTGAAGTCATCACATGTATAGTGTCGGATTAGATGTAGATACAAGAGCATATTTCACTGCTGCTACATTAATTATAGCTGTTCCAACAGGTATTAAAATATTCAGTTGATTAGCTACAGTATATGGAGGATCATTACACTTAACACCTTCTATGTTATTTGCTTTAGGTTTTGTTGTAATGTTCACTATAGGAGGTCTAAGTGGTGTAGTTTTAGCTAACGCATCTTTAGATATAGCATTCCACGATACTTATTATGTAGTAGCTCACTTCCATTACGTATTAAGTATGGGTGCTGTATTCGCATTATACAGTGCATGATATTTCTGAATACCAAAAATAACAGGTTTATCATACAACACTATGTTAGGTAAAGTACACTTTATTATTTTATTTGTTGGTGTAAATGTGACATTCTTCCCTCAACATTTCTTAGGTTTACAAGGTATGCCTAGAAGAATTAGTGATTACCCTGATGCTTTTGCTGGTTGAAATTATGTAAGTAGTTTTGGATCTCTTATCAGTGTGGTTGCTACTTTCTTATTCTTATATATTGTATACAAACAATTAGTGGAAGGAACTGCTACATCTAGATACCCATGATTAACACCACAATTCTTTAGTGATTTATTCCAAAGTCTATTCAATAGAAATTATAGCTCTTTAGAATGAAGTTTAAACAGTCCACCTAAACCTCATGCATTTGTAAGTTTACCTTTACAAAGTTAATTAATTCTGTTGCAAAACAATTAATAGGTTTTTTGTATTATAAATTGTTATATTATTATTATTTACAAAAAAAGATGGCTATTGAAATAGTATATAAAAGTGTTCGATTCACTTCTATCTTATAAGTAACTTAATTATAAATATATTATTTTTATTTATAAAAACAAAAAGAGTTAAGATATGCTTAAAAAACTAAGACATAGATCTAGTATAATAGATAAGAAATATATTATATAAAAATATACATAGTATATTAAGTATAAAAAGAAATTATTATGATGAATTGTTATAAACCAAAGGTATTACCTAAGAGAAATCATCTAAAAAAACAAAGTGAACTGAAATATCTAAGTAACTTTAGGAAAAAAAATCAAACGAGAGTCTACTTCTAATGTGAATTAAGGTAGAACCCTTATAAAAACAAACTATTTTTAATATTTGTATAAAAGGGTGCTTACAAGTAAAACGGTTTATCTGTTTGAATAAAGGGGAACCTTCCTCTAAAGCTGAATATGGTTTATAAACAATAGCAAAGAGTACCGTGAGGGAAATATTTTTAATAGTAGTTTTATAAGCAGCTTTAGTTAAATTTAAATATATAACAAAAGCGTACCTTTTGCATAATGGGTCGGCAAGTTAATTTTATATGCAAGCAGATATTAATCTGCCAAGAGAAATCGATTATGAAAAAAATGAAAAGTATTTAAAATTAGACCCGGAGGATAGTGATCTTACTATTATCAGGATTATAAAAGTCCGAACGGAATATCGTTGTATAGATATCCGAAGAATAATGGTAAGTAAGTGAAAGACAATACTGACTATCTCAGCTGGTTTTCCGCGAAACCTATATTAGTAGGCAATTTAATTAACATCTTAAAAGGTACAGAACTGTGATCTCGCTCAAAAATACTTTATAGCTTTGGCTATACTAAAAAGTAAATTTGTTTATATCGGGGGATCGTGAAGATTTTATCGGAGAGTATTTGCACTCGGAAGGTTTAAGATGAATATTAAGTAATCCGACATAGTACGATAAGGTTGTATGTCAAAAGGGAAACAGCCCAGAACAAGAGTTAATAAGGTTCCAAAATTATTATTAAGTGAAATTAAGGATGTATCTTTTAATACGATCAGGAAATAGACTTAGAAGCGGCCATTTTTTGAAGATCTCGTAACAGAGCACTGATTACAAAGAAGATTGCACCGAAAATACAACGGATCTAAATAATATACCGAAACCTTGTCCATATATTAAATAACAATAATATATGGGGTAGCGGAACATTGGATATAATTTTGATTTATTCTTTAATAGACTAAAAATAATTAATCCAAGTGATAATGCCGATATGAGTAACGATAAAGAAAAAATTTTCTCGCCTAAAACTTATGGTATTATTTTTAATTTACGGTTTCTAAGGAAAAAACTGATGAATAAGAAAAATCTAGACAAAACTATTTAAAGTTAAAATAGTTCAGGAAAATCTAGGAATAAGGCTACGGCCTTCCTCTGACAAAAACCGTACCTAGATACTAGCACAAGTAAGTTAGTAGAGAATACGAAGGCGTTTGAGTAATCAATCATTAAGGAACTCGGCAAATTGACTCACGTAACTTCGGGATAAGGTGAGCCATTCCTTTAAGGTTTATACTATTATAAATCAAAGGAAAAGGAAGCATGGAATAGTGTTGTACGACTGTTTATCTAAAACAAAGCACTTTGCTAAGATATATATCGAAATATTGAGTGTGATGTCTGCCCGGTGTCGGCTGGGTAACGAATTTGTTTTACTTTAAAAAGTAAGGCTTTGAAGGAAACCCCGATAAACGGCGGCCTTACCGATGAGGGTCCTAAGGTAGCGGAATACCCTGGCCGTTAAATGCGGTCTTGCATGAATGATGTAACGATACAACAGCTGTCTCGATGATT
>Ga0210040_10001940_pt1 | contig 30141 bp, 30 predicted proteins | sample CryGeyCG12114_NA_FD_185462 | JGI IMG/M metagenome (GOLD analysis project Ga0210040, IMG submission 185462) | Groundwater microbial communities from aquifer - Crystal Geyser CG19_WC_8/21/14_NA (SPAdes) (version 2) | ecosystem: Environmental > Aquatic > Deep subsurface > Groundwater | place: USA...
ACGTGAACAAAGCAATTGTGCTTACAGGTTGTAAATTTTATAACTGTATGATGACTACTTTTTTCTAAAATCCAGTGAACTCAACATGAAAGTATACGCTTCTATCCCATCTTCTTCTTCTTCTTCTTCTGCTCCTCTCTCTCCTGCCTCTCCTGTCTCTCCTGTCTCTCCTCTCTCTCCTGTCTCTCCTCTCTCTCCTCATGATAATTTTATAAGAGGTCTTAACGACCTCTAATAATGCGTTCTATGGGTAATTTGTCCATAAACATTGTGTGATATTGCAAAACATATATTTCTGGAATAGAAAGGATGAAGTATACAACTTTTTCAAAAATTTTTACACAATTGCTGGATATAACTATCGACTATTGCACGGGTAAATGAACTATGTTCTGTTTGCTTAGCAAAATAAAAAAATAAGCCATGGTTTGTAGCTCAAGACATTGAGCCCAAACTAATGATTATATAGTACGCATCCATTATGGTTTGGTTGGCAAAAAAGTATTTTCACCCAAGAATTTATTTCATGCATACATAACAAACCCATCCTTACATAGCACGCGTTTGCAATCAATCATTCTTTAAAAGATTTACAAACCAGCCCATTTAATTTCAATACATTTCGGTTTTGATGAGCCACAGTAAATTATGTAAGTTGTACAAACTAGGACAACAATGAGAGTAAATTATGAACACTAAAGTCAGCAACAAAAACATTCAAAAACACACAAACAAAACATACATGCAAAAAACCAACAACTACATAACACTTATAAAATAGAGATTATTCGTCTAATCTATTTTCGTCTCCTAGAAAGCATTTGCTTAACTATCGCTTCATTACCTGTATAAAACTTAACAAAAATGCTCTTGATATCCATCTCACTTTCTTGGATCTTTGACAGATCATGCAGTATAAACTGAGATAATACCATTAGCTCCATTAGATCATTCTTATTTATCTCTTTATCATAGGTACACTTAGCACAAGGTTCTAGTTTCTTTTTGTCTTGCTCCAATTTAGCAATAGCGGTGGAAATACTGGTCACTAGATTCCTTGAAAGTCGAACAAGATGGCGTCTCCCAGTGCTTCGTGCAAGTTCCAGCGCATCTAGCATCATGTCAGCAAAGAAACCAACACTCTGTGAAAGGGGTTTCTGATTCGGGGCTTGATTGTGTGATTTAGGTACACCCGCCATACGTTTTGAATGTGTTCTAGAGAAAGCTGTCATTTCCAATGCACTGGACAACTCGGCCATTTGAACTTCATTTAATTTGGGCATTTTTCTACAAAAAACCATACACCAAATGCATGAGAATTTTTTAACATCATAGAACGTTTTCTCATACATATCAGGGGGTAAATTGATAATAAACTCACGTGTATTTGCATTTACTTGAAATCTTGAATTCTTTTCCATTAAGTCTCATGTACCCCTCGTCAATGAGTTTCAAAAAATATTCTTGATGTCTAGTAATGCAACCTGTTCTCAACAATGTAGTGTAATATGCAATCAACTCATTCGCTGTATTGGCTTCTTGATGTTCTTTCAGAGAAAGTTTCTTCCTGGGACAATTTCCAAGACCATAGAAAATATCACGGTCGTATTTCATTGTGATGTTTGGTACAACCATTTGGTACTGTGTTTTCCATCCAGGATGATTTGTAACGTCCGCAACGTTGTCAGCCGAGAATGAAATTTCTGTCACGCTGCTGCTACCTATAAGATGTAAAATAGTTGTAAAACTGTGTATAGAATAATAATTGTAGATTATTTAATAGTCCACAAATAATCAACCTGCGTATCATACAAACACAACTTGTACTTACCAGAATCCAAACTTCTGCCACTCATTCCTTTGGATTCAACCTTGACCATACTGATCCATCCAGAAGCACCAGGTGACTTAGGAATGAAATCATAAGAATTAGCACTGGATCCTTGTTTCAAATATCCTTCGACAAAACCATCTCCCCTGTTTTCTTCATCGTCAGGTTTGAAACGTCCTTCAATGCTCACAGTTGCATCACTCAAAGTTGAAGCTAAGATTTCAGGATTATCAGGCATAAATATTTCACCCATTTCTGCTCTAGCTGTGGAGAAAGTTCCATGTACCATAGGACCAGACTTGGTTGGAATGAAATTTCCTTTTGTTAATGGGAAGTCCGGCAAGAAAAGACTGCTTGTTCCTTTATAAAACAATCCATGAACTCGGGAGCTTTGTTGACCAGAGGATCCTGCTGATGATTCGCTAGTTTCAGAACCATACATTGTGGCAGGCACACCTTGTCCTTCAGTAGCTGCGCTAGGGGGCATCATGGCTCCATAGCGAGGAGGTGTATCAGGTGTGAAAACTCCAGAAGAACCATGAGGATCGGCACTCATTGTACCAGGGATGCCAGTAGTTTCTAAACTTCCTGATGGAACAAAAACACCAGTAGCTTCAGCTGCCTCCTGGAGGGTAGACAAAAGTTTGGAAATGGTGCTGGTCACGAAAGTGGCCGTTTTTCCATCAGCTGTGTTGTGCAATGTTCCATACACTCGAGGTTGAGCTGTGGTAGAGTCTACAGTCAACTTGAAATATCCCTTGGTGCCAGTGCCCGTAGGTACAAATACAGTAGACTTGGTTAGTGAGGTGTATGCTCCTCCTTGGATTGCTCCATTTGAAGCTGGAATGGAACTACTGGTCGTACTTGAACTTGTGGCGCTTTCAACTGAGTTTTTCGTTACACTAGAGTCGCCAAATACACCGACTTGGGTAGTTGAAGACACACTCATTTTAACGCTCAACTTGGAGGTCTTGGAATCAGAGCTGCTACTGCTGGAATGCGTACTGGTTTTCTGGTCCCCTTTTCGGATTACATACAGCTGTCCAGTGACTCCAGCTCGATCGGGCAAGAAAATTGCTTCTTTTCCAACCAAATTCCATACACCAGCAATAGCTTTAGAAAAACTTTCATCTTCCTTGGAACCACTTACTAAAAAGTTTCCACGCACGTCAGATTTTCCTTTGAGTAGAGATTCCATGTCCCCAAAGTCCGCAGGTACTGGAGTAAATGTGGCTACTCTTTCGGTAGATTTGGTAGCCGGGTGGAAAGTTCCAGAGATCCTTAATTCCTTCTTTTCAACTATCATGTTACCAGTACTACCGGCATCAGGAATAAATTTACTTTTACCACTGTTGGTTGTATAGTATGTTCCATGAATTCCTTTCCTTTGATTTATGATTGAAGATGCTTTCTCTTGAGAGAGTAGATTCGTTGAATGCATAGACAGTGAGCTCATAGATTGCAGTCTGTAGTAGCTAGTGGATATTTTCTTGGCTGAAATTCGCATTCCAAACTCTCCGTAAACTCCTTGGATGGAGGAGACGAAACTGAGCATATTCATGGACATGACTTTCACTGTTCCTTCTAATCCGATAGTTGTTCCAAGCGCAAAGAAGGTGGCTTGAAACTCTTTTTTACCTGCAGAGCAAACAAAAGATAAAAAACTCTAAGGACGGAAAGAGAATTCTCCCAAGATTTGCTAACTTTGCAGCACAACTGTGAGCATGTTATTATGCAATAAATAGATGGAGCGGTCGTATGGTATAACCATAAACAAACCCAACTTACCCTTGAACATAGCAGTCATCTTAGTGGAATCCTGAACCACCAGCATGGATTCATCGTGACCCTCTAATGGATAGAAAGTGACAGTGAGTTTCTCTTCTGAACCCACAATAGTCAAAGAGCCAGTCTTGCCAAATGATGGAATGATTAGAGCAGTACCAGACACATCAAATTTAAGACTATTCAACTCCTGACTGGCAACAATCTCCCTTTCATTCAATTGACGGGACACATGGAAATATCCAGCCACACCAGGAATGTTCAAAACCATGACAAACGTAGTAGCAGTATGGGTCATGATTAGAATGGTACCTTCCGTCCCACGGGCAGGTCCCGCCTTTCTGAATTCTTGAGGAACAAATGCTACTTTAATTTCTCCAATCTTACCACTCAATTTGATTCCATCTGCGGGATCATGCAAAATTATTTGAGCTTTTTCTAATACGTTGAATACTGGCAAAAATACAACTTCAAATTTTTCTTCTCCAAAAATCAAATCTCCGTGTTTGGCATGACCATCTTGAATAAAGAAACCGTTATGCGAATTGTTGAACAAAATTCCATGCACACTGTCTGGAGGAGGTTTCCTTGTAGTCACTGTTGTGATCTGATAAGGTTTCACGGGCGGCTCTGGGGCACTAGGACGGAAATTCCCAATAGTACCAGAAATTTCAAGATTGAAAGTGAAACTACATTGAGTAGTTACTTCTGTGGAATTGCTAATTATAATTGTACCATGAAGCATGGTACCTGCATTGGCATCATATGGGATGAAATTTCCAGTGATTGTAGTTCCTTTGAACAATTTCATGTTCTTCTGGCTCACTAAAATCAATTCAGCAACTTGGAGTTCATAAGGAGCCGGGAAAAAGAGGACTTCCACAGCTATGGAAGCTTCATCATTTTTGAACACACCGCGTTTGAACATGTTATCAGCCACGAAGAAACCCAAAGTTTCCGAAACCTTGTAGTAAATACCATGTACAGTAGCAGTCAACATGATTTCCGTCTTTTTGGCAGTCACAGCTTGAACTTCGGTAGGTTTGGGGACAAATGGAACTGTGAACAACTTGAAAATGCCATGGGTTGAAGTCACTTCTGAAGTAAATGAGATGAAGGAGCTGGTCGTCAAAGACACACTGAATGTTCCATGCACACCGTATGAGAGGAAATCGCCAGATTGGTAGAAAGTAGCCGTAGTGTATTCAGCAGGAATGAATGTTCCCGACATTTTGCCACCACTGAGTTTTGTAACAATATCTTCAGGGTATCTCGGTAATAATTTGGCTCCCTGTGGGTTGGTTAGTGAAGGATAAAAGATCATTTCGATGCTATCCTTGGAATCATCCAAAACAAAGATTCCAGGTTTGCCCTCATTCTCAGGAATAAACACTCCTTGCATCTCATTAGGAAAGAATGTGCCCGTAAATGTCGTCGCATCCGCCACTTCAACTTTCTTCACAATGGTCATTTGGGAAGCTTTAAACGTTGTACTGGATTTGTAACTAAACTCTACTGATTCGAATTTGGTCACACTCGTGGTCACATAGCTCTCCATAAAAACTCCCATGGTGGGCGCCACGTCTAATGTAAAGGATGTAGTTTCGGTCGTGGATTTCTTGACTTCTCCATGAAATCCATACTTAATAGATGTAAACTGAATGGCAACAAATGTTCCTTTTACTGTGTCTGTCTTGAAAAGCATCTCCCATTGCTGTTTATTTTCAGCCTTCATTGTAGTCGTTTTCAAGTTGTTTTCATCTGGTGTGAAAATCACGTCCAAGCTGGTTTTCTTATCCGTATCAGGGATGAACACTCCACGTACAATCTGGTATTTCTCAATAAATACGGGTTTCTCTGCCGTGACAAAAACAAAACCCATTTGTGTTTCTGGGCTTTTTGGCTCTTCTCCAGCAGGGGCAGGGGTAGTGGTCAGCACTGCTGGCGCCTTAGTAGGTTTGGGAGCAGTATCAGAGGTGGTTGTAGGAGGAGGAAGCACCGGTACTGGGACAGCAGTAGGCATAGGTGGAACCTGGATCCTTGGTTTAAGAGTGGTGGTAGGAGCATTCTTAAATGGAGAAGGTGTTGTAGCAGCTTTGAAATGACTTTCCTGAAATCCACTTTGTGAAACTTCATAATATCCAGCAACGCCGACATCGTTAATTTCCAGGTACATTTCATATTTCAACAGAAATTGATAGATAGTAACACGAACACCATACTCGACAGTGGTGTACCCAGTTGGGATAAAGATTCCAGGAACTTTTTCAACAGTCTTGGGGAAATCAGGTACATACCCTTCCCGATCAGTATAGAAAGACCCTGCCTTTTCATCCTCGGCAACAAATTTGGTAGAAAAGTTCATTGCAGGGAAGGCCTCAGGGATGAACAAGCCTTCTATTCCGTATTCAGCATCCACAAAGATGGTAGTCTTGGCTTTAGTATGGAAAACTACACCATAACGAGCTTCAGGTGTAGGCTTCAAGACTGGTGGTGGAGGAGGTGCACTCATAGGAATTATGGCAGGAGGCTTTGGCTGTACAATGGAGCTATCTATGAAGAAGAATCCCGCAGAAGCTTTTTTATCATATGTGAATAGGAAAGAACTTGTGGTCAATGTGGTCACAGAGATGTTTCCAGTAATTCCCAGTTTTACGTCAGTATACTCAAGGGGAAGGAAAGTGGCATAGAAAACTCCAGTTGGTAGTTTCTGAACAGCCTCACTATCTTCGAATACTATTTGAGCAGAAGTTGTCGTGGGGTAGAAAGCGGCACTAATAGAATATGTAGTTTCCCCAACAAGTTGCAGAACACCATACTTGCCATTATTATCTTCCACAAAAATGCCTCCAACTTCATTTGCAAAGAACACACCATGAAATACATTTTCCGGAGGGTTTTTAGGATCGTCTACTTTGACAGGTTTTGGCGGTGGTGGCAAAATTTTCGATTGCTCAGTCTTTATTTCAATTTTAAATTTGCCTAATTCACCTACTTTGTCTGTTTTTACACTTATTGTGTTCTCGAAGGAGATATCAAGAGTCATACCAATTCCATATTCAATCGTTGGGTATTCATAAGGAACGAAAGTGCCCTTCACTGTTCCATTTACTCCGGGAGGTAGTTGCTCACCGATTTTGGGGACCAATCGACCCGCATCCAATTTACCTGGGGTAGGGTAGAATGTCGCAGCAAATTTAACCTTCTCTGAAGTAACGAATGTTCCCTTCATTCCACTATCCGCCTCGATAAAAACACCTTCTTTTTGGTTCTGGTAAAACATACCGAATTTATAAGAGAATTGTTGCATTGTAGTCTGCTCATAATTCGTTTGGAAGGAGAAAGTGGTCTGCGACGTTTCCTCTTTGATTACAGATAGGGATACGATAGGTGTTGTTGGCACTGCTTCTACCGTCTTGGCAGATCTTTGGTAGTAACCCATGTAACCAGATATTTCCAGAGTCATGGTAATCGTCACTTTTACATCCGAAGAGTAAGTGAAAGTACCAGCAATTCCAAAATCCTTGGTAGTGAACTCAGCAGGGATGAACCAACCTTCTATTTTCTTTCCTTCGTATTGTTTCAACCCCTCTGAGACCTCAAATTTCAATGTAGCATGGTTCAGTTGATCCTTAACCGGGGTAAACGTGGCCAAAAAGGATACAGAAGTATCTTGCTTGAAAACAAATGTACCCTCTCGACTTTCAAATTGCTTGACGAAAACGACGGAAGTTGCTGTAGTAAAGATGGTACCATATTCACTGTTGGGAGGAGGTGCCGTGACAGTCATAGCTTGTTGCTCAGCCACTTCTTCTGCTATTGTTACATTTCCTGCCTGTTGTGTGACTTGATAGTAACCCGTTTGAACGGGGGTGGTTAAAGTTCCAATGAAGGAGGAAGTAGTCACCACTAAGACAGTGATTTCAGTTCCAAACTCCATGAATAAGGAAGTGGTTCTCACATATTCTTCGGGTACAAAGACTCCGACAAAGGGTCCCTTTTTAGTCGTGATTTGGCTGAGCTCCTCAGGGCTGACAGGAGCCAATTGTACTTTATCATTATTCCTTGGCAAAGGGTAAAAGTACATTTCGATAGACTTTTGGTAATCCAAGCCCATTTTCTCGAAATAGAAGTAGCCAATTCTGATTTGATTATTTTGAATGAAGAATCCATTAGTGGTAACGGTAGTGGAAGTATAAAAGTATCCATAATATATGTTGTATTGGTATTGGTGGCGCTCAATTTGTTCCTGGGTTAGCGTAACTGCAACTGCTGTTTCTACGGGGCGTGGGGATGGGGGTCCCAGTTGAGAACGAGTCATGTAACCGAAAATGACTGCATCTTGTTCCAGGGTGAACGGGAATCGATGGGTCTCCGTCCATTTTTCTGTGACAGTGACTTTTCCAAACAAAGCATACTCAATAGAGGAGTAACGGCTAGGGATGAAATATCCTTCATAGGTTCCACTTTGAAACACTTCAGTTCCATCTTCGCTCAAAAGTTTCAGTTCTCCTTTATTGAGGGAGCTAAAATCAGGAAAATACTCTACTAGGAAAGCCTTACTGTTTGCATCTGCATCAGTAACGATGAAGGATCCTGTGATTTGAACTGTGATATCTATGAAAACTGTATGCCAACTGGTGAAGTATATAATTCCTTTTACAGTGCCGGGTGGAGCTGGATCGTCAGAGCCAAGTGGAGGTGTTTTGGACTCAACTTTTGGTGTTTCAATCAGTGTTCCATTCTCATCGATTTTGTATCTTCCAAATACACCTTCTTGGGAGGCCTTGAATGGCCAATTCTGCATCTGCGTGGTGTCTGCAAACCCATGAATGCCATATTCTACACTGGAGAATCCCATTGGCAAGTAGTAACCTTCAACGTTTTCTCCTACATAAATTTTAGCATTGTCCATCCAATTTTTGGTTCTGAAGTAGTTCACCGGTTTTCCTTCTACCTCTTTCACCCAAAATAAAACTGGGACTTTCCTATCCAATTTTTTGGAGACAAAGTAGCCCAGTTCCTGTACTGCTTCTCGTACAACGAATCCACTACCTTTTTCAGTTTTGTAGTAATAGCCTGGGACAAGACCTTCCATATCAGACTCGAGTGATCTTCCTGCTGGCTTAGCTTTCACCCATTCAAACTCTAATCCTGGTTGTTTGTTAGGGTTTGTATTTGACATAAAGAAGTCGTGCTCATTTTTATCAAACATGATAGGCTTGGTGATAAAGTTTTGTCCTTTACCGGACCATGGATTGAAATCAGGTTTGAACATATTATCACGCAGGGCTTTTGGCATAGACATCTCGAACGCTTCTTTTGCGTGTGCTGCCATGCTGTCAAGTTCATCTTCACCATTCATATTCCAACTACGGCCCATTTTAACAGTCCATTTTTGGTGAATTGTTGTTACTGTTTCTTCGTAATATTCATATTCCAGTCTCAAGTTGACCCGTTTGGGAACAAGACCAAAACAATATACCCAGAAGCCAGGTAGAGATTTCTTTGCAGGTGTGTAGCTTCCGAAGACTACAGGACCGTTGGCTGCTATTGTGAACGTGGGAGGATTTTCCATAACGATGGATATTCTACCCTGGATGCGTTCACCAAATGACTGAGGCACTAAATACTCGTTTGGCTGTACGGAGATAACCCCTCCAGAAGACTTAATGTAACTGATCAACTTGGTTGCTTCTCCTGCACCCGTAGTGAATTTAGATGGGATTGAACCCTTTTGTTGTGGGACGAGGAAACCTGCTAAAGCCTCTTGTGAATTTGGTGGGTAGATTTTCACGTTCATTCCGTTTGAAGGGATCAGAATCTTGGAAGTTTCTCCTGAATAATTAAAAAAAAATGCTTTAAAAAAAAAATTTTTCAGCTAATTCAGGAAAACGACGGATTTTTTTGGTCGCTATCTACCAGAATTTAATATGTAATTTACTCCTTTTTCCGGATTAAGAGAAAGACAATTAACTAAAAGTAACACACATTTGTTTTTACTGACTGAGCGAGTCGTAGATTCATTTAGGCAATTTAGATTCTATTTAGATATGATAGGTAGCGCCACTTGTACTCAAAGTTTAGCTTCATTTCATTTACGTTTACTACTTGAATCGTGAATCTGAGAATCTATTACTTTCAGTGAGCAGCCTTTGATTTAATACTCGTACAATTAAAAATAGCTTACCTGAGTAAAATGCTCCTGAAACAGGTTGTGGTTTGAACTCGCCGTATTTTTTCCTTTCTTCTAAGATTTGAGGATCGAACGGAATAAGAGATCCTATTTCATTGAAATGATGGCATGCTGATCCTGTGGATGACGGCTTCCAACCACCAATTTCAAATATGTTTACAGATTTGAATGAGTAAACAATTCTTTCAACAGTTGATTGAGCTGAGATGAATCCCTTGATTCCCCCTTTGGTGACGCCATCTGGATAAAAAGTGACCTGGAGCATTGGATTTTCAGCCGTCACATAATTTGTTTGATCTTTATCCAATATAAAAATGGATTTAGCATTCTTGTCGCCTGGATTTGGTGGCTTCAACGTCCCATGTGCTTTCAAAGCTTGAGGGTTATCAGGGGTTAAATCACTGAGGACAATATGGCCATTCATTCCGCTGCCAGCAATAAAGATTTTCGTGTTCATGGTGCTTGTAAAATACACACCATTGATTTCTGTCATAGCCGTTGCTGTCGCTGAAGCAGTAGCTGAAGCCGTAGCACTACCACCTCCTCCACCGCCACCATTAGCAATAGGCAAAGGCATAGTTGGTATCTGTCCCATTTCTGGATCCGTCGGAACAAGTCCCATTTCATAAGTAGTAGGGGCAAACGTCATGGACAAGCCTTGAATAGCTCCCAAAACACCATGTCTGGTCTGTGCACCTTGAACCATTTTACCTTCGATGTTTTCGTAAACTTTATTAATATCACGGAAGACTTTAAGGGTAAAAATTCCTGAAGTGGATATGGTCTGGGAACTGAACATTCCTTGAAGCCCGCTAGCTGGTGACTGGTCAGGGTAGAAAACGGCTAAACATTGCATACAGAATAAATTGAATTAGAAACCATTTTACATGTTATTTCAACAAATATTAAACTTACCAGGTGTAGGGATGTCTGGAGTAACTTTAGAAACATAGACGCCTGGTTGTCCTGTAGGAATTGGCACTGGTGGAGATATTGTTCCAGAAACTACAGCACCGCTTTGATCACTAGGCATAAGTTTACCAGGAACCGATGTTTTCAAATTTATAAACGTCTGGGATGCATTCATAGCTATGAAATGATACGAGTTGCTTGTAAAAGTGTAGGTACCAAATATGCTTTCTTTCAGTGTTTCACTGGAGGAAACGAACACAGCTGAAATTGAAAGAGAAAAAACCATGAGTATGTCAAATGATATAGAGTAAACAAAAAAGCATCGTTTGCTATTAAATCACCTGAGTTTGAAGTGTCCTCTTTGAAAGTCATCATGCCATTAGAGCCCATTGCTGACATAGTAGCGCGAATGGTCGTCGTTTTTGTTACAATGTATACTGAAGTAGTTTTCGTAAAAGTCTTTGTGATGGTTATGCTTTCTGAAGAACTGAAAAAGAACTGTCCTTGTGCTCCTTGCTGCAACAGTCAAATTCAAATAATTACTAAATACCCAAAAAGATTGAGCAATTAAAAGTTGCAATGCCATTGCCAACTTACAGTAGGGGGTACGTAGTATGTGCCATCAAATTTCTGACCAGTGGATTCTACGTGCATTGTAGCTAAAAAAGTAACACAAAAATTACAGATAGTAAGACGAAATCATTTTATTTTGATTATATAGTCAAATTAAATGAATTACCTGCACTGCCGACTTGTTTTTTGAATTGGAAAGTGAACACTTTGAAGTTAGCAGTGGCAATCGCAATTGGGGGCATTAAGATACCAACAACAAAATTATTTGGATCGTTGTTTATAATAATCTTTCCAGGCATTGGATCGGCCTGGTTTTTGGATGCCAGTGGAGGATCATTAGAAGTCAAAGTGGCAGTCATTCCACTTTCTTCGCTGGAAAAGTATGAACCCTCAATTCTCATAGAAGTCTCAGAGGACATAAAATAAGCTGAAATACACACACTTTTATGGTATCCCAGAATAATATATGAAAAACAAAATCATTTTTTGAATATTAAGTAGTAATTATTGCGTACATTTTGGAGGAGGTGGCTGTTGTGGCACTACAATTGGTCCAGGAGTTCCACTGTATGTGAATGTTGTTGTGATTGTTATAGTCTCGGTGTAAGTCTCTTCCCTGGTAATAATGTAACCTGTATTAGGTCCAGGAGGAAGGGTTGCTTGGCTCTCTTGGCTTTCGAACTCAAATTTAGCCTCTACACCGTGCTATACCCAGGAAAAGATATAAAACTTAAATAAGAAAATTTAACTCCAACTATTCTGACTATAAAAAACATCATTACCTCTTGTTTAACGTAATATCCAGGGAACTGATTTCCATTTACGTTTAGTACAGCTAATAAATTAAATAATTTAAGTTTTCAACACATTTTTTTTCAACCATTGATTTGATTGATTTTTTTAATTACCATTTGGAACTTGAGCTTCAGTAAAGGTAGCCTGTCCAGGAGCAGTTGGGGTCAATGTTCCAGGTGTACCAGCTGTGCCAGAGGATAGCAACTGTAAAGTGCCTTTAATGATAATTGTGGTCGTCGATGAATAAGTAATGGACAACTCATTGTTGGCTACAAAAGTCATATTGCTCTGTAGCTTTCCAGGGATAGGGGGTGCAGCGTTTTCAGGATAGAAAGTTCCTAAGAACAAACGAGACATAGAAGATTGAAGCTTCAGTTGGTTCATCATAATTAATAAGGGTACACCCGATGCCGTGTAAAGTCGGACATTACTACGTGCGTAAATCTCCCAGCCAATCAGAGCAGACTTCCAACTTCTCCTTACTGATCTGATTGGCTGGGAGATTTACGCACGTAGAAATGTACGACTTTACACGGCATCGGGTGTACCCCTAATATGCTGCATGTGATGCAACAAATCATACCCGCTTGAGCGTTATCAGTGCGGAATAACCCAGTTCCAGGACCAGTTCCTGACAATGCACCATACAATTCTCCAGCAGTTGGATTGTTAACTAATTGCATAGTTCCTTTCATCATAGCCGTTTGAGCAGTGAGAGCAGAAGGATTATTTGATTTAAACTCATAAAGACCCTCTTGTGTCTGGACAAGCGTTCCAGAAATTGGGTACATATTGGCGTTATCGGGGTAAAATGTAGCTGCAATAAAAAACATGTAGTATTTTATACACAAATAAAATTACTATTAGCCATATAGTTTTTGCTCCTAAGCATCCATACCTAGCTCCCCATCATGTTGATCAGGTGTAAAAATTCCAGTACCAGGAGTTCCTGAAGGATTCATGGTTCCCCTTTGTTCAGTTTCTCCTGTGGCTGAGGACATTTTTAAAACACCTGGCTGAACAGCTGAACCAGGTGGGAAAGCAGTAGTATCATACGCGGTAAATGTGACCTTTCCGTCCGCAGCAGTTGTATATGTTCCAGAAATAGGAGGTTTTCCATCAGGATAGAATACAGCTAAAAAATCATATAATGCAAATATAAAATTTTGTGGAACCATTAATCAATACTCATTAAGAAACAATATACAATTCGTACCTCCATTTTTATTTGCCTCAGGTTTAAAGGATGCTACACCAGTCTCCAGTGGTGTGAGAATACCTCTATCGGTCGATAATGGGTTTCCATTAGTATCTGTAACTTTGAGGGTTCCCAAAATGGGCGCCGCAGTAGCGGGAATACTTTGAGGTACGTGAGACTTGAAGATAACACTGCCGTCGGGCTGAGTAACAGCCAGCCCAGCAATTGGATCGGAACCATCATCAGGATAAAATGTAGCTAAAATAAATATATAAAATATCATCTCGTATATTACAGGTAAAAAATTTTTAATTTCAAAACCAACCTGGTTTAGAATTTGCACTTTCTGGATGAAAGATTCCTTCCCCGCCATTACTGGTAGACTCCATCACACCACGCACTCCAGTTTCCATTGAGGCTGTCTTAAGTGACCCAATCATTGTACCGGAATTGACTGGCAAAGCAGCCGCATTATGGGCATAAAACTTAGAAGATCCATCAGGTTGTTTTACAGCCGTACCAGCAATAGGGGATTTTCCATCCGGATAAAATGTTGCTAAAGTTTGATTACAAATTATTTGAAACTCAATGATCAACTCAACTCATAAAGGACGTCGATAATGAAATATGGAGCTACCTGGTTCCTGATTTGCCGAGTCGGGAATAAATGTTCCAACCCCTTCACCGGTAGGACTTAACAATCCATGTTCAGTTCCCTTGGCCGTAGTCAATGAACCCTTAATTGGTCCTTTGTCAGCAGGTAAAGAGCCAGGAATGTTGGCTTCAAAAGTAGATGTTCCATCAGGATTTGTAACAACCATGCCAGGAATGGGTGCAGATCCATCGTCAGGATAAAATGTTCCTATGTTTTAAATATATAGTTATTGGATAACGATGAACGAGCAAAGTTGCGTAGATATTCATGTTCCAATTTGATTTTGATTTTCACATAAATTAAATTATTTCATAATATATATACTTGTAACATGAATTTTTACCTGGTATTTTGTCACCATGTTCAGGTTTGAAAATTCCTAAACCAGCGCCTTCACCTGAAGTCATGACTCCTCGCTCTCCTTCACCATTAGATTCTGTCTTTAATGTCCCTTTGAGTTCTGTGCCCAATGGAAGTTCACTTGGGATGTAGGCCACGAATTTATAAGTTCCATCCGGTTGTTTAACAGATGTACCAGCAATTGGTCTTTTTCCATCGGGATAAAATGTGGCTAATCAAGTCCAAAAATTACTCTGTTTAGTAAATATAGACCTAATCAGAAGATATCACAGTCTTCAAATATGACAACCACCTCCTACCATTTTCAGTTTCCGCAGAATCTTCCTTGAAGAGTGCTTTTCCAGGTTCTGTAGTGGTGAGATCTCCGTGTTTTACCACCGGCGTTCCACCTGGCGCCTCTGGTGCAACTTGTAAAGTTCCCTTCGACGACGATCCGACTGCGGGGATATCAGATGGGATGTGAGGAATAAACGTTGTGGTTCCGTCAGGGTTAATACTAACAACTCCGGGAATTGGATTTCCACCATGATCCGGATAAAACGTAGCTGAACGGATAAAAATGATTAAAACCCACACATCGTAATTTTCAAAGATACTACAAATGCACGATTTTTCTAAAATTTTAACTCCTAGCTGTGGCTGTGTTTACCTGGTCTGGTATTCCCACCATCCGGAGTAAAAGTGCCTTCTCCAGCTTGAGTGGATGCCATTTTACCACGAATACCATCTGGTTGTGAGTCTGTTTTCAGAGTTCCAGGTAATGTAGAATCAGCAGGTAGTGCCAAGGGGTTATGTGCGACAAACTTGTAGGTTCCATCAGGTTGCTTGAATGCGGTACCAGCGACAGGAGTTTTTCCATCAGGGTAGAATGTGGCTATATTTGCGCAAGATGACACATTTTTAATAATTGCGCAACACATGAGATGAAATAGTTTTGTTGTTAAACGAACCATTCTCTTGTTCTACTGGGTCTTCAACAAAAGTTCCATGTGAGCCATCAATTGGGGTCAAATTACCACGTTTGGTAAGAGAAGTTGACCCATCTGTAGGGTTGGTTTTGACTGTTCCTTTTATAGGGACTCCAGGCTTTGCGAACACGTTTGGAATATATGATGTGAATGTTGAGGTACCGTCCGGTTGGACTGCAAGTGTGCCAGGAATTGGCTCAGATCCATCCTCTGGGTAGAAAGTGGCGGGGATTGCGGTTCCAGATTCCGGTACAAATATTCCTTCCCCAGGAGTAGACGTGGGTTTTAAAACTCCGCGACTACCATCGGGATTACTATCAGATTTTAATAAACCAGGCATTGGAGCCGATTCTGGCGGAATAGCTGAAGGACTGAAAGCTTTAAATGTTGTTGTTCCATCTGGATTTTTAGTTATGGTTCCAGGGATTGGGGCTCCCGTATCAGGATAGTATGTTGCTGAAAATGCATTTAATATTTTGCTTTCAGTTTGTATCATGCCTTAATAATTATAAATACAAAAATGATATACTCCAATAGAGGAAGGAACTAATTAATACCACTTTCGCTGCTAGTATCTGGAGTGAAAATTCCTTTCCCCTTCTCAGTAGTTTGCAGTGCGCCACGTTGTGTAGTGGTTGCTCCATCCTTTGGTTTTACTTGCAAAGTTCCTTGAATGGGAGTAGCAGACATAGGTAAAGACTCAGGGATAAACGCTACAAATTCGGAAGTTCCGTCCGGTTTCTTTACCACCACTCCAGGCACAGGTTCACCACCATTTTCAGGATAGAAAGTAGCTGCAAATACGAAAATTAAAATAGTTGTTTTCATGTTAGCAATTTATTATATAATTATAAATATTCCAATATTGTATGCACAAATAAAACTGTTTCCCATTCAGATTAACCTGGTGTTCCTTCGATTTCTGGCTTGAATGTACCAGATCCACCTCCATCGTCAACAGTCATAACTCCACGATCTCCATTGGGATCAGAGGAAGTTTTCAATTGCCCTGTCATTGGGGCCATTCCAGGGGGGAAGGCTGCATGGTCAAAAGGTACGAACTTAGTAGTTCCATCAGGCTGTGGGGTTGCAATACCAGAAATGGGAGTTGATCCTTCCGGATAAAATGTGGCTGTAAGTGCATTCATAAAACAAACACAAAGTTAACGATCTAGACAACTGTAGAATAGAATAATTGTTACGTAAGAACTATCCAATCTATACCTGGTTCCCCGTTTCCTGACTCGGGATAGAATATTCCAGTTCCTGTAGTTGGAGTGGACGTCATTGTCCCCTGGATTGCAGACGAATTGGTAGCCGTATCAGCTGCTTGTAGTTTCAAAGAACCACGCTGGGATGGTGCATTGTTTGGCAAAGCGTCTGCATTGTATGCTTCAAACTTATAGCCTCCGTCAGGCTGTTTCACAGCCAAACCAGCAACAGGCAATTTACCATCAGGATAAAACACAGCTAAATACGCAAAAAAAATCATGAAAAGATTTGTCATTACTTTCAGATTGGGAAAAACTGAATTTTCTGATTACTAAATACAGGAATAAATAATACAGTAAACATTATCTCAAGATTTCGTTTAACATGGAATGCTAAAATTTTCCATGCACCTACCTGGTATTTTCCCGTCATTTGGTTTAAAAACTGCAGTGCCATCGCCCAATGGAGTCAAAGTTCCATGCTCTCCGCTACCATCTCCGATTTTAATCTGTCCGGTAGAAGGGTTTTTAGGCAAAGATGAAGCAATACGTGGTGTGAAGTGAATACTTCCGTCCGAATTATTTTTTACTGTACCGGGGATAGGATCAGTTCCATCGTCGGGATAATATGTAGCTAAAAATATGAACTCAATCAAGTCAATCAAACAGTATGGGTATGAGTCTTCCCATGAGTCAATTCAATATCAAATGCTTACTGCCCAAGATGCACTAACCTGGTGTCACTTCACTCTCAGGTTTGAATAAACCTTCACCAAGTGTTGCCGTCCCTCCCATCGTTCCCCGTTCACCTGCTGAATTTCCAATAGCCATGGTACCCAGCTCTTCTGGCATGTTGACTGGCATGAGAGCAGGATTGTGTGCCACAAATTTGTAAGTTCCATCTTCATTCTTAGTAACCGTGCCAGACACTGGTGCCTTTCCATCAGGATACCAAGTCGCTTGAATTAAAAATAAGCATGGAAATGTGAGTCTTAGGTGTTCTCATGATAAATCATCAGTGCAAGTACATTCATTCACCTGGTTCTCCAGCATTTCCTTCCGAGAAAATCCCAATTCCAGGAGTATCTGTGGGAGACATAACCCCACGAGCTTCTACAGGTTTTTCCCCTGCTTCGGGAGTAATCTTTAAAAGACCCAGTAGAGGGGGTGTTCCGGGAGAAATCGCCACAGGATTGTATGCCACAAATTTGTAAGTACCATCTGGTTGTTTGACAGCCATTCCCGAAATTGGAAGCTTGCCATCGGGATAAAATACAGCTGAAATACATGAAACATATATAGTGCTTGAAAATTCAAAATAACATTCACGAAGGCATGAAGGTACCTTTTCTGGATCCGGCATCATCTGGAGTAAATATTCCAGATCCAGGTTGTGATGTTGGGGCAAGTGTTCCATGAGATGCTGGGATTGTATTGTTCACACTCTGAATTGTACCGGCTTGTGTCGGAGACCCAGCTGGAAGCGCATTTGGATCATTTGCTACAAAATGTATGGATCCATTTAGTAAATCGATGGCATGTCCAGAAATCGGAGCGGAAGGAGCGTCCGGGAAAAATGTTGCTGAAAAAAATTAAACGTAATTACATGATCTTAAAAAGTATGCAGCTTGAAAATATTTCTTACTTGTGTTACCTGGAAAAGGGTCTTCAGGTTCAACAGAAAGGGAGAACGGCTCTCCTGGTATAGGAGACACTTTGGCTGCAAATGGGGGGATGCTAGAATCCACAGGGATCATTGCTGCTTTAGAACCCGCAGGAATATTTGTGTTTTTAGCAAGTTCTTCGTCATCATAGGTGAATTTTCCCGCAGTAGCTGGTGCAATGGGTGGAATATACCTATTTATCAGCATAATACAGTTTTTCACTTTGTACTTCAATTTAATTTGAGCTTAGAATGGTTTCAGTGCTTACGTTCCAGTGGCAGTTACTGGATTTCCAGCAGAATCCTTAGTTTGCATAATGACTGCAATATGAGGAAATATAACATGGCATCAGAACTGTAAATTTTTACTTACACATTTGTTTTCATTTGCTTTTGTACTATGATTGCGCTTTGTACCTTTAATTGGGTTGGGATCAGGTACAAAGCTGAAAACAAACTAAATATTTAGCAGTTCGCAAAACATGAAAATATTCTGTTTTTTAAATGTTTAAACCCACGTATATGGAAGATTGGGCGAAGGACCTTTCAACATTTGTCCATGCATTTGATTATCCGCTGTAGCTACAGTTCCCCTAGAGTCCTCAAAGGGCATGATTGCTGGGTCGAGCGGTGAAAATTGCGAAGTATTCGTGTTAAAAACACCTGCAATTGGTGCAGGAGGGGTGGTTTCACCAGGTTTAGGATCGGGGGTATATGTTGCTGCACACAAAATTTACTTGCATCAAGCATTGTTATTTTGAAACTTAAAATCCAGACTTTGATCAAAAATACAATAAATTAAAGCAAAAGGCATACCAGGAATGCCCTCTGGCGGTACAGGCGTAATGATCATTGGAGCTTGTTCTTCGCAGGTATCTCCAGCCAATAATTCTGTAGCTGTGCAAACAACCTCCTCAACTGTGTCCAGGAGAACACCAGTTGTATCTTTCACCAGCTCCGTGACTCCTGATAACTCAGGGGCAACATGGTCTACTACATCGGTCACGGATCCAACAACGTCCTTAGTTGCTCCGGACAAATCTGATGTCGTTGTTTTGAGTGCAGTTGTAACAGGTGCTAGACCACTGAGTAATTGCCTCTTTCGCCGTCCAAGGATTGCTTTAATCACTCTGGCGTTGTGAGGAGTAGCCCAAACTTTATAAGATTTGGGAAATCCTTGTAAAGTCAATTCACCTTCCTCCTTATGGGCCAATGTTCGTTTCATTTCAGGCTTAGGAAACAATCGATCGGGCTGTTTAGGAGCACCGGGAATATAAAATCCCTCAATTTTAATGCTTGGATTAACTTTGGGAGAGAAAGTTCCATTGAAGGCAATACTTGCAGGAACAAATGTGTATGGACCCGCAACTTTATCACAAAGAAGATACCCCTTGCTTTGTAATCCAGGAGCTGCTTCATTATCAGAAGCTAATTTCATGGTCCCCGGAGTTGTCGTAACTTCTGGCAAAAGTCCAATAACAGGATAGAATTTGGACGGTTTATCAACCACAGAGGGTGTCAGAATACCTTGAAGTGGAGTGCCACCGTTCTCAGGGAAGAAGTCGGCGAAGGTACCGTTACTATCTCTGATGAAAATTGGGGCTTCCGTGGGCTGCGGTGGAAGCAGGTAACCATGCAAGCTTTTATCACCTCCATATGGCAAACCAGCTGTTGTGTTGTCAGCAATGATTGTCCCCACTAGAGGTAAGTCTCCAGGCTTGAGACCTGCAATCTCATCAGGTTTGTCCACTACAAATCGATCGGGACCCCCATCTTTTCCAGCAATGAAAAAACCATGAATAGGGAGGAAGGCTTGTTTATCCTCATAAAAGATTGAAGGTTGTCCATCAGAATTTTTGGGATAATTAACAGGAGGTGCATCGTCAGGGTCATCCCATGGGAAGGCATCCGGATCCACTGGCTCCAAATATTGTACAGGGTAGACAGTTAGTCCTTCGTTTTTTACTACAGTAGTTACCGGCTTTCCGTCTGGACCACATACTTGTCCTACAAGCAGATCCCCAACATTGCAAACCAACTGATCTGCAGTGTTCACGAGGCCACCAACAGCTCTGACCAAACCAGAACTGGAGCCAGAAAGTTTAGATCCTAGTCCCCCTAAAAGAGACCGACCAGCTCTGGGTGTACCAGTCAAATCTTTGAAAAATTCATGATTCTCTGAAAACTGGGCACGGGCCTTTTTCTCTTTTTCTTTTTGAGCAGCCAGCTCCTTGTCTTCCTGAGGATCGTTAGGTGGCGCTGCGGATCCTGCTGCAGCAGGTACAGCTCGACCTTTGGGAACCGATTGGGGTTTGGACTCCTCTTTGTTGCTAGCGATAACGGGCATATAGGATCCTCGAGAATTAAAAGCAGTGGCATTGAATCCACAGGATAATAAAATTGTGGACGTGCAAGTGGACCAAACGGTCGGTTTAGCAACTGAACGATCTTCCCAAGTATCCCACTCAACACAGTACTTGTCGCCATGTACATTAAAGTCATCGCTTTTGTCGTCCTTTGTTGCGTTCCTAGAACCCAATGAAAATACAAAGGGTGATTAGAGAGCTTTGTTTCTGTTTTCAGAGCATTGCCATAACTAACCTCCAGTATAGCATAACTACAGTCTCTACACACACAAAATTAAGGACAGCAACCAACTAATTTAGACTATTTCCATGATGAGAACTCACCGAATATACGCATATGAAGCATAAAAAGTTGGTTTTTTCTCTCCAGGCTTCCGACGCAAAACTACATACATTTCTTTCCCTGTTTTTGATTGGGGCGCATCAAGTTTGTCTTCTGTACTTTTGAGAACCACAACTTCTTTATCTGTGTCCGCTTCTTGTCTTTCGTAAACTAGAGTTTCATCAAAAGTACTTTTGTACGTAGTGAACTGATTTATCCTATCAATGTGTTGAAGGAACGTTGGGTCATTTTCATACTGCTCAATAGGAATGTCAGCCGCCCGTTTTGCTATAGCGTCTTCAATTGAATCTTCCTTTTCGTCACCACTTTTGCTTTGCTTGGTCTTCTTGTGGCCTTTCTTGTTCTTGGTCGTCTTAGCCAAAGTCTTCTTTTTTGCTACTTTTCTTTCAACCCTTGATAGCCAGTCGCTTTTTGCCTCGTCTTCGAAACTGAGCCAGCTAGCTGCAGCCATGGCGGCTGTAGCCAGCAGTGCCAAGAACACCAAGGTCCATTGACACTTCATGCCGGCACCAGTGCAAGTGCAAGTTAACCTTCGCTAATTCCGTCTATTCCTCCAAATTGGAATTTTTCAGAAACAAATCAACGATAAAAACAAACCAAATATTATTTGGTTGGGCTATCCTAATTTACTTAATTTTCAAATTTCTTCCCAATTATACAAATTTTTTATACTTGACTAGCACACGAAGGTATTTCTGGTGAAATAAAATTCAGCCAGTTAAGTGGCCGACTTCTAAAACCCAACTAGAGGAGATTTTAATACATGTATTTGTTGTAATTCCGGGTAACATTGTGTCATACTAACCTTAAATCATAACATCGTCAGCTTTTCTCCATACTTCCTGGTCAAATTGGGACCACCGCTATTGTACCAAGCAATTGAAGTTTCTTGGCCATTGTTGCATTCAGGACGTTTTAGAATACTGTTATTGTTATTTTGAATTATTTATGATAGTCGATAGTCCATGGACTGTAAAAGTAATCATAGTCAATATGTTTGGCTTCTGCAAGTGCCATGCTCTCATATATGATCCATATTATTCAGCTTCTAATATTATACATTTTGTACATGCTGTAGCATTGTCAGAGTATTTGAATTCAAGATTCAAAGTCTTTATATCAATTGAAAACACTTTCAAAAGCTGTGCACATATAATCAGAATCCTAATTACAAAATACAGTTCACTTAAAATATGATTGAAACTTTTATATAAAATCGAGAGACGAGACCAAGAGAAATATGTAAGAAATATGCATGTAAAGAATTGCGGCGTCTAGTTTGATTTGAATCGGGTACTGTGCGTGCGTCTTGTAATCTTAACATGAGATTTACGAACGAACGGCTTGCGTATTGAAACATAAAATTAGCAATACGAACCAGTATAAATGACATCTGAACTACACTATACACTTCAAATCTTTACAACAACGACCTTTGCAACTGAAACCGCTCGTAATACCAATTTACCTGAACGCTTCAAATTCAATTCAAGTATTCTTTCCAATGCAGATAACCAGGCATAGGATTTAAGTTTCTTGGAAAATTGCCTTTCATCAATCCCACCTATCGAGTTACCAAACGTTGCTACCTAACCTTCTTCATATTCTATGAAAAATCGATTACAGGAGAAAAATGATGATTTAAAGATGATTCGACAGAGCACACAAAACAAAGATCTGAGATCCAGCCTTTTTTTATTCCTTATTGACAAGGTGGAAGATTGAAAAATGAAAGTGGTCAGTAACACAACAACAGCAGCCCCAGCCGTCTTTTCAGTGTGGTTTTCAATTTACGGAAAAGATCTTTATCACAATTACTAAATTACATTTTCAATCCGTTGAGTAATGTCTGCAGGTCTATTATGGTATACCTAAACATTCTATTCGTATGGATCTAAATTATAAATTTCTGTGAGTTCAAATCTTTACTACACTCGCAGTGGGTAACAAAACTTTGTTTACCAACAAACACATTATTAGCAACTAAAAAAGACCTTCCGTTGCTCATTATAACAGACTAAAGGAGTTGAATAATCTCTCTTTGCAAAAAACTTGCAAACCGTTGTAGTACTACATAAGCATTCATTGTACCGCTCCAATATAAACCATTTTCTTACCCAAGCCAAATGCTCGTCAAAAATATAGATCACAAATTTTAGGTAAACGCCAAATTGGCGCCAAACTACTACAATAATGAAAAGGGGTTTCAGTTTCCTTCCATATTGTGCAACCAGGTAAAGGTGCACCTTCTTTTCTCTCCACATTTATCCATATATTTCTTTTCTCTAACAACAATAATATTATTAAGTGGTTGGTATTGGTGATGTGTTTATGCCATCATAAGCCATCCCTTTGCTTATTTCTAGATTAGTTTCTTAAAGGTTATATCATCCTCCGAACTAAACCTTATCAATATTACAAACCCGGGATATAGTAACAATATAATAGTTAACAACGCAATTATCCAAATGTGTTCAACTCCAAGTGTAATAAATTACTTAAACGGTCATAATGATGTTGAGTACTGAAAGCAAAAGTTTTGTTTTTCGGCAGCTGCTTTATTATGAAAATGCCGCGTGTTTAGGTAGGTAAGTGTATATTGTATTCAACTACAACTAACTTTACTTATTGAGCGAGTGGCTTACCGAAAACAAATTATCAACGCTCAATTACTATTGTTTTCCGCTTTACAAGTTAAAAGTTCACCTATTACATGTCTAGTATTTTCATCCTGTGGTCAAATTCCTCTACAAACAATGTGGATTCTGTATAGTCAAAAATTTTCAGCAAGCAAGGATCACTTCGGTACTGTCGAGTCAAAAAGGTGCCTTTTTTAACTTACACTTTTTGTAGTAGCTCAAGTAGTTACTACTTTTTATTCAAACATCATGCTAATCTCAGAACTGTCTTCCTCTTTCTATTGACGTAAGCCAGTTGTCAAAACTCTCCACAGTTTAGCTAAAATGAGAGCAAGGACACACGTCAACTTATCTTTTAATCACAGTACCACATGCATGCAACTCGTTTACATTTCAATAAGTCGTCCTCTTTTTCTTGTTCGAGGAAGCAACTCTATTCTAACTTACTATGTATTTGACTTGTCTATTGATTGACTCTTTGCTTGTTGATTTCCATGCATATTTTTTCATTTCAAGCCAACCCATTGAATCCAGAGACAGACAGTTGATTCATTGTTGTTCGTCGAATGAAAGGAAATTCAGTCAGTTTATATGGAAAAAACACACCTGTAGTCAAAAGTGTGCTATCAACACTCATTCTCAGTCACTAGCTATAGTATGTACCAACGACTTTGAAACTTTGAACTACTAACTAACTAGCTGAGTAACTACTCACATGTATCGCTCTGATTAGTTAGCCTTGTGATTAATGAAGAAACAGTGACCATGGGCAGACTAGCCTGACCGTTCCAACAATGAATTAGCATTTCCCGTCTCAAGACAGGCAAGGTGTTACAAAAGGGACTTAAGGGGCACGTCGGCTATGAGTGCGTATAGTAATAATCATCATCATAATAACAAGGGTTTGGGTTATTGAGTGAGTGAGAACACCTTGCAACTACTAATATTTATTTGTTCGTTAGTACAGGCTTTTATGTTATAGTTAGCCAGCTATATTTTCTTAGCCTTGACCAACAATATTTTGTACAAGGTGTAAAAGAAAGCGGAAAAAGATTATATGATCATGATTATACAGGAGCTTTTATTGATTCCATCGTGTATGCCTGCGCTAACTAATGAGTGAACAATATAGCGTTTAATTTAGGACGCGGGTGGACCAAGTGAAAAAATGGAGGAAATTACAAGTGAATAAACGGACTCATTAATCAGCAGTTGGTTGCTTAGTTGGTTAGTTAGTGGTTAACAATCCATATTTTAAACACAGGATGAGTAATATACATCTGCTCAATTTACTGCTCCTATCAAGACTATCTTTATTTTTTATTTATTAACCGTATTGATTCATAGTTAAGAGGGATGATACGAGTAAAAGTGAGTTGGCTTTAAATGGGGCGACCCCGTTAGTTTCGATCAGGTAGGTAAGGAAGTTTTATGAAATATACTTACGATTTTTAAAAACTAAAGGTTATTCAACGATTCTAACTAAGCCGTAGGTAAGTAAGGAAGGAAGAGGACTATCTTTCGTTATCAATCTTACTTTTTTTCTTGATAAACCTTTACTTTCTATTGGATGCAAGATAAATGGACTACGACCTCTAGTACATGGTCTACCGACACCAAGATGCTAATTGATTTTTGTCTCGGGCATGATAACATCTCCTACCTGAATTTGGGTGGTATGCTAATAACGGTCTGTGAGGGTTTTTACTGATCCAGCTCCAAGTTCTGTAGAAATGAAAAAATTGCAGTTAGTTAGTTGGTAAGATTGCTTTGATGTTTTTTTATTCACCTGGATATATAGCTTTGCTAGCAAGCGAGAATGGTTGTTTCATTGTCCAGGCCAGGCATCAATTCTAACCGTTAAATGTATTCTGTTAGGGAATGACACACAGCCTGGAGGCTGGAATTATTATTCAAGTCTGATGAATGTGTATATGATTACATACTGGAATGATTGCTAGCTAACGGTTCTTTTAATACATGTCAATATATGTACTGAGCTATGGATGCCTTGTTGGAAATATAATTCATTGTCTGTCAAAAGACGCTTAAAGGGTAATCACAGGTGTGACTCTAATTAGCGTCTCCAAGGAAAGCATACAGGTGTAAATGAGCCCCAATTGTTTACTATCGTTATCGTTACTCACAGTACTTATGACTGCCAACCTGGTGAAAGCAATGATGATCTGTGATTCTACGTGAACAAGAAGGAATTAAAAATATTAATGTGGATGGCGCTTAAGTTTTAAGTTACACTACGTACTTAAAGTAATGGACAGTAAATAGTTTTGCAATCCAAGTTTGTAATCCCCTTTTAGTCCACCTAAATTGAATCAGTGCAGCCATAATATTAAAGACTAAGTGTATTACATACAAAATGTACATTAGATTCCATTTTTTAGTAGTAAAAAAATTAATATAAAAAAATTTAAGAGTTAAAAAAAGAGGAAGCAAAACTTAAGCACAATCGACAATAAGAACCACAGCACGTGTTTCCAGCTAATTTAATTTCATAATAACCAAACTTCAGTTTTCAAGAACTCGAGATGCTAACTAACAAACTGACTAACTATTATTACAATGCTTATTAAATAAAGCAGTCTTTGACATTCACTTACTCATGTATCCTGCCATCTGATTATAAAACTAGTGAACTCATTACCAACGTTAATTAAAAGAGGTAACAATAAAAAAGTAAACAATGGATGGCTTCATGTGAGTTTTGAACTGACATTTGCATAATATGTTGACTCACTATCAGGTATAAAAATCACATTCGAACTATTCAAACATCACCTTGTGCTCATTAAGAGACAAAAGTTCATAATTGTTTGCAAAATGAGATCTTGTAGACACATTTATTGAAATCCCTGAAATATATTTTTTATCCACGATTAGTTTTTTCAACTATTTATATAGCATAGGATATTATTTAGTTTCCTTGTTGCTGACAGACTGTTTTTAACTTACTAACTATAAAATTTAAACATCAAGTTAATACCAGTAGCTAATGATCGTGATTCAAGTGTTATTGTAATCATGATTGCGTTGATTCGTGTCACACAAAAAAAAACTGGCTTTGAGAAAGTGTAAAGTTTATTGCAATTATTCTTATGGTAATGTGCACAACGACAACAATAAGAATCTTTATGGCAAGTAAAGTACAGAAAGTTTTGTAATCTTTCTTTGTAGTGCACAGGCTTTGAGCGCTTTTTTTGGGTGTGTCATTTTTCTTTATTTACACGCAGTCACGACTCATTTTATATCTCATGGGGTCAACTTTCTTGATCAAGTAGTTACTGTTAAATACATATTCGCATTGATTTAATTGTTGCCTTATATCATCTGAATAGTTGTAACTGTAACTTTATCGTATGAAATCACATGGAAGATTCAGTGGAAAACTGTATAACGCAGCTATGGGTACAGATATTTGTGGGAACGAAATGAAAATGAAGTCTAAAAAGCTAGACCTGTGACGAGATCGAAAGTTGTTCAATTCTAGTCATAAAAGGGATTCTAAAACAACTATTTAACAAACGACATTGTAGACGATTTACTATAGTATTATTCTCGACTTCTACCTTCATTTCCATTTCTCGTGCGTTTTATCCCCCCATTGCATCATCCAAATTTGAGAGTTCTCAGACAAAATCAAATCAATTCACTTTCTATTCTGACACCAATTCCACCTTACATGGTACAAGTTATTTGGTTTATGAAAACTATAAAAAATAAATCACACGCTATACACAAATTTTCAAACTTGGAGCATCAGATACATAAATGCATACTAAAAAGAGGAAAACAGTGTGACTGACAGTTTTTTCACTAAGAATTAATTTATGTTGTATGAATACAAATCGCTCTACAATATGACATGTGTAGCGATTTTGAAAAACTTTGTCTTACAAAACAAAGCTTTGAAAATTAGTCAAACTTATCATCTCATACGCATAGTTTTCAAAAACGAGCTTCGTTTATCGCCTCAAAAAAGTTTTCATCACAGTAAAAAGTCGTCACTTGTAGTTATTGTAACCAAAATAAGAAAGCATACATTTTCCATGTTCTTAAACCAAATATCTTGTTTCTTTTTACACGTACTGGGCAAGTATACTTGTCACCAAAAAATGTATTATTGTTCCCTCAGAAATTCACTTAAATATGGATTCCTTGTTGAAATTATTAATGAACATTGCCATCGCCATAAAAGTAACCACTATGAAAGACTCATTGTTGGTCACCATTCATATTTCAGTCCTTTTAGTGTAAGTAAATAGGACCAATATTGTAACACTACTATAGTAAAACGTATTTTTCAACACTTGGTATAGCGCTTTTAAAATATTACTAACACATAAGGACAAAATCATTCAACACCTGAATTGACGTACTTTTCTCCTATGAATGTACAGCAAAATATATAGTGTCCACATAATATTGCCATGCTATGATCCTACGCTTTGTCATTCATTTTTTTGAGTCGTAAACTCTTTATTGGTCACAAAAGAATGTACTGTGAGATCTGTAGTGGTCTTTAGAAATCAGCTCAACAATATATAGAGTCACACAGATTTTGTACACATATGAGTAAGATTCTGTGGAAAAGACATTCCATTGACCAATGAAGGCGTTAAAACTGCTCATGGAATACAGATCAACAAATCTATTTCAATACATGGGTGACGTATACGTTTGAACGGAAAATATTATTTGGATGGTGTTTAAATTAACGCTTTGTACATTGTAACATAATTTTTGATTCTCTTGAGGTAATTGCAGTCGATCAAATGACGATGGAAAAAGTACTCATTCAGTACCCTTTGCAACATAGATTTCATTGTTTTTACTGTTACACATAACGCGTAAAATAGGGAGGCGCATTTAATGGATTTTATGAGAAACTACACACGTGCTTTCAAGTTCTTACATAACAGTCAAGCCCAATCATCATAAACTGCTCGTGTTCATCTTGTTTTTCTCCCTAAACATGTGGTTAAATATAGTTGTTTTCCACGAAACATCATAATTTGACACCACATAAACAAACGCCATTTATTTTCATGTACGTACTTCACCCATCACGCGTGTGTGTGACTAACTCATCATTCTAAAACTTCCGGAATCATAAAATCTCTCCAAAATTCATAATTTCCATAAAATTTGAACTCAACTATCCTGCTGCTTTAAAAACCCATTGTCTTCACGAAACCCAAGATTACTAACTAACCATAAGTAAGAAAGTTAGAACAGAGCGCAAATCATACAGAAAACTCATATTGCACCATTTGCATTCACTAACTGAACTAACTATATACTAAACTGGTCGACAAATCTAACAAAAGGTTGATAATAATAGGTTCTTGGTTTACTTATTGTACTTACTTTTACCACACCACAATGCATACAGACATGCTGATAATAATAGGAGCATCCAAAACGGTTTACACAGAGGAAAAACGCATCCATTGTGATAATGATACGAGCAGACCAAGATGAATATTATCATTGTTGAGAACTCCATGTGCCAGTCAAAAATGTGATGTGATAGTTTATAGTTGATATGGCGCTCACCTGTCCACAATAACTGTACCCCGACGGTATTACATATTACAATAGATAATACATTGCGTATGTTCTGGCTGCTTTCAACTATGGGCACCCAAAGGGCAAGCAGGCGGTTTGGAAAAAAAACTTGTGCACCAGTGTAATTATGATTATGACGAGCATCTTTCCATTATTCGTAGTCGTGGCTCCATTTGGAGTTCATCGACAGACAGCTGCTTCTGTTTTAGCAGCACCCCGCAAGGGCTGCACAAGATCAAATTCACTAGACAAGATTTAGAGCTGCAGTGCGGGATGGAATTAATATTCTTATAGTTTAGTTAGTTAAAAGGATCGGATTAAAGCTTTGCAAGGTTTTTCTATGAACGTCAAGTGGTCCTTTTTAATCCAAATTCTCTGTTGTTTGTTTTGCATGTACCTATTGTGTTTTTATAATGCTCTCTATTATATTGCTTTTGACTGGTTTAGTTATAGTTAGTTGACGACAAGGTCTTATGGCTATGTACGTTATTTGCATTTCAAAAATTTGTTTTCCAGTTGTTGACATTGGTTTTTTTTGTTACAAAGTATTCTTATATGTAAACCAAGTGCGTATTATGTAGTAGTCCAAGGAGAGAATATTGTACATTTAAATTTTTGCATGATTCCATGATTCGGAAGAATAAAAAAAATCCTTTAAGGAGACAAGAACCTATTAATTTACATAAATCGAAGGAGAATAAAATTTTAATCTTGAAGTTTGCTTAATCCCACTTGTTATTAAATGAATTATTCTAGAGCTCACATATTTATTTGCTTTGTTTAAGCTGTGCTCTGTGGTATTTTTTCCTTGAGTAAGCTTGATGATTGTTTAAACGTCCTAGCAACGTCTAGTTATTTAATTGTTTGTAAATAATGTTTAGGTTCAACCAGGGGGTGGCAGATCGCCTAGCAATTTGCAAAAAGTAGTAAACAAACTTTTGTCGCGGAAAGCGCGACAAAATTTTGGGTCAGCATAGGGATTTAGCATGGAAAACTGAAGTACGTCATAAAAAAACTCTAACTTTTCGATCGAAATTTCAAATTTGGAGAACTTTTTGCC
>Ga0210040_10001941_pt1 | contig 30133 bp, 26 predicted proteins | sample CryGeyCG12114_NA_FD_185462 | JGI IMG/M metagenome (GOLD analysis project Ga0210040, IMG submission 185462) | Groundwater microbial communities from aquifer - Crystal Geyser CG19_WC_8/21/14_NA (SPAdes) (version 2) | ecosystem: Environmental > Aquatic > Deep subsurface > Groundwater | place: USA...
TGATCAGCTATGGCGGCTCCGCGGTCATGACCGTGATGATCTGCCTCGGCCTGCTGATGAGTTTCGAGCGCCAGCAGCGGACCCGAACAACCCTCAGCTAAAGCGGTTGCCAAGGCCGTAAGCCCTCGCTACATGCCCGCCCGCACCCCCGCCGCAAGCGGCTCGGTGCACTGCCTCACAGGCATGGACGCATAGCTCAGTTGGTAGAGCAGCTGACTCTTAATCAGCGGGTCCTAGGTTCGAGCCCTAGTGCGTCCACCACCTTTTTCCGTTGTTCGATCAGGCTTTCGAGAGCCCGGACTTGCCGACTGGCCGGACCCAGCTGAGCTTGGGCCGACGCGGGCTCTTGCCCGTGGCCCGCCCCGAGGCGACCTTAAGCCGACGCTTGGCGGCACCCGCAAGTGCGTGGGGCAGCGCGAGGCTGGGCGTGGCAATCAGATGGCCCCCGAGACGCGCGGCTCGGGCGTAGTGCCGTGAGCGCAAGGTGCCGTTGATCAGCCAGCACAGCAAGTGCACCCGATGCGCATTGAAGCACTGACGCAGTTCGGGGCGGCGGCGACAGAAGTCGTCGGCTACCATGTCGAAAGAACGCAGCATCTGGGCGGTATCGCCTGACATATTGGCCGGACCACGCCGGTACGCCGTCAGGGGTTCGCTGAGGAACGTGATCTTCAGTTGCTCGGCGACCTGAAGGTAGAGCCTCAGATCTTCGCAGCCCTGTCCGTCGCGGGCGCGGAGCGTCGGATCGTAGCCACCGACCTGCTCGACGATTGATCGACGCATCAGCGCCGAGCTGCCGTTACCGATGAAGTTGCGACGGCAAAGGTCCTTGAAGCCTGTCCTTCGCGGTGGGCGTCCGCCGACCTCCGCCAGCACGCGATCGTGTTCGTCGATCACGCAATAGGCTGTGGCAACCAGTCCAACTCCGTCCTGGCCGTCAATTTCGGAAAGCTGGCGGGCGATCTTGTCGGGGTGCCACAGATCGTCGGCGTCGACCGGTGCGATGTAATTCGCGCGACTTTCGACGATGCCGCGGTTGCGGGCGGCGGCCACTCCGCCGTTGGGCTGCGAAACGAGCCGTATGCGAGGGTCCTGGGCGGCTTGGGCGAGAACCCGGGCGACGGTGCCGTCGGAGGAGCCGTCGTTAACGACGATGATCTCGAGGTCCGCATGCGTCTGCGCTCGCACGCTCAGCAAGGTGCGGTCGATGGTTCGTTCGGCATTGAATGCGGGAACGATGACGCTGACCAAGGGCAAGCCGACCCAACTCCTTCGTTCCGCGGGGACACCGATCCCAGCGACGCAGCATTCTGCCATTTACGGACGCGGGACTCGTGCGCCAACCCTTATAGGACGATAAGGATGCTTGAAGACAACATAATATTAATGGTTCACGTTGCTGAAGTGGAACGTTCAGCCGGCTTCCTCGTCTCTCGTTGGATAGTAGCTTGGGAGGGGGCAAGGCAGCTTGTGAGCAGACGGTGATGGCGGACAGCAAGAGAGCGGGCGCCTCCCCGGGCACTCTCCGCCGCGCTTGGCGGCTGACAGATCGGCTGGTTGCGCCCTCGGTAGGCGTGCTGGGCCTTGGTGCGTTCGCCGCCCTGTTCGAGGGCCTCGCGCTGTTGCTCTTCATCCCGTTGATCCAGAGCCTGTCGGGCGGGTCGGGCTCCGGCAGCGGGATCGAGCGGCGCTTTGCGGAGCTGCTGTCCCCCGTTTCGCCCGGGCATCGGGTGGTGCTCACCGTCGGGCTCCTGTGGCTGCTGGTGGTCGCCAAGAACGCTGCCACATTTGGAGGCATGTGGCTGAGCCGGCGCACCGAAGGCCAGGTCGCGCATCGGCTACGGTGCCGGATTTTCGACCAGGTCCTGAGCAGCTGCATCGACTACCGTCCTGGCCATCGCCGGTCGGAGATCGTGACCACCCTAGCTGAGAACAGCTGGAAGGTGGCGAAGGCGCTCGGCCTAGCCTACCGGCTGGCGATCTCTGCGGGGACAATCCTCGTCTTCTCCGCGCTGCTTGGGCTTGTCTCGCTCCGCCTGCTGCTGTTCGCAGCGTTGTTCCTCGGGGTTGGTGGGCTGATCGTACGGGCCACGACCCTCAGCGCCGCGGAGATCGGCGAGGACGTGGTGCGGGAGAACAAGGCGTTCGGCCTGCATATGTGGGAAAGCATCCAAGCGCTGCAGCTGATCCGCACCTTCACGCGCGAGAGCGACGAGCAGGCCCGCTTCGCCGACCTGTCCAACCGCGTTCGCGGGCGCCTGCTTCGCCTGGACCTGCTGTGGGGCCTGCCCGGGCCGCTAACCGAGGCCGGCATTTTGGTGCTGATCGGCGGGCTGATCCTCATCGCGCAGCGAGCAGACGTGGGCGTTGCCTCGCTCGCCGCCTTTCTGACGCTGCTTTACCGACTGCAGGCCCCTGCCCGCGAGCTGATGGAAGCGCGGGTTGCGCTGGACGGCATGAGCGCCGCGGTGAGCGACGTCGACGAGCTGCTCGCCGACACGCGCGAGCCGTTCCTAAGTGATGGAGACCTCCAGGCCGGTCCTGTTGAGCATGCCATTGAGTTGCGCGAAGTGAACTTCCGGTACGATCTAGCAGGTCCGCCCGTGCTGCGCGACGTTTCGCTAGCGATCCCGGCTGGCCGGACCACCGCAATCGTGGGTCGGTCGGGCGCCGGCAAGTCGACCCTGCTGGCGCTGCTGAACCGCTTTTACGATCCTACGGGTGGCGCGATCATGGCCGATGGCGTGCGCTTGGACCGCTTCCGCCTGGCGAGCTGGCGCGGGCGGCTGTCGCTCATGTCGCAGGACGTGCAACTGTTTAACGACACGGTGTCCACCAACATCGCCTACGCGCGTCCCGGCGCCAGCGCCGACGAGATCCAGGCCGCTGCGCGAGTTGCCCACGCTCACGATTTCATCACGGGTATGCCCGAAGGCTACCAGACCATCGTGGGCGATCGGGGCATCCGCCTGTCGGGCGGTCAGCGGCAGCGCATCGCCCTTGCCCGCACCATCCTGCGCGACCCAGACGTGCTCCTGTTGGACGAACCCACCACGGCGCTCGACCCGGAGCTGGAACGCGCCTTTCAGGAGGCGCTTTCGATATTCTCGAAAAGCCGCACCGTAGTTGTGATCGCGCACCGACTCAGCACGGTGCTGCGGGCCGACCAAGTGGTAGTCATGGAAGGCGGAACGGTCCGCGAAATGGGTGCGCCGGCGGAGCTGTTGCGGCGCAACGGGCGGTTCACCGAGATGTACGAACTGCAGCAGGGTACGGATGTGCTGGGCTAATGGGCTACCGGCTGGTCGAAGTGGAGTTGGCGGGCGAGCTGGACCCGATCGAGCTCGCGCCCGACCAGGACGGGTGCGGCATCGTGGGGCGCTGGCAAGGCCGGCTGATCGGCTTCCACATGGAGCGGCTCGGGCGCGGCGCGACAATGTCCGCAGCTGCGTTGCGGACGCTGGCAGATCGGCATTTTGCGGCCAGGGTGCTCGAAGCTCGAGCCGGAGCGGCGCTGCCCGAGTTGCAGCCGCCGGCGGCGCGGCCGAGCCTGAGCGTGGCGATCTGTACGCGCAACCGTGCGGTCCGGTTGGGACGACTGCTGCGCTCACTGCTGGAAGCGGAACCAGACCCGACGTTCAGGTCGGTCGAGGTGCTGGTGGTCGACAATGGCTCGACGGACAACACGAAGGAGACCGTCGCCGGTTTCGGGGACGCCCGTTATATCCACGAGCCCAAGGCGGGGCTCAACTTTGGTCGCAACGCGGCGCTTCATGCAGCGACGGGTGACCTGCTGGCTTACCTGGATGACGACGTGGTGGTAGACCGGGCTTGGCTGGCGGGACTGGCGGAAGCCTGGCGCAGCCGGCCGGACGCGGGCGGTTTCACCGGGCTCGCCTTGCCTTATCGCCTCGACACGGAAGCGCAGGTCCTGTTCGAGCGACGCGGCGGCTTTGGGCGCGGCTTCCGCCGCATCGAGTTCCGGTCCGAAAGCCACGCGAATCCGTTGTTCCCGGTCGGAGCCGGCTCGGTGGGTGCCGGGTGCAACATGGCGTTCGACCGTCGCCTGCTGCTTGAGCTTGGCGGATTCGACGAGGCGCTGGACACGGGCGCGCCGCTGCCGGGCGGCGGCGACCTGGATATCTTCTACCGGGTGCTCCGGTCGGGGCGGCCGATGATCTACGAGCCGCGCTACGCCGTGTACCACGAGCATCGCGAGACAATGGCGGAGCTGAAGCGGCAATATTGGTCGTGGGGCCTTGGTCTAATGGCGTTCTTGGCCAAGAGCAGCCGCACGGACCGGCAGCTGCGCAGCCGGCACCACGCCATGATCCGCTGGTGGTTCGCGGATCAGGCAAGATCGCTCCTCAGGTCCCTCCGCCGGGGCGACCTAAATCTAGCCGTATTCAACTTCGCCGAGCTGCGCGGGGGCGTGATGGGGGTTTGGGGCGAGTATGATCGTTCGAAGGCGCGCATCGCAGCGATCAGAGCGAGCACCGCATGAGCGAGACGGCCGTCATCCGCCATGTGGACCTGCGCCAGGCCGAGCCGCGCGTGCCGAAGGCGGACCTGGTATTCGACGTCTTCTGGTGGGGCGACCTGCCTGTGGGTGCGAAGGCCAGCGTCGCCGGCGAACTGCCACTCGGCCAAGGCCAGTTGCGATCACTCGCCGCCGACCTACTCGCCCGGCAGCTTGCCGGTCGCGAGCCCGCGCTGGGTGCTCCCCTGATCGCGGGTAGCGAGGGCCACCCGCACCACGGACTGAGCCTTGCCGGTGCGGGGGGGCTCGATCGAGTGGCTGAGCGCCTCGACGGGTTGACCGCCCTCCCCGGCCACGACGCATCCGACCTCGCGCTCATCATCTGCACGCGCGACCGGCCGCGCGCGTTGGAACGCTGCCTCGCGAGCCTCCCGGCGCAGGTGAGCCGACCGGGCCAAATCGTCGTCGTCGACAACAGTGCCGACGGTTCCGCTCGGCCGATCTGCGCCAGGCACCGCGACATCGAGTACGTGCACGAACCTTCACCGGGACTGAGCCGCGCCCGCAACGCCGGCATTCAAGCCGCGCGGCGGCCCATACTGGCCTTCACCGATGACGACGTAGAGCCGCATCCGACTTGGCTGTCGGAAGTGAGTCGGGCCTTCCGCCAACACGATGTCGACTGTGTCACCGGGCTGGTGCTCCCCGCCACCCTCGGGACCAAGGCCCAGCGCAGCTTTCAGTTCGCGCTGGGTGCGTTCGGCAGTTCCTTTGTGCCACTATTGTTCGACCAACGCTTCTTCGCCGAGACCCGTCCTCATGGCGCCCACGTTTGGCGGATCGGCGCCGGCGCAAACATGGCCTTCCGCCGCTCCGCATTCGAGCGGGCGGGGCTGTTCGACGAGCGGCTGGGAGCCGGTGCGTCGGGCTGCTCGGAAGACTCGGAGTTCTGGTACCGGCTGCTCGCGCTGGGCGGCAGTTGCCTGTACGAGCCACGCGCGGTTGTCCTCCACCATCATCGGGCGGAGTGGCGCGAGCTCAAGAGCCAAGTGCGCGTCTATATGCGCGGCCACGTGTCCGCGCTGGTGGCGCAGCATGATGCATTCGGCGACCGCGGCAATCTTCGACGCATCGGACTTCAGCTGCCGCACTACTTCGTTCGAACCGGCCTGAGCTCGCTGCTGCACGGGCGCTGGACTCGGCTGAAGCTTTTGCTGTCCGAGGTCGCGGGTTGGTTCGCCGGGCTCACTTACCTTGCACGACCCGGGTGGCGCCGTCGGAGGAACGAATGGGAGACACTGTGATCCGGCGCGCGCCGCTGCGGCCGTTCCTGGCGGGCAACCCGTTCGCGCACGGCTGGACGGAAGGGCTGTTCTACCGCGAGAAGATGCGGGCCATTCACCGCATCTCGCCACCAGTGCTGGCCGAGGATGATCGCGTGCTGGAGGTCGGCGGAGGACGCAGCGGGCTGGCCGCGATGCTTTACCCGGGTGCCGACATCACCACGCTGGACCTCGACCCGCAATATGCGGCGCACCAGCCCGCCGGCGCCAGAAACCGGTTCGTGTGCGGCGATGCTCGTGCCCTACCTTTTCCCGATGGGCATTTCGGGGTTGTCACCCTGTTCGACGTGCTGGAGCATATCGTCGAGCACGAGCAGGCCGCCAGCGAAGCTATGCGCGTCACTCGCCCTGGCGGCTTCATCCTGGTCAGCACGCCGGCCGCCGATTGGCATTACCCGATGTACGGTTGGCTTCGTGGCCATGCTCCGCACGAGCGAGAGCTGATGGACGAGTGGGGTCATGTGCGTCGCGGCTATGCGATGGAGCAGCTGTCCGAGCTGTTCGGAGCGGCGCCCGTGAGTACGGCCAGCTTCATCAACTCCGCGACAGCCTTCTACCACGACCTCGCGTTCTCCAACCTGGGGCGGGTCCCGCGCACCCTGCTCTACGCCGCTGCAGCGCCGGTAGTACTGGGGGCATATGCGCTGCACGGCGGACGCACCAAGGGAACTGAGCTGGCGCTCGCCTGGCGCCGATGAACACAGCCGTCGCCATTGTTCCATGGGGCGACGTGATCGAGGACTATCTCGCGCCGATTGGCTTGACAGTCCGCCAACTCGCTGAGGAGATGTCGGGCGGCTGGTTGTTCGGCTACGTCGAAGCCTTGCAGCAGGCCGGGTGGGCGCCGCTGGTGCTCGCTCCGTCGAGCAGCGTGCGCCAGCCCGAACGCTTGATCCATGCCGCCACTGGTGCGCCGATCTGGCTGGTACCGGGACGCTCATGTGAAAGCATTCAAAACCGCAATCTACGGGCGCTTCGGCAATGGATTACAACGCCACTCCGCGCCTTCCGCGAGGTGCTACTGCAAGAGCGGTGCAGGACGCTGATCGTCCAGGACTACGAACGCCCGCAGTTCGACGCGCTTGCGGCACTCGGGCGTTCGCTGCGCGTGCCGGTTTTTGCAACCTTTCAAGGTGGCGACCGGACCTTGTCGGGGCTCGAGGGGCTGGTCCGTGGCCGTTCGGTGGCGAGCGCCGCCGGGTTGATCATTGCGGCCTCCGCCGAGCGGGAGCGGGTGCAGGCGCTCTATCGTCCTGCCCACGTCGCCGATATTCCCAATCCAATCGACATTTACGAATGGCAACCTTCGTCACGGTCGGAAGCTCGTTCGGTACTTGGGCTGGCAGATGGTCCGTTCATCGCGGTCACCCACGGCCGCATCGACGTACACCGCAAGGGTCTCGACGTGCTACTCGCCGCATGGACCGGCCCGGGCGAGCTGATCCTCATCGGGTCTGGCCAGGACCGGGAGCGGCTTGCGGCGATGGTCGCCGGACGTTCCGACGTGCGCTGGATCGACAGCTACACCAACGATCGCTCGTTGATCCGCCGGTGGCTGTGCGCCGCCGACGTCTATGTGTCAGCGTCAAGGATCGAGGGCATGCCGGTCGCGCCGCTCGAGGCAATGGCCTGCGGGCTGCCGGTGATCGGCTCCACGGCGCAGGGTCTTCGCGACATACTTGAAGGAGACGGGCCAAGTGGCGGGCTGCTGTTTCCAAGCGAGAATGTAGCGGCTTTATCGGCGGCAATTAGTCGTCTCCGGGATGACCCGGCACTTCGCAGCCGGTTGGGCGATGGTGCGCGGCGGCTGGTGGAGCAGCGCTTTTCCGTTCCGACCGTTTCACGCGCGCTTGATGCGTTGCTGCAACCTCGTCAGCGGTGACGTTGTCAGCAAGTCGGGATGGACCTATGTCCGGCTGATGGCGACCCGGTTGCTATTCTTCTTGGCGCTACTTGGCCTGTTGCTGATGCCGCTCGGCATGGGTGCGCCAGCATCGGCCTCGACGCCGACCAGCGCCATGAGTCAGCATTGCCCATCCGAGCAGCCGGACGGACTGGGCAAGTCAGTACCGGGAGCGCACTGTGCCGCAGGCTGCGCCGTCGTGCTGCCCCGACCGGAGTTGGGGGCGAGATTGGCGATCGTCGAGGCGGCGCTGCCCGCCTCACAAACCCTCGCGTCTCTTGATGGGCTGACACCTGCAACCGGCACACGGCCTCCGAAGGCCACCTGAACGATCCCATCGCCATCGTTCTGGAGTACGAAACATGAATATCGTTATCGGCGCGATTGCGCTGCTGCTTGCCGCTCAGAGCGCGGCCGCGATCACCCCTGCCCAGCATGATCATCGGCAGCGCGCTGCAGAGGGTAGCTGTTGCAAACATGACCGGGACTGCTGCGACGAAGGCCGCCCATGCTGCGAGCACGGTGGCCAGGGCGATTGCTGCCAAGGTCATCAGCAGGATGGCGGGCACCGGAATGGCGCAGCTGCTCGGTAGCAGCTGACCGGCCATCGGCCTCAACTCGGGTCACCGGTCCCACGACAAGATCAGGACAAGATTATGAAAGCCTTGCTCTTGGCGGCGAGCGCAGTTGCGCTGCCGTCTTCACTGGGCGCGCAGGACATGCAGGGCATGGCGATGCCTGGCATGGATCACGGCGCTCACCATGCCCCCTCCCACGCTAAGTCGCGGCCTGCTCCAACGCCGAAGGCAGCAAGGCGTGGTTCTGCGCCAGCCTCGGTCAGGTCGCACCGGTCTGCGCCGGCCCCGCAGGACCGGTCGTCCCATGCCGACCACGCGAACTTGCACCCCCGCGAGCCGATGACAGATCATAGCGGCATGGACACGGCCGCCATGACCCCTGAGGCGCCGGTCGCCGGGGGCGCCACGGAGCAGATGAATCATCGAGCGATGAACCATGGTGCGATGAACCATGAGGCGGCGGGCCACAGGGGCGTGGCGCACGCCGGGCATGCTATGGCCGGTGCCCTCGGCTCCTACGCGATGACGCGCGATGCGTCCGGCACCAGCTGGCAGCCCGAATCAACCCCGCACCTGGGGTTGATGGGAGAGCTCGGTGCCGGCTGGAGCGGCATGGTCCACGGCAATGCAACTCTGGTGTGGGATCGCCAGGGCGGACCTCGCGGCGATCGGAAGACCTTCGTCAGTTCGATGGTGATGGGCATGGCGCAGCGTACGGTTGGGTCCAGCACGTTGACGCTGAAGGCGATGGGCAGCCTCGACCCGCTAATGGGGAAGCGCGGCTACCCGCTGCTGCTCGCCACCGGCGAAACGGCGGACGGGCAGACGGAACTGGTCGACCGGCAGCACCCGCACGACGCGATCGCGGAGCTGTCGGCGACGCTCAGCGGACGAGTGGGTCGCGGGGTGGAAGGCTTCATGTATCTGGCCTACCCTGGCGAACCGGCGCTCGGCCGACGGCATACCTCCACCGGTTCTCCGGCATGGCCAACCCGGAAGCGCCGATCACTCACCATTTTCTAGATTCCACCCACGTCACGTTTGGAGTGGCGACGGCGGGCGTGGTCAGCGGACCGCTCAAGCTGGAAGCGTCCCTGTTCACCGGCCGCGAGCCCGACCAGCATCGCTGGAACGTCGAGAAGCCACGGTTCGACAGCTGGTCGCTGCGCGCCACGTTAAACCCCTCTCCTGACTGGTCGGTGCAGGTCAGCCGGGGGCGCCTGATGAGCCCCGAGGCGCTTCAGCCCGAAGAGGACATCAGGCGCACCACGGCGTCCGCGACCTGGAACCGGAAGCTGGCCGGTGGTGGAGATTGGCAAACAACCCTGGCTTGGGGGCGCAACCGCACGCTCGGTGGTCACGATGGCGGTGAAGCGCAGGACGCCGTGCTGCTGGAAAGCGCGGTGGAAATCGGTGATTGGGGCGCGTTCGCGCGCGGCGAGGTAGCCGAGAAGGACGAGCTGTTCGGCGACGAAGACGGTGGCGATCAGCTGGCCGGAGAAAGCTTCACCGTGGGTAAGCTGAGTGTCGGCGGGTACCGCACAATGCCATTCGGCGGATTGTCGGTCGATGTCGGCGCGCTGGTCAGCAAATTTGCGCTGCCCGACGCCGTCCAGTCGCGCTACGGCCGGAGCCCGACCGGGCTGATGCTGTTCACGCGCCTGAAGCTGGGGCGCTGACCGCCGGCTCGCCGCGGAGCGCGCTGACGCTGGCGGCGAGGTCGGCCTGACGGAAGGGCTTGGTCAATCGCGGAAAGGCCGGCGCGAGCCCGTCCACGCCGGCGTAGCCGGACACGATCAGCACCGGCAGGCCGGGCATTCGGGCGCGTAGCCGCACCGCCAGGTCGGTCCCGCTAAGGCCAGGCATCAGGTGGTCGGACACCAAGAGGTCGGGACGGAGACCGTTCTTGACCAGGCCCAGCGCTGCCTCTGCAGAGGCCGCCTCGACGACTTCGTAACCGAGGCCGCCGAGCATCGAAGCCGTGGAATCGCGGACCAGGTCCTCATCGTCGACGAGCAGGACGAGACCCTGCCCGTCCGCCCGGTTCGACGGCCGATCGGCGCCGGGCTGAACCTCGTCTGTCGACACCGGCAACCAAAGTTCGATGACGGTACCGACGCCTTCCCGGCTGTCGATCCGCAGTGCGCCGCCAAGCTGCGCGGCGAGGCCATGGACCATGGAGAGGCCAAGACCCGTGCCCTTGCCGATGCCCTTGGTGGAGAAGAACGGCTCGATGCAGCGGGCCAGCGTCTCCTCGTCCATGCCCACCCCACTGTCGGCGACGGACAGCATCACATGCGGGCGGCCGCCAAGCTCCGGAAGGTCGGCCGGCGCTGCGTCCACCTGCCGCAGGCCTATCGACAGCGTTCCGCCATCTGGCATGGCGTCGCGCGCGTTCACGCTAAGATTGAGCAGTGCCATCTCGAGCTGGTTGGAATCCGCGCGGGCGGGCGGAAGCTCCGGCTCCACTTCCACATCGACGCGCACCCGCGGCCCCGAGGTGCTGGCGACCAGGTCCGCCATGTCCGTGACGATCCGCCCGACGTCCACCGCCGTCGGCTGCAGCGGCTGGCGGCGGGCGAAGGCCAGGAGACGCTGCACCAGAGTCTTGGCGCGCTCGGCCGACTGAAGGGCACCGTCGATCAGCCGCTGCGTGCGGTCGTCGCCGACCTGCTTGCGCTGCAGCAGATCGAGGCTGCCGATGATGGGAGTCAAGAGGTTGTTGAAGTCGTGCGCGACGCCGCCGGTCAGCTGGCCCATGGCCTCTAGTTTCTGGCTTTGGCGAAGCGCTTCCTGCGCTGCCTCGCGCTCCGCCACCACTTTCTCAACCTCTCGCTCGAGGCTTTCGGTCAGGCGCTTCTCCCGATCGACGTTGATGGACGCGACCACGCCGCCGATGACCTTGCCATTCAGGTCGCGGACGGGCGCGGCCGAGAACCAGACCCACGTCATGGTGCCGTCGCCACGCCGGTAATGGGTCAGGAGTTCGGCGGACGGAAGGTTCTCGGACAGGACTCGTCCGAGCGGATACTCATGGCCCTGAACCGGGCGACCGTCCTCGTGGAAGCCGACCCACTCGCTGTAAGACGCAACGTCTTTCGACGGCAGCACCGGGTGGCCGACGATCTGCTCGACCCAATTGTTACCGCCAGTAATGCGGCCGGTCGCATCGGCGAACACCAGACCGACCGGAGCGGCCTCGATCACCGCTCGCATCCGAGCTTCCGATTCGGTCAATGCCCGCCGCGCCTCCACCGCATCGTGGATATCGGTGCAGGTCCCCATCCAGCGCACGACCGTCCCGTCTTGGTCGCGGATCGGCAGTGCTCGTCCGAGCACCCAACGGTAGTCGCCGCTGTGGTGCCGCAGCCGATACTCGATCTCATACGGCTCGCCGGTCACAAGCGAGCTATGCCAGCGCTTTAAGGCCGCTTGCTGGTCGTCAGGGTGGAACATGCCGTTCCAACCTTTGCCGTCGGTCGAGCCATGCGGCACCCCGGTAAACTCGTACCAGCGGTCGTTGTAGAAATCGTGGAGGCCGTCCGGAAGGGTCGACCACACCATCTGCGGAATGGCGTTGAGGCGTAGCTGCAGCTGCTTTTCATGCTCCACGCGATCGGTGACGTCGGTGAATAGCACCGCGACATGGCGATCTGCCGGATTGCCGATGCGGAAGGCGTAGACTTCGAACCAGCGGCCGAGCGCCTCCGCATGGTCGACGAAGCGCTCAGACTGGCCATTACGGGCAATGTCGCCATAGCGGCCGAACCAGCTTTCCTCGAGGTTCGGCACCGCTTCGCGGATGGAGCGGCCGAGCACCTGTGCCGGCAAGCCGCTCTGTTGGGTGAAGGCCGGGTTGAGCTCAATGAAGCGATGATCAACAGCCTGCTCACCATCGAACAGGACTTCGATGACGCAGAAGCCCTGCTCCATCGACTCGAACAGCGCCCGGTAGCGCTCCTCGCTGGCCTTGAGCGCGGCATTCTGCGCTCGCTCCTCGGCGATGTCGCGCGCCTCGACGACGGTTCCCAAGGGCCTGCCGTCGGCGTCCAGCAGCGGACTGGCGGTGAAGGCAATCGGGTAAAAGCTACCGTCGGGCGCGACGAACAGCTTCTCGCCGCTGGTCTGGGTGCGCTCCGTAAAGGCGCGACAAAAGAGGCTTTCCTCGGGTCGGTAAGGCGTTCCGTCGGGAAGGAGCTTGTGGACCACGCCTTGGAGCGGGCGGCCCAGCAGATCGGCGGCACTGTAGCCGGTCAGCCTCTCGGCCGCAGCGTTGGCAAAGGTGCAGCGCTGTTCCTCGTCCAGGAGGAAGACGGCCATGCTGGTATTATCGAGAATTGCGTTCAGGTGCGCCGAGGCCTCGCGCAGCTGTTCTTCGGTGCGACGGCGATCGGTTATGTCGAAGGTCACCCCAGGAAAGCGAACAGCTTTGCCCTCGTCATCCTTCAGGCAGCGTCCCCTTGCGATGATCCAATGGACCGAGCCGTCAGTGGAGAGGATCCGGTATTCCGCGTGGTAGTCGCCGCCAAAGGCGACCGCTTCGGCGATGAGCTCGCCAACGCTCGCCCGATCGTCGGGATGGATCGCCTCGAGATAGTCGCGCACCGGCAAACCGGCGGCCCCGCGCTCTGGGTCGATCCCGTACATGCGACCGAATGGGGCACTGGTGAACACGACGTCCTTCGCGACATCCCAGTCCCAGGTTCCGATGCCGTTCGCCGCCTCAAGCGTGAAGCGGAAGCGTTCCTCGCTGTCGCGCAATAGCCGCTCGGATACCTTTTCGCGAGTGACGTCCTCGGCCGAGATCGCCACGCCCGTGATCGCTCCGTCCAGCCGGCGCAGCGGCAGCCAGTTCTCCCGCCAAGTCCTGACGACCCCCGGGTCGGCCGCCGTCGATCCGCTGATCTCCAAACCCCAGACTTCGCGCCCCTCGAGAACCTCGCGAAGGACCGCCTCGACCTTCTCGGCAAGGTCGGGCACCACCTCCCGGACCGACCGGCCGATGTGCTCGGCAGCGGGAAGGCCGTTCATCTCGGCCAAGCGCTCGTTGATGCGGACGTAGCGCAAGTCGCTGTCGAGCACGGTCAAACCGACGGGCGCGCTTTCGTAGATGGCGGTGATTTCCTCCGCGTTAGCGCGAGCCTCCGACTCCGCCCGGCCCCGCTCGACCGCTTGCCAGGTCCGGTGGGCGGTTGCCGAGGCCAGATCGAGCTCCTCCGCGGTCCAGCGGCGCGGCGCAATGTCGTGAATGGATAGCACGCCGCGCAGCTCGCCATCGAGAACCAGCGGGACGTCCAGCACTGCACGGACCGCCAGAGCGGCGATGGCCGGGTCGTCCCGCGCCGGGCCGAGCAGCGCATCGTCATGGTAGTCCTCGACAACGACCGGCTCACCTTTGGCATAGGTCTCGAACACCGCCGCCGGCAGCCGGTGCGTGCCCGCAATCGACGGGACACCGTCGGCGAGGAACTCGTCAGCAACGGCGAACTCGTGCCGCCGGCCATTGGGGGTGGAGTAGAGCACCCGGCTCGCCTGCAGTTCGGCGCCGAGCAGCCCCAGCGCCGCTTGCTTGACGGACGCCGCGTCCCCGAGCGAACGAAGGACGTTATCGAGCTTAATGAGAAAGCGGTCCCGGCGCTGAGCTCCCCGGAGCGCAGTGACGTCGGTGTGCGTCCCGACCCAAGCGGTCACGCGCCCGTCACCGTCGCGCACCGGATTGGCCCGGCTGAGAAAGTAGCCGTACTCGCCGGTAGCGCCACGTAGCGGGAGCACGTCTTCCCAGGCCGTTCCGGAAGCTGTCGATGCGTACCACCGATCCCTAGCGCTCTCCTCTCGGTCGGGATCGACCAGGTTCCAAATCGATTGGGTGGGGCCACTCGCCGAATTGCCGGCGAAATCGTGCCAGGCACGGTTGAACCAATGAAACGAACCGTCCGGTCCGGCAATCCAGGCGAGCTGCGGCAGATTGTCTGCGAGGATCTGCCACATTGCCACCGGGTTCTCGGCCTCTGCCAAGCCGCGAACGCGGGTGATGTCGTCCATGCTCAACGTATCCCGCTCGCGCCTTACTACGCACCTCCGCGTAACGATCATCGGCCTCCCGCAAGTCTTACGCCCGTTTGCCACGGCTTCAAGCGGTTGGTAGCTGCGATGCGACCGTTCCGGGAGAGAGTTGCCGATGTCCGTGCCTGCCGTGTTGCAACGCCTGCGCCTGCCGGTGATTGGCGCGCCCCTGTTCATCGTCTCCAACCCAGCGCTGGTAATTGCCCAGTGCAAGGCCGGCGTGGTCGGCAGCTTCCCGGCCCTGAACGCGCGCCCGCAAAGCCAGCTCGACGAGTGGCTGCATGAGATCACCGAAGCGTTGGCCGAGCATGACCGGGCGCATCCGGACCAGCCCGCAGCGCCTTATGCGGTAAACCAGATCGTGCACCGATCGAACGCACGGTTCGAGGAGGATGTCGCGACATGCGCCAAGTGGAAGGTGCCGGTGGTGATCACCTCGCTGGGCGCGCGGGAAGAGCTCAATCACGCGGTCCATGCGTGGGGTGGCGTCACGCTGCACGACATCATCGACGATCGCTATGCGCGCAAGGCGATCGAGAAGGGCGCGGACGGGCTGATCGCCGTAGCAGCTGGCGCCGGGGGGCACGCCGGGCGCTGGTCGCCATTCGCACTCGTGGCGGAGATCCGGCGCTGGTTCGACGGGCCCCTGGCGCTATCGGGATCGATCGGGACCGGCGGCGCCATCCTCGCGGCAAAGGCAATGGGCGCCGATTTCGCTTATGTGGGTTCGCCGTTCATCGCCACCGGGGAGGCCCGAGCGAGCGACGAGTACAAGCAGGGTATCGTGGAGGCCGGCGCGGCGGACATCGTCTATTCCAACCTGTTCACCGGCATTCACGGCAACTACCTGCGTTCCTCGATCGAAAAGGCGGGGCTCGATCCAGACAATTTGCCCAGCAGCGGTCCCGAAGCGATGAGCTTCGAAGGGTCCTCGGATGCCAAGGCTTGGCGCGACATCTGGGGTTCGGGCCAGGGCATTGGCGTGATCGACAAGGTACAACCCGCGGCCGAGTTGATCGCCCGGTGGGCGGCGGAGTACGATGCAGCGAAGGCGCGCGTCTGCGCTAGCTGATCCGGGCGAACGCTGAGCGCCAGCCGTCTGGCCAGGCGGTCGGACGGCGGCTCTCGCGGTCCACCGCGACGTGGACGAAATCGCCAGCGGCGGCTGCCTGCTCGCCGCCGGCAGCGAACACGCCGATGCGGTAGCGGACGGACGAGCGGCCAAGCTCGGCGACCGCAAGGCCGACCTCGACATCACCGGGGAACTTGAGCGACGCGAAGTAGCTGCAGCGGGTCTCGACTACCAAGGCGATCGGGTCGCCGGCGACGATGTCGAGCAGACCCTGCGCGACCAGCCAGGCGTTCACCGCGCTATCAAACCACTGATAGTAGACGGTGTTGTTGACGTGCCCGTAGGCGTCATTGTCGGCCCAGCGGGTGGTGAAGCGCTGCCAGTGCCGGAAGTTGGACCGGGAGGGTGCCGCGGGGCGGCTCACCAGGCGGCCTCATACAAGCGTCGGGCGTCCTCCTCGCGGATCTCCACCGGATTGTTCACCAGCAGGCGCTGCTGCTTCATCGCCTCAGCCGCGAGCAAGGGGGCTTCCTCGAACGCGATGCCGTGATCGCGCAGTCGGGGCTTGAGCCCGCTTGCCGTCACCAACCTGTCCAGCCGCTCGATCAGCAGCGCGGCCATCGCCTGGCTGCCTTGCCCCGCACAGCTCGGGTCAAGCACTTGCGCCAGCTCGGCATAGTGGTCCCCCGCTGCCTCTGCGTTGAACGCGAGCACATGGCGCAGCATCAAAGCGTTGCTGAGGCCGTGAGGCAGATGGTGCAGACCTCCGAGCGGATAGGCCAGTGCGTGGACGCCCGCGACCGGGGCATTGGCGAAGGCCAGGCCGGCCAGGTGCGCGCCCAGCAGCATTGCGGACCGGGCGTCGCGATCGTCCGGCTGCTCGCATGCGGTCAGCAGGTTGTCGCCGAGCAGCCGCAGCGCCTCGCGTGCGTACAGGTCGGACAGCGGGTTCTTGGCGTTCGCCGAGGTATAGGCCTCAACGGCGTGGACGATGGCGTCGATGCCGGTTGCGGCGGTCAGGGCACGCGGCTTGCCGACGGTCAGCTCGGCATCAAGGACCGCCCAGTCCGCAATCAACGCGGGGCTGTTGACGCCGCGCTTCTCGGCACCTTCCACCGTGATCACCGCCACCGGAGTAGCTTCGCTGCCGGTTCCCGCCGTGGTCGGGACCAGCGCCAGCGGCAGACGCGCCCCTCGGGCGAGGCCTACACCCCAGATGGTGTCAAGGTCGTCGCCGGAGCCAAGCAGGTAGGCGGCCAGCTTGGCGACGTCCATCGGACTGCCGCCGCCGAATCCGATGACGCTGACTGCACCGCCTGCGCGGCCCTGCTCCACCGCCTCGAGCAGGGTGCTACGGGAAGGATCCGCCTCCACCGCATCGAACAGGGTCACTGTGCGGCCGCTAGCGTCCAGTGCCTCCAGCAGATCGTCGGGCAAACCGAACCGCCGCACGTCCGCATCGGTCACGAACAGCACCGGTCCGGGCGGCAGCTTGCCCGCCAGCTCGGCGCTCCGGCCGGAGCCGCTGAGCAGCCTGGGTCCAGGATGAAAGGTGAAAGGGGCCATGCGCTTGCTGTTACTCGTCACCAGACCGGAATCCAGCCGCTACTGCGCCTCGCCCGTGCTGCGCCGAAGATCCCGCTCTAGCCTGCCCATCAGCGCTCGCGCCGGACTGGGCACCGGGGAGTCGTCGAAGCCGTCCTCGTCCAGCCGTTGGACCCGGGCGTAGAGGTCCACGCTGGTGTTTACCAGACGCTGGGCAGAGGGAGGCAGCTGCTCCACGACGGCGCCGTCACTCTCTGCCGCATGCCCCAGCCGGCGTTCTGGCCGGCGTTCCACGCCCGGTGGCAGTTCGCCGCTTTCCACGGCCCGCTGGGTGAGCAGCCAGGCGACGATGTGCATGATCCGAGTCGTTACCTTAAGCGATTCGCAGGCGAAGCCGACTCGCGCGAACGGGTCCAGGTCCGAGCGTTCGCCCCGCCCTTCCTGGTCGAAATAAGTCCGCGCCTCATCAGCCAGGACCATCGCTTCGGTGTACAGGCTCTCGATCAGCCGCGGGGTGATTCGGGCACGCGCGCTGGACTGGTCGGATTGATCGAACATGGCCGCACTTCTGACAGCAATTGGCTATCGTGAAAACGTTTCAATGGGAGGCCGGCATCAGCTCGAAGCCGTCCCCGATCGGGACAGCTCAGGCGATGATGTCGGGCACCATCTGGTCTTCCAGGAAGGCGATCTCGTCCTTCAGCCGCAGCTTAGTACGCTTGATGCGCGCGAGCTCGAGCTGGTTGCCGAGCGGTTCGGCCACCAGCGTGGCCAGTCGCTCGTCAAGTTGGCGATGCTCGGCGCGCAGTTCGGCTAAACGGGCAAGCGGATGATCGTCGTTCACCGGCATGCCCTAGCGCAGGCGAAACGGCGAAACGAGAGCGGCTCCGCGACCAGTGGATCGTTTGCAGCGAGACAAAGGCACGGTTCTATGGTTTTCTCATGTGGTCGCTACCGACGAAGGGAATGACACAGATGGAAAAAGCACACGTCGACGCCCTCGCCTTCAAGCATGCTGCTCTCCAGTCGCAGATCGACGTGGAAGAGCAGCGACGTTATCCCGACGACGTGCTTCTTCACCGGCTCAAGAAAGAAAAGCTTCGTCTCAAGGACGAGATGCTGAGCATCAACCTCGTTCACTGAGCTCGTATTTGCCCCTCCCGTTGCTGGCGGGAGGGGTACCCACATCAATCGTCGCGACTGACCTTCTCGATCCGCTCGTGCCGCTCCTGCGCTTCCAGCGTCATGGTGGCGATCGGCCGGGCTTCCAGACGACCTAGGCTGATCGGCTCGCCGGTCACTTCGCAAAAGCCATATTCGTCGGCGTAGAGCCGGCGCACGGCCGCGTTGATCTTGGCGATCAGCTTGCGCTGCCGGTCGCGGGTGCGAAGCTCGATGCCCCAGTCCGTCTCGCTCGACGCGCGATCGGCCAAGTCCGGTTCACGCAACGAGTCGACTTGAAGCTGGGCCATGGTGGCGCGGCTTTCCTCGACCATCGCGTCTTTCCAGTCGAGCAGCTTCCGAAGAAAGTAGGCTTTGTGCGCCGCGCACATGAATTCTTCCTCTTCGCTCGGCTTGTAGCCGGGCGGAAGAACCAACGTGTCGAATGAAGTGGGCTGATCCCCGTAGATCTCGACAAGAGCCGTGGCCATCGTCCCCTCCCTTAAGCCCGCAGAGGCACAATCGCCGCCACAAGGCTTCACAAGCACGACGCCGCCGTAGTCCGGGCCACCGGACAGCCGGAGGCGAACACAAGACTTTTCCGGGACTTAGGACCCGGTCAAGTCGGCCATTCCCCAGCCGCGCCTATACTTTCGCTTAAAGTTCCGAACAAGCACCCTGTTGAGCGAAGATTACGCGAATGGTCGGGTTTGTTGCTAAAATGGCGCAAGATGGGACACTTGCCGGGCGTGATACGCTCCGCCATGGCCGATTCATGCGAATTCTTCTGACCAACGACGATGGCGTGAACGCGAGTGGATTGAGGCTGCTTGAGGAGGTCGCGCGGCGCTTTTCCGACGATATCTGGGTTGTCGCGCCGCTGGAGGAGCAGTCGGGCACGGGCCACTCGCTGACGCTTACTCGCCCGATCAGGTTGCGGCGAATGGGCGAGAAACGTTTCGCCGTGGCAGGGACGCCCACCGACTCCGTATTGATGGCGCTGTTCCATGTTATGCAGGACGTCCGGCCCGACGTGATTCTGTCCGGCATCAATCGCGGCGCTAACCTTGGCGAGGACGTTACCTACTCCGGCACCGTGTCCGCCACCATGGAAGGCGCGCTGGCGGGCGTGAAGTCGATCGCGCTCAGCCAAGCCTATGCCCGCGAGGGCATGGGCGACACGGTGCCGTTTGCGGCGGCGGAAGTCTGGGCGGAGAAGGTATTGGGGCCGCTGCTGGAATCGGACATGCCGGCGGGCACGCTGGTCAACGTCAACTTTCCCGCCCTTCCGCCCGAGCAGGTGCAGGGCGTCCGGGTCTGCCGTCAGGGCATTCGTGACTATGGCCGGACTCAGATCGTCGAGCGAACCGATCCGCGCGCCTTTCCTTATTACTGGCTAGGCCTCGGCCCGATGGTGCAGACACCCGGCCATCAGACCGACTTGGAAGCTGTCGCTGACGGCTTCGTATCGGTCACTCCGCTTCACCTAGACCTTACGCACGACCCATCGTTGGCGGCGCTGGAGTCTCGCTTCTCACCTCGCTGACGAAGGCGGCGAGCGCCGGCTCGTCCAGCGCCTGGGCACCGAGGAAGCCCTGATAATAGTCGCAGCCCCATTCCTGCAGCAGCGCCAGCTGCGCCGGGTCCTCAACTCCTTCGACCAGCACTTGGAGCCCTAGTTCACGCGCCAAGGCGATCAGCGCTCGCACCACGATCCGGTCGCGCGTGCCGCCTACCACGTCCCTGATCAGCCCGCGATCAATCTTGATCATGTCGAGCGGCAGAGTGGTCAGATAGGCCAGGCTCGCATAACCGGTGCCGAAGTCGTCCACCGCGATGCGGACACCGGCCGCGCGGAGTCGCGCAAGCCGACCGGCTGCGGCGATCGGATCGACGACCAGGCTGCTTTCGATGATTTCAGCCGTGAGCCGCTGCGGCTCGAGCCCGGCGGCGGCGATTTCGTCCAAGAGCCAATATTCATAGCCAGGACGGACCAGGTCCTCCGCGAGCACGTTGATCGACAGTTTTAGCCGCCGCAGGTCACCTCGCCATCGGCCCGCCGCTTGCAACGCCTTGCGCTGCATGGTTCGCGACAGGCGCTCCGAAAGGCTCGCGCAGTCGGCCCGGGCGAACAGCTCCTGTGGAGAGGCGACGCCCGGCCAGCGAGCAAGCGCCTCGACCCCGAACACCGCGCCGGTACGCACGTCGAACTGCGGCTGGAAATTCAGGGTGAGCTCGTCGCCCGCCATAGCTTGCTCCAGCGCGCGGTCACCCTCCGGCGGAGGAGGCGCGGCAAGACGATCGGACGCCCGTTTGCGAGGCGGAGATAAAGCGCAGGTCGGAACCATGCCGCTTCCTACGCGGCAGGACCCGGGAAGGCACCCGCGTTTCGAACGCCGTGCCACAACGGGACGGTGGCGCGGCTCCCCTTCCCTGCCTATGCTTGCGTCATGGGTACCTGAAGGAGACAAGGTTGAGCGCCGAACTGCTGTCGAGCAGCCACGCCGCCGAGCGAGACCTTGCCGCTCGCGGGATCGGCCTTGTGGCCAGCCACAACGAGGCGGCGCAGGCGGCCGCGGCCATGCTCCGGCGCCGTTACAGCTGGGCCGAGGAGCGCGACGCCCGGGTGCTGGTGGCGTTGGGCGGCGACGGCTTCATGCTCCACGTCCTCCACCAGATGCTCGATGGCGGCGAGTTCCGGCCAGTGTTCGGGATGAACCGCGGCACCGTCGGCTTCCTCATGAACGAGTGGCGGCTCGACCGGTTGGCCGACCGCGTCACCAACGCCAAGATGATCAGCGTTGCGCCACTCACCATGGTGGCTCGCACGATTCACGGCGACGAGTGGACACACGCGGCTATCAATGAGGTATCGTTGCTGCGCGAGACCCGCCAGGCAGCCAAGATCGAGGTGCTGGTCAATGGCCGCGTAGCCTTGCCGGAACTGGTCGGCGACGGGGTGCTGGTCTCCACGCCCGCGGGCTCAACCGCCTACAACCTGTCAGCCCGGGGCCCGATTCTGCCGCTGTCGGCCCGCATGCTGGCGTTGACCCCGATCGCACCTTTTCGCCCGCGTCGCTGGTCGGGAGCCATCCTGCCGGACGACACAAGAGTGTGCTTCCGCATCCACTCACCCGCCGATCGCTTGGTCGCTGCAGTCGCCGATCAGTTCGAGGTACGCGACGTGTCCGAGGTAGAAGTCCGCCTCGACCGTGGGCGACAGCTCACGCTCCTGTTCGACCCGGAACACGCGCTCGACGAGCGCATTGCGATGGAACAGTTCGCTTCATGAAGGGCTTGCCAAAGGAATGGCGCTAAGTCATAGGCGCCGGCGTCCGAACGGACTGCTCCCCGATAGCTCAGCGGTAGAGTAGGTGACTGTTAATCACTTGGTCGTTGGTTCGAATCCAACTCGGGGAGCCAAGTTCACCTCCTAGGTCCCTTCCGCCGTTCCTGGCCGCTTGCTAAGCCGCTCCCATGGAACCGGACTCCTCCTCCACGATCGATACGCCGTTCGACGCTGCTCTGTCCGAGCGCTATCTGGTCTATGCGCTGTCGACGATCACCGCCCGATCGCTGCCGGACGTTCGCGATGGGCTGAAGCCGGTCCACCGCCGGCTGCTCTGGGCGATGCGGCTGTTGAGGCTAGATCCCGCGGGCGCGTACAAGAAATCCGCCCGCGTGGTCGGTGACGTTATCGGCAAGTACCACCCGCACGGCGACCAGTCGGTCTACGACGCGATGGTCCGCCTCGCTCAGAGCTTTGCATTGCGCTATCCGCTCGTCGACGGCCAGGGTAATTTCGGCAACATCGACGGCGATAACGCGGCGGCGTATCGCTACACCGAAGCCAAGCTGACGCCCATCGCCATGCAGCTCATGGCCGGCCTCGACGACGGCACGGTCGATTTCCGCCCAACCTACAATGGCGAGGAGGAAGAGCCTGAGGTTTTTCCCGGCCTGTTCCCTAATCTTCTCGCCAACGGTGCCAGCGGAATCGCGGTTGGCATGGCAACCAGCATTCCACCGCACAATGTCAGCGAACTGATCGATGCCGCTACCCACCTGATCGACAACCCGCACGCGGAAACGCGCGACCTGATGGACTTCGTGTCCGGTCCTGACTTCCCGACCGGCGGCGTCATGGTGGACAGCCGGCAGGCGATCACCCACGCCTACGAGACTGGCCGCGGCAGCTTTCGCCTTAGGGCCACGATTACTCAGGAGAAAGAGAAGGGCGGCGGCTGGCACCTGCTCGTCACCGAGGTTCCCTATGGTGTGCAGAAGGGCAAGCTGATCGAGCAGATCGCCGACCTCATCGGCAACAAGAAGCTGCCGATCCTGGCGGACGTGCGTGACGAGAGCGCCGAGGACATCCGTATCGTACTGGAGCCACGCAGCCGCACGGTCGAGCCCGAACTGCTGCTGGAAAGCCTCTACCGGCTTACCGACCTGGAGATCCGCTTCCCGCTCAACCTCAACGTGCTGGACGCCAATCGCACACCGGGGGTCATGAGCCTGAAGCAGTGCCTCACCGCATGGCTGGCATTTCAGATCGAAGTCCTACTCAACCGGTCGCGTACCCGGGTGGGCAAGATCGACGACCGGCTTGAGCTGCTCGACGGCTTCCTGGTCGCCTACCTGAACCTGGATCGCGTCATCGAGATCATCCGCACCGAAGACGAGCCCAAAGCGGTAATGATCGCCGAGTTCAACCTGACCGACCGGCAGGCGGAAGCGATCCTCAACATGCGCCTGCGCTCCCTCCGCAGGCTGGAAGAAATGGAGATCGGCCGTGAGCGGACAGCGCTGGCCAAGGAACGCGAAGAACTCGTCAAGCTGATCGAGAGCCCGATCCGCCAGCGTAACCGCCTGAAGAAGGACTTAGGGGGCGTTCGGGAGAAGTTCGGGGATGATCGTCGCACCCGCGTAGAGGAAGGTCCCGCCACGCGCGCTGAGATCGACTGGTCGCGGATGATTGAAAGGGAGCCGATCACCGTAATCCTGTCGCAGCGCGGCTGGATCCGCGCGATGCGAGGTCATGTTGCGCTGGATGACGCCGAAACCCTGAAATTTCGCGAAGGCGACGGCCTCGCCCGCATCTTCCACGCCCAGACGACCGACAAGCTGCTGCTCGTGGGCGAGAACGGGCGGGTCTACACGCTCGGGGGCGACAAGCTGCCGGGCGGGCGCGGCTTCGGTGAGCCAGTGCGGCTGTCGATCGACCTGCCGGCAGACGTGGAGATCGCCGATCTGTTCGTGGTTCGGCAGGACATGAAGCTGCTCGCGGCTTCGACGGACGGGCGCGGGTTCGTGACCAGCGGCGAAGCAGTGCTGGCCGAAACCCGCAAGGGCAAGCAACTGATGAACCTGCGCGAGGACGCGAAGCTGGCCAGTCTGAAGCCGGTGCCGCAGGAGGCAGACTCCGTTGCCGTAATCGGCGAAAATCGCAAGCTGCTCGTGTTCAACCTGCCCGAACTCCCGGAGATGGGCCGCGGCGCCGGAGTGCAGCTCCAGCGGTACCGCCAGGGCGGACTGGCCGACATCAAGCCGTTACGCTTTACGGACGGGCTGAGCTGGAGCATGGGCGGGGAAACCGGGCGGGTGCGGACCGAGGCCGACCTTACCGCGTGGAGAGGCATTCGTGGGGCAAGCGGCCGGATGGCGCCGCTGGGTTTTCCTCGGAGCAATCGCTTCAGCTGATGGATGGGTGCCGCGGCTAGAGCCGTCCGTGCGCGTCCTCGGTTTGAAAGATGCGATCCACTTCCGCGACCAAGTCCTTCAAGTGGAACGGCTTGCTGAGCAGCTTGGCTTCCGGCGCAGTCCGGCCGCTCTGCAGGGCGACGGCGGCGAAGCCGGTGATGAACATGACCCGGATGCTCGGATCAATGTGCGCAGCCTTCTGCGCTAACTCGATGCCGTCCATCTCCGGCATGACGATATCGGTCAGCAGCAGGTCGAACCGCGCGGCTTCGAGCAGAGGCATCGCCTCCGTCCCGCAGCCGACCGCAGCCACCTCGTAGCCAACACGGGTCAAGGCGCGCGCCAGATACTCGCGCATGGAAGTGTCGTCTTCGGCCAGGAGGATTCGAAACATAGAAGCAATCTATGCGCCTCCTGCTTAATGATTTCCATGCTTTCGTAGCCGTCGTGCCAGAGCAGGACGGCCCGGAGCGCCTTTTTCTGCTCCGGTTGGCCGTAATGCTGGACCAAAGTTGACTGCTGGCGGGTTGCCGCTGGCAGTGATCGAGACCAGCCGAGACCTCGAGGTGACCCGCGCCACCCTTGCTCCTCCAATCTATCTGCCGGGCAGCGGCCACTGGCCGATGCTGCTGTCGGTACCGCACGCCGGAACCGACTATCCCGACTGGCTGATTCGGGAATCCCGCTTGGGCCGGCCGTCACTGGAGCCGCTGGAAGATCCGCTGGTGCACCGGCTGGTGTGGCGGGCCGCGGCACTCGGCATAGGCGTCGTGGCGGCGTCGGCACCGCGTGCAGCGATCGATTGCAATCGCGGACCGCACGAAATGGATGTGCCCGACTCGATCGTGCCGGGAGCCGACCCGGGTCCGCGGGCTCGAGGTGGCCTCGGGCTGGTCCCCTCCCGCACGCCGCGCCATGGCGAACTTTGGCGGCGACCGGTCAGCGTCCAGGAGATTGAACGGCGCATGGCGGAAGCTTGGACTCCGTATCATGCGCTTATTGATAAGCAGTTGGCCGAGCTGCGGCGGCGCCATGCGGAAGTTATGCTATTGGATGTGCATAGCATGCCTGCCCGGAACCCGCTGCTGCCCCGGTTGGTGATCGGCGATCGCCATGGCCGGACGGCTGGTGCGTGGCTCGGTGACCTCGCCCGGCGGACCGCCGATGAGTTCGGCTACCGAACTGCGTTCAACGACCCTTATGCTGGCGGCCACGTGGTGGAGCGGCACGGCCGGCCGGCCGACGGCGTTCACGCGTTGCAGCTGGAACTGGACCGGGCCTGCTACCTCAGCCGTGACCAGCGCACGCCCGGTAAGGGCTTCGACAGCACGGCGCGACTGCTAGAGGCGCTCGCGCGCGGTCTGGGCGAAGCACTGCTCGCCCGCACCGCCCTGCCCGAAGCCGCCGAGTGAGCAGCGGCCGCGGGGCTCAGGCGTCGGCCGCAGTCTCCAACGCCGGCTGCTGTGCCGGCGCGGGCACCGGGCCCTTGCCCTGTTGAACCTGGCGGGCGAAGACGTCCCGGATTTGGCCGAGGGAGAAGAGATGGGCGTACACGAGTGGCAACAAGCCGCTCTGGTTCATCTTGCGCAGCTCGTCACCGCGCAGCTCGCGGAACTTCTCTTCATCGACCATGGAAAAGCCGCGATAGACGAACGGCTGGTCGAAGCCCTCCGGCTGGATCGCCACTTCGCCGTCCATGATCAGCCCGGCCTTCTTGAGCTCGGCCATGAACATCTGGGTGCGCTGACCGGCCTGCTCGAACTGCTCGCAGAACTGCAGGATGGCATTGGTCGCCTCGCTTGGCTGGTCACCATCGAACAGCGGCTGCCCGTCCTCGAACTCGCCGATGGCGCCGGCAGTCGGGTCGAAGCACAGCGACAGCTCGTCCGTGTCCTCGCGCAGCCGGGCGAGCATGAAGGGATAGCGACGCAGGTAGGCCGGCATGTAGATGCTCTGGTCGGTCGGCTTGCCGTCGGAGTCGACAAAGGTGTTCACGCCTTCGTTGAGGCCCATCAGCGCCAGCGGAACGCTATCCTCGCCAACGGAGAAGATGATCGGATAGTGGCGCTGCGCCGACGCGAACTCGTCCACCGTGACCGGCACGGCGTGCAGCTGCGCCAGGGCCGGCAGCGTCTGCAGACCACGGACCTTCAGCGAGCCATGCTCCTGGCTATTGAGCGGCTGAAGCTCGTTATAGAGGATCGGCAGCCCGGCGGGCGCGGCAGTCGCCATGGTGACAATAACTCCTGGAAAATCGCTACCCATTCCGGGCGGAGCGCGCTCTAAGTGGCGCGGCGGGCCATGGCAAGGGGTGGGCAAGTTCATTGATCGTTCAACGCCTTGCCCCGAAGCCGGCAGTCCCGTCCTGCTGAAGGCATGAGCTTGTTCCTGTCCACCTTGACCCTCATCCCGACCATCCTGTCGCTGTTCGGCCTGGCGCCGGCCGGACTGTCGGTCAGCCGGGTGATGATCCGCGACGAGGTGATCATGCGGGTGCCGGTGGTGCGCCCGCACGTCGGCTGGCCGGTCCGTTGGTTCGAGAAGCGCGGACCGAAGTGCATCAAGGCCGACGACGTGCTGGCGGCGACGCTGGCGGACGACGGCAGCATCGATTTCCTGCTCCGCCGGGGTCAACGCATGCGGGCCAAGCTGGAGAGCCAGTGCCCGACGCTGGATTTCTACGGTGGCTTCTACCTGCAGCCGGAGGGCGGCAGGATCTGTGCCGACCGAGAGGAAATCCGTAACCGGATCGGCGGCAGTTGCCAAATTGAGAAGTTCCGGCTGATGGTGCCGCGCGCCCCCAAATAGCCCTCCCTCCTTGACTTTTCGCCCGCGGTTCCGCAGGGCGCGAAGCGCCGGCGGCGACAGCGGTTCGCGGCCCCTTTTTCCGGATTATTCATGACCTTTGCCGACCTCGGCCTTTCCGACGAACTTCTGCGCGCCGTTGGCGAAAGCGGCTACACCGAGCCGACGCCCATCCAGGCCAAGGCGATCCCCCCTGTTTTGATGAACCAGGACCTGGTCGGCATCGCCCAGACGGGCACCGGCAAAACGGCCGCATTCGTGCTGCCAATGATCGACATCCTCGGCCATGGCCGCAGCCGCGCCCGCATGCCGCGATCCCTGATCTTGGAGCCGACCCGCGAACTGGCAGCGCAGGTCGCCGAGAATTTCGAGAAATACGGCAAGTACCACAAGCTATCGATGGCTCTGCTGATCGGCGGCGTGCAGATGGGCGACCAGGTCAAGGCTCTGGAAAAGGGCGTCGACGTGCTGATCGCCACCCCGGGCCGGCTGATGGACCTGTATGGCCGGGGCAAGATCCTGCTCACTGGGTGCAGCCTGCTGGTGATCGACGAAGCGGACCGGATGCTCGACATGGGCTTCATTCCTGACATCGAGGAGATCTGCAGCCGCCTGCCCAAGCAGCGCCAGACCCTGCTGTTCTCCGCCACCATGCCGCCGCCGATCCAGAAGCTGGCGGCCAAGTTCCTCTCCGACCCCAAGCGGGTCGAGGTGGCGCGACCGGCGAGCGCCAACATCAACATCGAGCAGCGCGTGGTGGAGGTCCGCTCCGACAAGAAGCGGGACGTGCTGCGCGACCTGCTGCGCGCCGACGAGGTCAAGAACGCGATCGTGTTCAGCAATCGCAAGACCACGGTGCGCGACCTCTACACCAGCCTTAAGCGCTCCGGCTTTGCCGTCGGCCAGATCCACGGCGACATGGAGCAGGCCGACCGCATCGCCGAGTTCGACCGGTTCAAGCAGGACGAGATCACGGTGCTGGTCGCCTCCGACGTCGCCGCCCGCGGCCTGGACGTGCGGGGAGTCAGCCATGTGGTGAACTTCGACGTGCCTTGGCAGCCGGACGATTACGTCCACCGGATCGGGCGCACCGGCCGCGCCGGGGCGAAGGGCATCGCCATTACGCTGGCCACCCGTGAGGATGCGGAAGCGCTGTCACGCATCGAGAAGCTGATCGGGCAGCCGATTGCGCGAGTGAAGACCGGCGCCGCGGACCAGGCCGACGCTCCTGCGCCTTCCGCTGCCCCGGCTGCCGACGACAAGCCGGCCCGAGCCCCACGTCGCAAGGCCGCCGCAACGCGCGACGAGGCGCAGACGGCCCGCCCAGCCGAAGCGCAGCCCGCCCGTGCGGCCGAGCCGAAGCGTCAGCCCAGGCCGGAGCCGCGGCGAAATCCGAAGCCTCAGCCGGGGTCGGACGACGAGGACTGGAACGGACCGCTGCCGGGCTTCCTCTCGGTCGGCCTCAGCTCGGCGTAATTGCCCACGGGTGGCCGGCGATGCGTGCCGCCACGCTGTCGATCACGGGCTCCTCGGCCAGCCTGATGGTTACGCCCCCAAGCCGCGCCAAAGTAGTCTTGTCCAGCCGCAGCCAGCGTGGGCGGCAAGAGCGCGGTAGCCGGCGATCAGCGACCACGATGTCGGCTGCGACGCAGGCGGCGGTGAGTTCCGCCCAGTCGAGCCGCTGGCTGGAGCGGATGGCGAGCAGGCGCCAGGTGCGCCCACCCCGCTGAACGCTTGCGACGCAACTGTCGCGGCTGCAGTTACTTCCCGGCGCGTCGTCGAGGGCCGGCAGCTCGCCGTCGAACCCGGCGCTCTCGCCCAGCATGTCCCGGACGAAGTCCCCTGCCCGCTCTCGCAGCAGGAACGGTGTTCCGTCCTCCGCGATGATCGCAAGGTGCCGCCCGTCGCCGGTGACCAGCAGGTCCGGGCGTGGCGCCAGCAGCGCGGCCGCCGCGCCAAGGATGATCGGAGCGAAGCCGCCCAAACGCATCCGGCCGTTCCACAAGCTCAGCCATAGCCCGCCGCCAACCATCGCCGCGAAGGCCCAGCGCGGCATTGCAGGCAGCAGGGCGACGGAGCCGGGCGCCGAAGCAGCGGCATGCGCCAGCTTCAGCAACAGCGCGATCGACCAGCCGGTGGCGGTCCACAGCGGGCCGCCAAGGCCCAGCTGGTCGAACAGCAGCGCCGCCGCTTCCAGCGGCATGATGAGGAAGGTGGTGAGCGGAATGGCGACCAGGTTCGCCGCTACGCCGTACAATCCGGCCTTGTGGAAGTGGTAAAGGGCAAATGGCAGCAGTGCGACCTCGATCGCCAAGCCCGTCACCACCATGCCGACGAGATTGCGAAACAAGCGCCCGGTCAACCCGTCCTCGCGCGGCTCGCTGATGCGCTTGTACCAGGGCCATCCGTACAGGGCGACGAGAGTCGTTACGGCGGCGAAGCTGAGCTGGAAACTGGCGCCGTAGAGGGCTTCGGGCCGGACCAGCAGGACGGCAAGCGCCGCGGCCGCGATCAGGCGCAGGCTAATCGCTTCCCGGCCGAGGGCGATCCCGATCAAGACCAGCACGGCCGCGATGCAGCTGCGCACCGTCGGCACCTGCATCCCTGTCAGCAGGGTATAGCCGACGCCCGCCAAGGCACCCACGCCGGCCGCAACCAGCACGAGATTGATCCGCAGGGCGAGCCGCTCGGATAGAGCAAGCAGGCGCATGGTCAGCAGAAAGGCCGCGCCGATCGCCGCCGCGATGTGCAGGCCGCTGACCGACAGCAAATGCGCCAGTCCGGACCGCCGCATGGCGTTTGCGTCATCATTTGGCAGCGCGCCCTGGTCACCGGTGACCAGGGCCGTGGCAATGCCGCCAGTGCCGGGGTCCAGCTGCGCGCGGATGTGGCGGTCCAGACGGTCGCGGAGTGCGTCCAGCCCGGTGCCCGTTGCCGGTTTCAGCACCTCCACTGCGCCCAGCGCCTTGCCGGTGCCGCCGATACCGGCAAACCAGGCGTCGCGCGCATAGTCGTGAGCGCCGGGCAAGGGCATCGGCATGGGCGCGGCGAGCCGGCCCTTGATCCGGACGCGCGCTCCCGGGCCCAGCCCCTGGGCTGGTGCATCCTGCTCGCGGACGTTCACCCGCAGCAGCGGCGGTAGGCTCGGGTCGGCCGGGCGGACCAGCAGGCGAATACTCCGCCGGGCGACCAGCGGGTCAGCGGCGGCGACCGTGGCGTCGAAGGTGGCGATTGCTGGCCGGGTGATGCGTGGCGCGTCCGTCAGATCGGATCGCAGCCATACCAGCCCCAATCCGAGAGCCACGGCAAGGCTGCCGCCGAGCATCGTTCGCCCGGATCGTCCGGGCACGAGCCAGGCAGCAACTGCGGATCCGGCCGATACCAGCAGGGCTGCCCGCCAGCTGTCCGGGCCGGGCAGGACCAGCCACAGCGCGATGCCGACGCCGAACGCAACCACCCACCACAATGGCAGGACCTCGC
>Ga0210040_10001942_pt1 | contig 30129 bp, 26 predicted proteins | sample CryGeyCG12114_NA_FD_185462 | JGI IMG/M metagenome (GOLD analysis project Ga0210040, IMG submission 185462) | Groundwater microbial communities from aquifer - Crystal Geyser CG19_WC_8/21/14_NA (SPAdes) (version 2) | ecosystem: Environmental > Aquatic > Deep subsurface > Groundwater | place: USA...
GGCGGCGGGGTTCGCGGTGCAGGTGCTGCCGCGGGCGCTGCCCACGCCGGTGCTGTCGTTCGCGGTCCGGCACCTCGGCTGCGTCGCCGGGATCATGGTGACCGCCAGCCACAACCCGCCCGACGACAACGGCTACAAGGTCTACCTGGGCGACGGCGCGCAGCTGGTGCCCCCGGCCGACCGGGAGATCGAGGCCGCGATCGCCTCCGTGGGGCCGGCGCGGGAGGTGCCGCTGTCCGACGAGTGGCTCACCCTCGGCGACGACGTCGCCGAGGACTACGTGGCCGCCGTGGTGGCCGCCCTCGAGCCCTCGCGCGTGGCGTCACGAGGATCGCTGCGGGTGGCCTACACCGCGATGCACGGGGTGGGCGCCGACACGACGCGGGCGGTGTTCGCGGCCGCCGGCCTCGCCGAGCCGGTCAGCGTGCCCGAGCAGGACGAGCCGGACCCGACGTTCCGCACCGTCGCCTTCCCGAACCCCGAGGAACCGGGGGCGACCGACCTGCTCACGGCGCTGGCGGCCCGCACCCGCGCGGACGTGGCGATCGCCGAGGACCCCGACGCCGACCGCTGCGCCGTGGTCTGCGATGGGCGGCAGCTGACCGGGGACGAGGTCGGCGCGCTGCTGGCCGACTGGCTGCTGCGGCGCGGCGTGCGCGGCACGTACGCATCGTCGCTGGTCAGCGGCTCGCTCATGCACGTGATCGCCGCTGCGCACGGGGTGCCGTCGGAGGAGACGCCGACCGGGTTCAAGTGGATCGTGCGGGCCGGCTCGGACTCGGCGCCGCTGGTGTACGGCTACGAGGAGGCGCTGGGGTACACGGTGTCGCCGTCGGTGGCGCGGGACAAGGACGGCATCTCCGCCGCGCTGGCGGTGTCGCTGCTGGCCGCGGAGCTGAAGGATTCGGGGCGGACGCTGCTCGACCGGCTGGACGAGCTGGCACAGGAGCACGGCCTGTTCGCCACCGGTCAGCTGTCGGTCCGGGTGGACGACCTCTCGGTGATCTCCGGTGCGATGGCGCGGGTGCGGGCCGCGCCGCCGGCCACGCTGCTGGGCCGGGAGGTGGCGTTCGCCGACCTGGCGCTGGAGTCGCCCCCGGTCGACGCGGTACGGCTGCTCGGTGACGGGGTGCGGGTGATCGTCCGGCCCAGCGGTACGGAGCCGAAACTCAAGGCCTACCTGGAGACCGTGGTGCCGGTGCACCAGGACGCCGGATTGATCGCCGCGCGGGGCCGGGGCGAGGACGAGCTGGACCAGTTGCGAGCCGAGATGTCGGTGGCCCTCGGTCTGTAGACCGCTTCCCGGGCGATCGGTGGTCCACCGGCGACGCTCCGCACCGCGGACCGATGAGCACGGGGGTCCGTCGCGGTCGGACCAGCCGAGGGCCGCCGCGGGCCCGTGAGGAGATGACGATGCGCAGGATCGTGCTGCACCTGGGGATCTCGCTGGACGGCTACTTCGAGGGGCCCGATGCCGACATCAGCTGGCACCGGATGGACGAGGAGCTGCACACCTACGTCAACCGGCTGCTGGCCGAGAGCAGCGCCTTCCTCGAGGGCCGGGTCACCTACGAGCTCATGGAGGCGTACTGGCCGTCGGCCGGCCAGGACCCGGACGCGGCGCCGGCCGAGGTCGAGTTCGCCGACATCTGGCGGCGCATGCCGAAGATCGTCTACTCCCGGACGCTCGACACCCCGGGCCCCAACGCCACCGTGGTGCGGGACGTCGTCCCCGAGGAGGTGCAGGCGCTGCAGGAGCAGCCCGGCGGCGAGATGGTCGTGGGCGGACCGGTGCTGGCCGAGAGCTTCAGGCGGCACGACCTGATCGACGAGTACCGGATCTTCGTCAACCCCGTGCTGGTGGGCCGGGGCCGCCGGCTGTTCGAGTCCGAGGGCATGCCCGCGGACCTGCGGCTGGCCGAGACGCGGACCTTCGGCAACGGCGTCGTCATGCTGCGCTACGGATGGGACCGCTGACGCTCAGCGCGCGACGGTCTCCCGGCGCCCGGACCCCAGGGCCCGGGCGGCCGTCTCCAGCACCTGGACGACGTCGCGGCCGAACCCGACGTCGCAGGGGTGCGTGCCGCCCGTGAGGGCGGCGGCCTGCAGCTCGTCGACGGCGAGCGCGAACGCCTCCTGCGCCGACCCGGAGTCGGGCAACAGCACCAGCCGGCCGGCGTCGCCGTGCACGAAGAACTCGACCCCGCTGGACATGGGCGCCACGGTGAGCGAGAGCGTGACCGTCGACGCCGAGCCGGACTCGTGGGTCAGCACCAGGTGGACGGTGTCGCGCAGGCCGGCCCCGGCCTGCACCGTGACGACCGGCCCGAGCGCGGGCACGAGGACCGAGAGCGCGTGCGGCCCGACGTCCCACAGCGCCCCGTGCTCGTGCCGCCAGGGCGAGGAGGCGAACCGCGAGCCGGCCAGCGAGGCCAGCCACGAACCGGCGCCACCGGCCAGCTCCGTGCGCGCGGCCTGGGTCAGCCAGGTGGTCGTGGCGGCCTGGAAGCGGAGGGTGAAGAACACGACCGAGGCGACCCCGGCGTCCTGCACCGCAGCCGCGACGCGGTCGGCCGCCTCCGTGCTGAACGCGACCGGCTTCTCCAGCAGCACGTGCTTGCCGGCCGCGGCAGCACGCTCGGCCAGCGGCGCCTGCACGTCCGGTGGCAGCGCGAGGGTGACGGCGTCGACCTGGTCGAGCAGCTCGTCGACGTCGGCGAACCCCGGCACCTCGAACTCGGCCCCCAGCGCCTTGGCCTTGGCCAGGTCGCGCCCCCAGACACCGACCAGCTCGGCCGCCGGGTGCCCGGCGAGCGCCGGGGCGTGCACGGTCCGCGCCCAGGGGCCGGTGCCGAGGACCCCGAAGCGCATGCTCAGACCGCGCCGAACTGGCGGTCGCCCGCGTCGCCGAGGCCCGGGACGATGTAGGCGTTCTCGTTGAGCCCCTCGTCGATGCTGGCGGTGAACACCCGCAGCGGCAGGCCGCTGTCCCGCAGCCGCTCGATGCCCTCGGGCGCCGCGAGCGCGCACAGGACGGTGATCTGCGTGGCGCCGCGGGCGGTGAGCAGGCTGCAGCAGTGCACCAGCGATCCGCCGGTGGCCAGCATCGGGTCGAGCACGAACACCTGCCGGTCCACCAGCGACTCCGGCAGGGAGGCCATGTAGGCCTCCGGCTGGAAGGTCTCCTCGTTGCGCGCCAGGCCGACGAAGCCCATCTGCGATTCGGGCAGCATGCCGTGGGCGGTGTCGGCCATGCCCAGCCCGGCGCGCAGCACCGGCACGATCAGCGGCGGGGCCGCCAGCCGGTAGCCCGTGGTGTCCACGACCGGGGTGCGGATCGGCTCCTCGGCCACCTCGAGCTCCCGAGTGGCCTCGTAGACCAGCATCTGCGTCAGCTCGCGGAGGGCCGCGCGGAAGGCCGCGTTGTCGGTGCGCTCGTCGCGCATCCGGCTCAGCCGGGCTCGGGCCAGCGGGTGGTCGACGACGGTCAGTTGCACGGCCAGAACGGTAGCGGCCACCCTGGAGCCCCCGGCAGCCCCGCCCACCGCTCCCCGCGCCCTCATGCGGCGACCAGCGGATGCCCGCTCGCCTCTGCCGCCAGACGCCGCTGGAGATCGCGCTGGTGCAGGAGCACCCAGACGACGTGGTCGAGGTCCATCCGCTCACCGTTCACGTGCATCGCCTCGGTCAGCGGGGGCGAGGCGCCGGGGAACAGCAGCGCCGTCAGGTCGCCGTCCGAGGCGAGCCCCGACACCGGGGTGTGATCGCCACCCGCACCCGACTCCCTGACCTGGCTCGACCGCGGCCCCGGCCTCCGTGCCGCCAGCTCGTCGATGGGCTGGACGCCGACGAAGTCATCGTCGCCCGGCCCGTCCGCCGCCGGCAGGCCGGCCAGCCCCTCGGCGAAGGCGATGTCGGCAGCGCCCCACACGCGCAGGCCGTCCGGCGCCACCACGACGAGTCGCCCGTCGCGCCGGGACATCACCAGGTCGTCGTCGTGCACCAGACCGTGGTCGACGTCGCACAGGAGCACCAGGTTGTCGAGATCGGTCCCACCGCCGAAGAGCCAGTGCCGCATGTGGTGCGCGTGCAGCCGCTCGACCCTCGTCTCGGTGCACCCCGGGCGGGCGCATCCACCGTCCCGGCGGAGCAGGGCGCGGCGCTGGGCGCGCGTGGCGCCGCGACGGGCCCGGCCCACACCGAGCACCTCGCGGTCCCGCTCGAGCATCGTCACGACGGTCGCCTCGCACAGCATCCGGCGCACGCGGGAGGGGTGCAGCGCCGGGCCGCCCTCGAGGTGGGCGCGCCCTGCTGCGGCGTCGTCGGCCAGCACGGTGGCGTCGACGTGGACCACCACCTCCCGGAGAGGCGGATCCCCGGCCCGGCGGTCGGCGCCCTTCCCCGCCCGGGCGAGGTCGGCCACGGCGGCGCAACGCCGGGCGGTCGTGCGTTCCCGCGCGACGGCGACCTCCGTACGAACCGTCACGACGTCGTCCCCAGCGGGAACGGGGGTCCCGCCGCCCTCGGTCGCTCGCTTCCCCGCGGCGCGATCGCGGCGGGCTGTCGCTTCGGCCCTCGACTCGACGGCGGCCAGGAAGTCGGCGCCGTCCTCGGGTCCGAGGCGCATGCGCACGACGAGCATGCCGTCGTCGTCCCACCAGTGCTGGAACTGCTCCTTCGAGGTGACGGTGGCGTCGTCGACGCGGTCGCTCCTCCGCCAGGCCCGGACCACGCGCTCGAGCTGGGACGCCGTCGTCTCGATGGCAAGGTCCAGCAGCATCTGTTCGGTGGCGGGTTCGGCGACGCGGGTGACCGCCCGCACCTTGGAGTACGACAACCGCCCCTCGGCGAAGGCCGCCGACAGGAGCGGGAGGTCGCACAGCGCACGGGCGACACGGACGTGCTCGCGGGCGGTCGCGGGCGACATGCCGCACTGCCAGGCGAGCCAGTGGGCGCAGGAGGCGATGCCGTGCGCCCCCCCAGCCCTCCCGTCGGTCGAACTCGGCCACCAGTCGCAACCAGGCCGCCGTCGCAGCGGCGAGCCGCACGGCGCCAGCCGTGATGTCGCGCGCCAGGTCGGACAGGGGTCTCTCGGGCACGAGCGCCTCCTTCGAACGTGTGATCGAAGATACGGGCGGGGTCTGACAGTTCTCGGCGAGTTCCGGCCGCGCGCGAAGCGGCACGACGTTCCCGCGGGAACGTCGTGCCGACGCCCGACCTCTCCGGGAGGGCGCCGCGGCGGCCAGCCGCGTTTCCGCGGAAACGCGGGCGTGGTCGAGCCCACGCACTTCGCCAGGGTGAGCGGAGGGCGATGCCGCTGGCCGCACAGGGGAGAATGGCCGGCATGACCCACGTGCTCGACCCCGACGCCCTGTCGGACGACGCCCGGGCGCTGTCCGTGCCGCTGCCCCCCTACCGCGACGTCACCCGCTCCGACTCGGCCTTCCGCGCCTTCCTGCACGGCCTCCCCGGGGTCGACCAGGTGGGCGCCGAGGCCCGCGTGGCGCAGCTGGGCACCCGCTCGATCAAGACCACGTCCAAGGCGTGGGCGATCGACACCGCGATCTCGATGGTCGACCTCACCACGCTCGAGGGCGCCGACACCCCCGGCAAGGTGCGCAGCCTGGCCGCCAAGGCGATGCGGCCCGACCCCACCGACCCGACCTGCCCGCGGGTGGCGGCGGTCTGCGTCTACGGCGACCTGGCCGGCGTCGCCCGAGAGGCGCTCGGTGACAGCGGCGTGCACGTCGCCGCCGTCGCCACCGCCTTCCCCAGCGGCCGCGCCAGCCGGGCCGTGAAGATCGCCGACGTCCGGGACGCGGTGCAGAACGGTGCCGACGAGATCGACATGGTGATCGACCGTGGCGCGTTCCTGACCGGCCGGTACATGGACGTCTACGAGGAGATCGTCGCCGTCAAGGAGGCCTGCGGGGACGCCCACCTCAAGGTCATCCTGGAGACCGGCGAGCTGGTCACCCTGGACAACGTCCGCCGCGCCAGCTGGCTCGCCATGCTGGCCGGCGGCGACTTCGTCAAGACCTCCACCGGCAAGGTGAGCCCGGCCGCGACCCTGCCGGTCGGCCTGGTGATGCTCGAGGCGGTCCGCGACTTCCGCGCCGCCACCGGACGCCAGGTCGGCTTCAAGCCCGCCGGCGGCATCCGGACGACGAAGGACGCCATCAAGCACCTCGTGCTGATCAACGAGACGGTCGGCCCCGACTGGCTGGACCCCGACCGGTTCCGCTTCGGGGCCTCGAGCCTGCTCAACGACCTCCTGCTCCAGCGCCAGAAGCTGCGCACCGGCCACTACTCCGGCCCCGACTACGTCACGGTGGACTGACCGCAGATGACCAGCACCAGCGTGCCCTTCGAGTACGCGCCCGCCCCCGAGTCCCGGTCGATCGTCAGCATCGCGCCGTCCTACGGCCTGTTCATCGACGGCGAGTTCGTCGACGGCACCGGCGAGCCCTTCACGACCGTCAACCCGGCGACCGAGGAGGTCCTCACCGAGGTCTCCTCCGGCAGCGCCGCCGACGTCGACCGCGCGGTCCGCGCCGCCCGCCGCGCGTTCGAGAAGACCTGGGGGCCCATGCGCCCCGCCGACCGCGGCAAGTACCTGTTCCGCATCGCCCGCCTGCTGCAGGAACGCGCCCGCGAGTTCGCCGTCCTCGAGTCGCTGGACAACGGCAAGCCGATCCGCGAGTCCCGCGACGTCGACGTCCCGCTGGCCGCGGCCCAATTCTTCTACTACGCCGGCTGGGCCGACAAGCTCGACCACGTCGGCCTGGGCACCCGCCCGCGGCCCCTGGGCGTCGCCGGTCAGGTCATCCCGTGGAACTTCCCGCTGCTCATGCTCGCGTGGAAGGTCGCCCCGGCCCTGGCCGCCGGCAACACCGTCGTCCTCAAGCCGGCCGAGACCACGCCGCTCACCGCGCTGCTCTTCGCCGAGGTCTGCCGGCAGGCCGACCTCCCCGCCGGGGTCGTCAACATCGTGACCGGCGCCGGCGACACCGGCCGCGCGGTCGTCGAGCACGACGACGTCGACAAGGTGGCCTTCACCGGCTCCACCGACGTCGGCCGCTCGATCGCGCGCGCCGTCGCGGGCACACGCAAGAAGCTGACGCTGGAGCTCGGCGGCAAGGCGGCGAACATCGTGTTCGACGACGCCCCGATCGACCAGGCCGTCGAGGGCATCGTGCAGGGCATCTTCTTCAACCAGGGTCACGTGTGCTGCGCCGGCAGCCGGCTCCTGGTGCAGGAGTCGATCCACGACGAGGTCATCGCCAGCCTGCAGCGGCGCATCGGCACGCTGCGCGTCGGCGACCCCCTGGACAAGAACACCGACATCGGCGCGATCAACTCCGCCGAGCAGCTGGCCCGCATCCGCGAGCTCTCCGACATCGGTGAGGCCGAGGGCGCGCAGCGCTGGCAGCCGGCCTGCGAGCTGCCCGACCGCGGCTTCTGGTACCCGCCGACGATCTTCACCGACGTCTCCCCCGCCCACCGCATCGCGCGCGACGAGATCTTCGGCCCGGTGCTCAGCGTGCTGACCTTCCGGACGCCGGACGAGGCGGTCGCGAAGGCGAACAACACCACCTACGGGCTGTCGGCCGGCATCTGGTCGGAGAAGGGCTCGCGCATCCTCCAGATCGCGAACCAGCTGCGCGCCGGCGTCGTGTGGGCCAACACGTTCAACAAGTTCGACCCCACGTCGCCCTTCGGCGGCTACAAGCAGTCCGGCTACGGCCGCGAGGGCGGCCGCCACGGCCTGGCCGCGTACCTGGAAGGTGCTGAGCAGTGATCGGGAACGACCGGCTCGCCGTGCGCAAGACCTACAAGCTCTACGTGAACGGCGCCTTCCCGCGCTCGGAGTCCGGGCGCACCTACGAGGTGACCGACGCCAAGGGGCACTTCCTGGCCAACGCCGCACGGGCCTCCCGCAAGGACGCCCGGGACGCCGTCGTCGCCGCCCGGGGCGCGTTCCCCAAGTGGTCGGCCATGACCGCCTACAACCGCGGCCAGGTGCTCTACCGCGTGGCCGAGGTGATGGAGGGCCGGCACGTCCAGTTCTGCGAGGAGGTCGCCGCCGGTGAGGGGCTGAGCGCCTCCAAGGCCCGGGCCGCCGTGGACGCCGCCGTCGACCGCTGGGTCTGGTACGCCGGCTGGACCGACAAGCTCGCCGCCGTCCTCGGTGGGGCCAACCCCGTCGCGGGCCCGTACTTCGACTTCTCGACGCCCGAGCCGACCGGCGTCGTGGCGGTCCTGGCGCCGCAGCAGTCCTCGCTGCTGGGGCTCGTCAGCGTCCTGGCCCCCGTCCTGGCCACCGGCAGCACCGCCGTCGTCGTGACCTCGAAGGACCGCCCGCTCCCGGCGGTCACGCTCGCCGAGGTGCTGGCCACCAGCGACGTTCCCGGTGGTGTGGTCAACCTGCTCACCGGCGACGCCGAGGAGCTCGGCACCTGGCTGGCCGAGCACGCCGACGTCGACGGCATCGACCTCACCGGCGCTCCGGCGAAACGCGCCATGGAGTTCGAGCGGGAGGCCGCCGGCACCATCAAGCGCGTCGTGCGCCCGCCCGCCACCGAGCCGGACTGGACCGCCGACCCCGGCCTCACCCGGATGACCCCGTTCCTCGAGACCAAGACGGTCTGGCACCCGATCGGGCTCTGAGGCCGGAACGCACGCCCGGGAACCGGACGTCGGTTGCGGAACCGGAAGGTACTGGACCGTAGGCTGCCCGGGTGACCGCATCGGCCCCCGCCCCTGCCTACGGTCCTGCTGTCGGGGAACCCCCGGTTCTCGTCGACCCCCGGCGCTGGGGCGGGTTGATCGGCCTGGCCGGGGGGCTGGTCTTCGTCACGAGCTACTCCCCCGCTCTCGGCCCTGTCGTGACCGCTCTCTCGTGGATCGCCGCGCTGGCCCTCGCCGTCACGACCCTGATCGGTCACTACGTCCGCCCGGTGGCGCTGGGGTCACTCGCCCGCCCGCGTCCGGCGGCCCTGGCCCTGTACGGCGCATGCGTGGCCGGAGAGGTCGCGCTGATCGCCGGCGGCTCGATGGCCCTCGTGGCCGCGGATCGCGCCCAGCTGCGGCCCGCACTCATCGCCCTGGTCGTGGGGCTCCATTTCGTCCCGTTCGCCCGGGCGTTCGGTGAACGCATGTTCCTCGGCCTGGGCACCGTGCTGACCGCGATCGGGGTCGCCGGTCTCGCGCTGGGAGCTTCCGGAGTGCCCCGGGCCGCGGAGGCCTCGGCCGTGGTGGCCGGCCTGGTCCTGCTGGCGTTCAGCGCGGCCTACGCACGCGGCCGGTTCGCGCCGCCCCGCTGAGCGTGTCGGCGGACACCCGCCGAGCCCCCTGACCCCGACACGACCGCTGCCCGAAAGGGACGGGAGGGCCGGCTCCTCCATCTGGCAGAGTCTCCCCGTGGCCAGGCCCAGCATCGTTCCCATCGCTCTCACCCTCGACGACCGCACGGGCTACACCCTCTGGGCTCCTCCGTGGGAGGAGGACGGCGAGGAGTGGCAGGCGTTCCTCGGTACCACCGTCGAGGTCCGCGCCGACATCAACGACGACGATCCGGAGAACCCGGTGCCCACCGCCGTCGTGCACCTCTTCCCGTCGCCGGCCGCCCTCGCCGCCTTCTGCCGGTCCAGCACCGATCACGACCTCGCCGACCACCCGGTGTGGCCGGTCGTGGCCGGGCTGGGTGCCGCCGACCTGACCCCGGACGACGACCACCGCTTCGACCTCGACGGCGTGTACGACATCGCCGCCGAGAACCCCGACCGCTGGGCGGTCGAGGAGCTGGCCGCCACGGTCGACATCGTCAGCCGGCTGGCCGAGTGCCTCGACGCCACCGACGAGGACGACGACGACCTGGACGACGACGAGACCGAGTTCGAGGCCGTCGCCGAGCTGGTGGCCAGGCCCGAGATCGGCTCGCTCGGCCTGGGCGCGGAGGCATTCGTCGGCCGCTCCGGCGAGGACGCCTGGGTGGGGGTCGGCACCGCGCTCGACGAGCTGTGGGAGGACGTCGTCGAGGAGCTCGGCGAGCACCTGGACTGGACCGGCGCAGCCACCGTGGCGGTGGCCGACTACCCCTCGGCCTCGGAGGCCGCCCCGACCGCGGTGGACGACGACCTCGACGGCGACGCGGACGAGGACGAGGACGACGACATCGAGGCGGTCGACGTCCGCGGCACCGGCTCCTCCGCCGCCGGCGTGCGGACCATCGCGAGTGGTGGCGGACGGCTCACCGCCGACCCCGCTGCCGTCGCCGCGGCCGCGGAGTTCTGGGAGGCCGTCGGCATCCTGCCGGTGGAGGTCGTCGTGCCCGACGGCGCCGGCCTCACGCTGCGCTGCTACGTGGACGACGTCGCCCGGTTCCTGGGTCGCGACGGCGAGGTCTTCCTGTTCGACACCCCGGCGCAGCTGGCCCGGTTCTGCGCCGGCACGGAGAGCCACGACCTCACCGAGATCGCCTCGTGGCCCGAGGTCGCCGTCACCGACATCCCTCCCCTGCCCGCCGAGCAGGACCGCTACGACCTGGCCGGGCTGGCCGAGGCGCTCGGCGAGGTCGCCGACGGCGCCGCCGGACTGGTCGGCCACGCGTCGCTCGCCCAGCCGGTGGAGGGCGCACGCGACCTCGCCGAGTACACGTCCCTGCCGCGGGTCGAGGAGCTGCTCTCCCCCGCCGCGCCGCTCGGCCGTGCCCTGGCGGTGGGCGAGCGGGAACCCGGCGCCGCACTGCGCCAGGAGGACGCCGCGGCGGTGCGCCCCGCCTGGGACGAGATCGTCGGCCTGATCAGCGGGAAGCTCGTCTTCCGCGACTAGCCCGCCCAACGACGGAGCGGCCGGCCCCGGGGACATCCCGGGACCGGCCGCTTCGTCGTTCTGGCCCCGTCCAGAGGCTCACCGCGAGCGTGCGAGTGGTGAGGAGGACGGGGTCCTTACTCAGCTGCCGTAGCGCGAGGGGCGGCCGGGCCGCCCACCCGGGCGACCGCGGTCGCCGTAGGAGCGCTCCCCCGACGACGAGCGCTCGCCGCCGCCGTAGGACCGCTCGCCCGCGGGCCGCTCACCGGCGGGCCGGGGACGGTCGCCGAACGAACGACGCGGGCCGCCACGGGAACCGCTGGGCCGCTCGCCGTCACGACGCGGACGGCCACCGGGGCCACCGCCACCGCGGCGCATGTCGCGCTGCGTGCGCTCCTTGGGCTCCACCGGCACGCCGGCGGCGATCAGGTCGAGGATCGGCTTGTCGCCGGGCCGCGTCCGGTCCAGGGGCGGGTCGACCTTGGCCGTGCGGAACCGGCGCTTGGCCTGACCGACCTGGTCGGGCAGCAGGAGCGAGACGACGACGCCGCCGGCACCGGCGCGGGCGGTACGGCCCGAACGGTGCAGGTAGGTCTTGGCGTCCGTCGGCGGATCGTAGTGCAGGACCAGCGAGACGTCGTCCACGTGGATGCCGCGGGCGGCGACGTCGGTGGCGACCAGGACCGGCGAGCGGGCGTCGGTGAACTCCTCCAGCGCACGCTTGCGCGCCGCCTGGGGAAGCCCGCCGTGGATCGCCTCGGCCTTGATGCCGGCAGCCTTGAGGTTGTCGGCCAGCCGGTCCACGCCCAGCTGGGTGCGGGCGAAGATGATCGTCCGGCCCGGGCGGGAGGCGAGCTCGGTGGCCACCTGCAGCTTGTCGCGGAAGGCGAGCGTGAAGGCCAGGTGCTCGGCCGGGGGCGCCTCGCCGCCGGGGCGGACGACCTCGTGCCGGGCCGGGTCCTTGAGGTAGCGGCGGACCAGCGAGTCGACCTCGCCGTCCAGCGTGGCCGAGAACAGCAGGCGCTGGGCGTCGCGGGCGGTCTGGTCGAGCAGCTCCTTGACCACCGGGAGGAACCCGAGGTCGGCCATGAAGTCGGCCTCGTCCAGGACGGTGACGACGACCTCGGCGAGGGACGCCTCGCCCTGGCTGATCAGGTCCTGCAGGCGGCCGGGGGTGGCGATGACGACGTCGACGCCACGGCGCAGCTGCTGGATCTGGCGGTACATGGGCGCACCGCCGTAGACGGTGGCGAGCTGGACGCCGGTCGCCTGGCCGAGGGGCGCCAGGTTGTCGTGCACCTGCTGGGCGAGCTCGCGGGTGGGCACGAGGACCAGGCCGCGCGGCGCGCGACGGCCGTTCTTGACCTCGGCGCCGATGCGCGCGAGCAGGGGCAGGCCGAAGGCCAGCGTCTTGCCCGAGCCGGTGGCGGCCTTGCCGAGCACGTCGCGCCCGGCGAGGGCGTCGGGCAGGGCGGAGGTCTGGATGGCGAACGGGCGGTGGATGCCGCGCCGCTCGAGCGCGGTCACCAGCGGCTGGGGCAGGCCCAGCTGGCCGAAGGTGGGGCCGGTGGGCTCCTCGGCGGGCGCCTCGGTGGTGCTGTCCGCGGCGGCGGTGGTCTCGACCGCGGCGGTGAACTGGGCGGTGTTCTCGGTGGTGTTGTCAGCGTTGTTCGACTCGAACGACACAGGGTTGACCAAAGTCATGCGGGGTGGGGCTCCGATACTGCTCGGAGCGCGTCCCGTGGAGAAGGAGAGCGCCGCAGGTACCGGCGTCCTCACTGGCGATCGGATGCGCCCAGGGATGGAACGCGTGATCTGCACGGATGCGCTCATGCCCGGACAAACCGTCCGGGAGGATGACCGGCGTTGTGCCGGTACCCCCAGGCTAGCAGCGCGACCGCCCCGGTGATTCCCTGCGAGGGGGTGGGGGCGGTCACCCTCGGTCAGCTCCGCAGGGCGGCGTACCCGGGCCGGACGACGTCGGCGAGCAACCGCGCGCGGTCGCCGTCGTCGAGGAAAACGGCCGCGACGGCACGCTCGGTCACCGTCTGCACGTCGTCCCAGCCCCAGCCGAACGTGGCGGCGACGTCGGTCAGCTCGCTGCTCGCCGACACGCTGCTCATCAGCCGGTTGTCGGTGTTCAGCGTGACGGCGAAGCCGAGCCGGTGCAGCCGGTCGACCGGGTGCTCCGCCAGCGACGGGTAGGCGCCGGTCTGCACGTTCGACGACGGCGCGACCTCCAGCGGCACCTGCGCGTCGAGCACCCGCCGGGCCACCGGTCCGAGTGCGCCGTCCGGGGTGACCTCGTCGGCGATCCGGATGCCGTGCCCGAGGCGCTCGGCCCGCGCTCCGTCGAGCGCGGCCCGGATGCTGTCGATGCCGGCGGCCTCGCCCGCGTGGATGGTGCGGTGCGCGCCCGCCCGGTCCAGCAGCTCGATCGCGGCCGGGAGGCGGTCGGGCGGGAACCCGATCTCGGGGCCGGCGAGGTCGAAGCCGACCACACCCGCGTCGCGGTAGCGCACGACGAGCCCGGCCACCTCCTCCCAGCGGTCGGCCTGCCGCATGGCGCACAGCAGCGCGCCCACCCGGATGGGCGTACCGGACGCGGTCGCCTCGGCGCCGCCGGTGGCGAAGCCGTCGACCATCGCCTCGACGACGGCCTCGATGGGCAGCCCGCCGGCCGTGGCCAGCTCCGGCGCGAAGCGGACCTCGGCGTGCACCACGCCGTCGGCGGCGAGGTCGAGAGCGCACTCCCGGGCCACCCGGTGGATCGCGTCGGCGGTCTGCATCACCCCGACGGTGTGCGCGAACGTCTCCAGGTACCGCACGAGCGAGCCGCTGTCGGCGGCCTGCCGGAACCAGCGGGCCAGGCTCTCGGCGTCGTCGGTGGGCAGGTCGCGGTAGCCGTGCGCGTCAGCCAGCTCGAGCACCGTCTGTGGTCGCAGGCCGCCGTCGAGGTGGTCGTGCAGCAGGACCTTCGGAGCGCGGCGGACGTTCTCGGCGTTCAGCGGTGCAGACACCGGAGAAAGCTACCGGTCCTGCCAGCGGAACGTGCGCACGCAGAGGACCAGGCCCAGCACGCACCAGATCCCGAGCACCAGCGCGACACGGCCCAGCTCCCACGACCCGGCCGGCTCGTCGGCGGCCAGCGCGTCGGGCAGGAACACCGAGCGCAGCCCCTGGGCCATCCACTTGAGCGGGAAGAGCGCGGCGAACGTCTGCATCCAGCTCGGGATCTCGCTGAACTGGAAGAAGACGCCGGAGATGAACTGGAGCAGCAGCGCGAACGGCGTCACCGTCGCCGACGCCGAGCGCCCGTTCTTCGCGATGCTGGAGACCGCGATGCCCAGCAGGGTGCAGGACGCGGCACCCAGCACCGCCACCCAGGTGAAGGTCAGCCAGTCGGTGCCCGAGGGCAGGTCGATCCGGTAGAACACGACGCCGATCAGCAGCAGGACGACCACGCTGGCCAGGGTGACGGCGAGGACCTGCACGACCTTGCCGACGAAGTAGGCGCTGCGCGGCATCGGGGTACCGGCCAGGTGCTTGAGCGTCCCGTCGGAGCGCTCGGTGGCGATGCTGATCGCCATGTTCTGCAGGCTGGCGCCGAGGATGCCGGAGGCGATGATGCCGGCCATGAAGTACTGGGTGAAGCTGACCCCGTCCCTCAGGTCGAAGTCCAGGACCGCACCGAAGACGACCAGCAGGAGCACCGGCAGCAGCAGGGTGAAGACCACCGACTCGCGCTGGCGGAAGAACTCCTTGAGCTCCACCGAGCTGCGGGCGCGGTAGACGACGGGCAGGGACGGCAGCCGCGCCTCTCGTACGGGGGCGGGAGCCGTCACCGGTCGTCGCCGATCATCTGCAGGTACACGTCCTCGAGCGTCGGGCGGGCCACGGCGAGGTCGGGCACCTCACCGGGGAAGCGGGCGGCGAGGGCGGCCACGAACGCGGTCGGCGTGGCCGTCGCCTCCGACCGGCGGACGCCGTCCTCGCTCCAGCTGACGACGGCGGGGGCGGTCTCGCGGCCGCCCAGGGCGCCGGGGACGGCTACCTCGACCAGCCGGCCGCCGGCGATGACCCCCACCCGGTCGGCCAGTGCCTCGGCCTCGTCCAGGTAGTGGGTGGTCAGCAGCATGGTGGTGCCCAGGTCGCGCAGGGACCGGATCAGCGACCAGAACTGCCGGCGGGCCTCGGGGTCGAAGCCGGTGGTCGGCTCGTCCAGGAAGAGCAGCGTCGGGCGGCCCACGATGCCCAGGGCGACGTCCAGCCGACGGCGCTGGCCGCCGGACAGGGTCTTGCCCCGCACCCCGGCCTTCTCGGTCAGCCCCACCAGCGCCAGCACCTCGTCGACGTCCCGCGGGTCGGCGTAGTACGAGGCCTGGGCCGTGACGAGCTCGCGCACGGTCAGCTGGCTGTCGCCCGAGCCCGACTGCAGCACGATGCCCAGCCGCGCCTTCCACGCCCGCGTGCCGTCGGCCGGGTCCTCGCCGAGGACGCGCACCTCGCCGGCGTCGCGCGCGCGGTAGCCCTCGCAGATCTCGACCGTCGTCGTCTTGCCGGCGCCATTGGGCCCGAGCAGCGCGAAGATCTCGCCGCGCCGGATGTCGAGGTCCAGCCCGTCCACCGCCGTGAAGTCGCCGTACCGCTTGGCCAGTCCGCGGACCGAGATCGCGGCGTCGGCGTCGAGCGGGCCGCCGGGTGGCACCGACCGCACAGCGGGGTCGGCGGGAGTTCGTGTCACGGGAAGACAGTCTCCACCCCCGGGCCGGGAGACCGGCGCGAGCCTCCCCCGCACCTGGCGGGCGCCGGGTGCCCGGACCGGTTTCACCGGGCGGGCCCCCGGGGAGAGTCCGGGGATGGAGCCGTTGGTGCGGAACACCGCAGACCTCGAGTCCGAGGCATGGCAGGACCCGGTGCGCGGGGACGTCTCGTTCCAGGTCGTGTTCAGCCGCGACCGGACCGCCACGTCCGCGCTCTACACCGGGCTCACCGAACTGGCCCCCGGCGGCTGGCTGGGGCGTCACCGGCACGCCCAGCCGGAGGTGTACCACCTCGTCGAGGGCAGCGGTGTGGTCGTCCTCGACGGCGTCGAGCACCGGGTCGCGGCCGGGTCGGCCGTGTTCATCCCCGGCGATGCGGAGCACGGCATCCGCAACACCGGGACGGGTCCCCTGCGGTTCGTGTACGCGTTCGCGACCGACTCGATCGAGGACGTCGTGTACCGGTTCTCCGACGAGGGGTGACCGGCTGCCGCGCTAGCCGGTGATGCGGTCCAGGACGAGCGGCAGGGGTGCGTCGTCGGTGTCGACGCCGACCGCCCCCTCCAGCGCCTCGAGCGCCCGCGGGATGCGTGCGGCGTCGTCGGTCTGCAGCTCCAGGAGCGGCTGCCCGGCGGTCACCCGCTCCCCCACCGTGGCCGTCCAGGTGATGCCTGCCGCCGCGGACACCGGGTCCTCCTTGCGGGCCCGGCCCGCGCCCAGCCGCCAGGCGGCCACGCCGAGCGCGTAGGCGTCCAGCCGGGTGAGCGTGCCGGTCGACGGCGCCGTCACCACGTGGGTCTCCGCCGGACGCGGCAGCGGCGCGTCGGGGTCCCCGCCCTGGGCGGCGATCATCCGCCGCCACACGTCCATCGCCCGGCCGTCGGCCAGCGCCTCGGCGGGGTCCACGTCGGGGCGCCCGGCGCCGGCGAGCATCTCGCGGGCCAGCGCCAGGGTCAGCTCCACGACGTCGGCCGGACCGCCGCCGGCGAGCACCTCGACCGACTCGGCGACCTCGACGGCGTTGCCCGCGGCGCGGCCCAGCGGGCGGTCCATCGCCGTCACCAGGGCCACCGTGCGCACGCCGGCCGCCTCGCCCAGGCCGACCATGGTGCGGGCCAGCTCGCGGGAGGCGTCGGGGTCCTTCATGAACGCGCCCGAGCCGGTCTTCACGTCCAGCACCAGGGCGTCGGCGCCCTCGGCGATCTTCTTGCTCATGATCGAGCTGGCGATCAGCGGGATCGACTCCACGGTGCCGGTGACGTCGCGCAGCGCGTAGAGCAGCTTGTCCGCCGGGGCCAGGTCCTCGCCGGCCGCGCAGATCACCGCGCCCACGTCGCGGAGCTGGGCCAGGTAGGCCTGCTCGTGGACGTCGGCCCGCCAGCCGGGGATGGCCTCGAGCTTGTCCAGCGTGCCGCCGGTGTGCCCGAGCCCGCGCCCGGACAGCTGCGGCACCGCGACACCGCAGGCCGCGACCAGCGGCGCGAGCGGCAACGTGATCTTGTCGCCGACGCCCCCGGTGGAGTGCTTGTCCGCGGTGGGCCGTCCGAGCGCGGAGAGGTCCTTGCGCTGCCCGGAGTCGATCATCGACTGCGTCCAGACGGCCAGCTCGGCCGGCGACATGCCCCGGAAGAACACCGCCATCAGCAGCGCGCTCATCTGCTCGTCGGGCACCGCCCCGCCGGTGTAGGCGTCGATCACCCAGCGGATCTGGTCGGCCGAGAGCTCGATGCCGTCCCGCTTGGCCCGGATGACGTCGATCGCGTCGTGGCCGGCCATCAGCCCTGCCCCCGCTCCGCTGCCGCGACCAGGTCGTCGGGGCCGAAGGCGTCGGGCAGCACCTCGCGCATCGGCACGATCCCGAGGGAGACGGTCTCGATGAGCAGATCGGCCCCGCCGAACTCCCACAGCAGCTGCCGGCACCGGCCGCACGGCATGAGCGGCTGCCCGTCCCCGCCCACGCAGGCCACCGCGACCAGCCGGCCGCCACCCGAGCGCGCGAGGTCGCTGACCATCCCGCACTCCGCGCACAGGCTCAGGCCGTAGGAGGCGTTCTCCACGTTGCAGCCGGTGACCACGCGGCCGTCGTCGACCAGACCGGCGACGCCGACCGGGAACTTCGAGTACGGGGCGTAGGCGTGGGTCATGGCCTCGCGGGCGGCGGCCCGGAGGCCGTCCCAGTCCGGCTCGGGCAGGACAGGCACTAGTGCTCCCCTCGCCGGTAGACCAGGCCGTCGGCCTTCGGCATCCGTAGTCGCTGGGAGGCCAGCGACAGCACCAGCAGCGTGATCAGGTGCGGGGTGAAGGAGACGATGCCGGTGGGCAGCTCCTCGATGGTGAGGAAGCCGACCAGGCTCAACGCCGCGAACGCCGCGGCCAGCACCGCCTGCACGTACTTGCCGCGGACGGTCTGGAACACCGCCACGGCCAGCAGCAGCACGGCGAGCAGGAGCAGCAGCGCGACGACGGCGGTGCGGCTGCGCAGCTGCAGGCCGTCGGCGAAGCCGAACAGCCCCGCGCCGGCGGCCAGGCCGCCGGGCCGCCAGTTGCCGAAGATGAGCGCCGCCAGGCCGATGAAGCCGCGCCCCCCGGTCTGGCCCTCCTTGTAGATGTTGGCGACGAAGACCAGCGCCACACCGCCGAGCCCTGCCAGCCCACCGGAGATGACGACCGCGATGTACTTCATCCGGTAGACCGGGACGCCGAGCGAGTCGGCCGCCGCCGGGTTCTCCCCGCAGGAGCGCAGCCGGAGCCCGAAGGCGGTCCGCCACAGCACCAGGTAGCTGAGCGGGACGAGCAGGATCGCGATCAGGGTCAGGACGCCGACACCACTGGTCATGCCGCGCAGCAGGCCGGCGATGTCCGAGACCAGGAACCACTCTCTGCCCGCGAGGTCCCCGAGCAGATCGGGGCCGTCGGAGAGCACCGGCAGGGAGAAGCTCGGCGGCCGGCTGGACAGGGCCGGTGACTGGGTGACCCCACCCCCGACGTCGCTGCCGGCGTAGACCAGCTCGGAGAGGAACCGGACGATGCCCCCGGCCAGGATGTTGATGGCCACCCCGGAGACCACGTGGTCGACTCCGAAGGTGACGGTGGCGATGGCGTGGACCAGCCCACCGGCGGCGCCGAAGAGGACGCCGCCCACGATCGCGCCGACCCAGCCCCACTGGTAGCCGGCGTACCCGCCCCCCCAGGTGCCCAGGATCATCATGCCCTCGAGGCCGATGTTCACCACGCCCGCGCGCTCGGAGAACAGGCCGCCCAGCGCGGCCAGCCCGATGGGCACCGCCAGCAGCAGCGCCGTCGCGAACGTGGACGACGACGTCAGCGCCTGCTCGCCGGAGACGATGCGGACCACCGACATCAGCAGCATGAGGCCGACGAGACCCCAGGTGATCCGGCGGGCCGTGCCGCCCCCGAGGAAGAGCTCGGTGAGCGGTCCGCGGTTCGAGGCAGAGGTGGCTGCCGTCGTCACGGTGCTCATGCGCCGGCCTCCTGGCGGTCGTCGGTGATCCGGGTGCCGACCGGGCCCCCGGGCCCCGCGGACGTCCCGTCGTCGGTGGGCGGACCGCCCTGCCCACTGCCCCGCTCGGCCCGCCGCCGGGTGAGCTGCCGGGCGAGCTCGTTGGCGATGACGACCGCGAGCACGATCGTGCCCTGGATGATGGTCACCACCGAGGCGGGGATGTCGGCGAACTGCAGCGGCACCGCCGCCCGGTCGAGGAAGGCGAACAGCAGCGCGGCGAAGGCGATGCCGGTCGGGCTGCCGCGGCCGAGCAGGGCCACCGCGATGCCGAGGAAGCCCAGGCCGGCGGTGAACTCGGTGCCGAAGTGGTGCGTGTCGCCCAGCAGGTCGGGCAGCCCGATGAGACCTGCGATCCCGCCCGAGATGAGCATCGTCTTGATGACCATGCGACGGGCGTCGACGCCGCTGGCCGTGGCGGCCGAGGGCGACATGCCGGTCGCCCGGAGGTCGAAGCCGAACCGGGTGCGCGTGAGCACCACGGCCACCGCCACGCCCACGACGACGGCGACCAGCAGGAAGCCGTAGAGCCCCGACCGCGGCTGGGCCAGCCCCACGACGTCGAACAGCCCGTTGAGGTCGGGGAACCGGCCGGACTCGGGGATGTCCGTCGTGGTGATGATCGCCGCCCCCTCCTCGCTGCCCCGCAGCGGGCCGGTGAGCAGCCAGGACGCGGTGCCCAGGGCGATGAAGTTGAGCATGATCGAGCTGATCACCTCGCTCACGCCGCGGGTGACCTTGAGGACGGCGACGATGCCCGCCCACAGGGCGCCGACCGCCATCGCCACGACGATGATCAGCAGCACGTGCAGCGGGCCGGGCAGGGCGACGGCCGCTCCGGCGCCGGCGGCGAGCACCGTGGCCATCCGGTACTGGCCCTCGACGCCGATGTTGAACAGCCCCATGCGGAAGGCCACCGCGACCGCCAGGCCCGAGAGGAACAGCGGCACCGCCCGGTTGAGGATCACGACGATGGCCTGGGTCTGCTGGGCCGGGGTGTCCCCGAAGTCGAGGAGCACCCGGAGCGCCGTCGACGGGTTCTCGCCGATCAGCAGGATGACCACGGCGGTGATGACCACCGCGACCACGACGGCCAGCGCCGGGGCGACCAGGGCCGACCCGAGCCGGCGCAGGGCGGTCACGCGGCACCCGCCGCGCCGACGGAGGCGCCGGTCATGTGGCCGCCGAGCTGTTCCGGTGTGACCGCCGCCGGATCCAGCGTGGCCACCAGCCGGCCGCGCAGCATGACGTGCAGCGTGTCGGACAGGCTGATCAGCTCGTCCAGGTCGGCCGAGATCAGCAGGATCCCCAGCCCGTCGGCGCGGGCGGCGTTGAGCAGCTCCCAGATCGCGGCCTGCGCACCGACGTCGACCCCGCGGGTGGGGTGCGCGGCGACGAGCAGCCGGGGCGAGGCGCTCATCTCGCGCCCGACGATGAGCTTCTGCTGGTTGCCGCCGGACAGCGCCACGGCGGGGGTGTCCGGCCCGGGGGCGCGGACGTCGTACTCGCCCATGATCCGCTCGGTGTCGGCGCGCGCCGCCCGGCGGTCGATGAACGGTCCCTTGACCGCCGGTGGGCGGGTCTGGTGGCCCAGGATCCGGTTCTCCCACAGCGGGGCGTCCAGCAGCATGCCCTGGCGGTGCCGGTCCTCGGGGATGAAGCCCATGCCGGACTCGCGGCGGGCCCGCGTGCTCCACCCGGTGATCTCCTCGCCACCGAGCACGACCACGCCCCCGGCCAGCGGCCGCAGCCCCATGATCGCGTCGACGAGCTCGGCCTGGCCGTTGCCCTCGACGCCGGCGATGCCCACGACCTCGCCCTCGTGGACGGTGAGGTCCACGCCGTCCACGGCCGGACGCCCTCCCAGCGACGCCACGGTGACCCCGCGCAGCTCCAGCACCGGCGTCTCGCGCACGGTCGAGGTGCGGGTCTGGGGCGAGGGCAGCTCCGAGCCGACCATCATCTCGGCGAGCTGGCGCGCCGTCGTCGTCCTCGGATCGGCGCTGCCGACGGTGGTTCCCCGGCGGATCACGGTGATCGAGTCGGCGACCTTGCGGACCTCGTCGAGCTTGTGCGAGATGAAGATGACCGTGAGGCCCTCGCGGGTCAGCTCGGCCAGGTTGCCGAACAGCTCGTCGACCTCCTGCGGCACGAGGACGGCGGTGGGCTCGTCCAGGATCAGCGTGGTCGCCCCGCGGTAGAGCACCTTGGCGATCTCGACGCGCTGGCGGTCACCGACCCCCAGCTCCTCGACGAGGACGTCGGGGTCGAGGCCGAGGGCGTACCGCTGCGAGATCTCCCCGATGCGGCGGCGGGCCTCGGTCCGGTCCAGCCGCCCGCCCCTGGTGGGCTCGCTGCCCAGGACGACGTTCTCCAGGACGGTGAAGTTGTCGGCCAGCATGAAGTGCTGGTGCACCATGCCGATGCCCGCGGCGATCGCGTCGGCCGGGCTGCGCAGCGTCGTCTCGCGGCCGTCGAGCAGGATCGTGCCCTCGTCGGGGCGGTGCATGCCGTAGAGCGTCTTCATCAGCGTCGACTTGCCGGCGCCGTTCTCGCCCACGATCGCGTGCACCTCCCCGCGGCGGACCCGCAGCTCGATGTCGCGGTTGGCGACCACCCCGGGGAAGCGCTTGGTGATGCCGCGCAGCTCCACCGCGTAGGGGGCGTCCCCGCCTGCGTCCCCCGCCGCGGGCACGTGCGCGCCGGCTGGTCCCTCGGCCATGGGTGGGCCTCCCTCTCGCGGTGCGTCCGCGGGTGGGCGGAGCACGTCTGGTGCTGTGCGGATCCTTCCGCACGCCGGGGCGGGCCGGTTCGGCAGCCCTCACGGCGACGGCGGGCCCGGGCGCGTGCGCCCGGGCCCGCCGTGGACCGCCCGTGAGCGCGGGCCCGCTCGTCGCGGGCCCGCGCCTGGATCACGGGGTGGTCGGGACCTCGATGTCGCCGTCGATGATCTGCTGGCGGAAGTCGTCGAGGACGTCCTGGATGTCGTCGATGTAGCCGCCGGAGTCCGACAGCCCGACACCCTCGGTCGAGAGGTCGTTGCGGATGTCGCTGCCGCCCTCGACGTTGCCCTCCGTGACGTCGGTGATGTAGGTCTCCACCGCGTTGTCGACCCGCTTGAGCATGGAGGTCATGATCACGGCCTGCTGGTCGGGCGACGCGCTCAGGTACTGGTCGGAGTCGACGCCGATGGCGCGCTGACCGGCCTCCACGGCCGCCTCGAAGACGCCTTCCCCGGAACCACCGGCGGCGTGGAACACGATGTCCGCACCGGCCTGGTACATGCCCTGCGCCGCGACCTTGCCGCCCTCGGGGTCACCGAAGCCGGACGGGTCGCCGGCCGGGGACAGGTAGGTCACGTCGACGATGACGTCGGGCTTGACGGCCTGGGCACCCGCCGCGTAGCCGGCCTGGAACTTCTCGATCAGCGGGCTCTGCTGGCCGCCGACGAAGCCGATGTGCCCGGTCACGCTCTTCGACGCGGCGGCCACGCCGGCGAGGAAGCTGCCCTCCTCCTCGGCGAACACCAGACCCGTGAGGTTGTCCACGCCGAATTCCTCGACCTCGGTGTCGACGATCGCGAACTGCGTGTCGGGGTTCTCCTCGGCGATGTCGGCGATGATGTCGCCGTACGCGAAGCCCACGGCGATCACCGGGTTGTACCCGGCGTCGGCGAGCTGGGTCAGCAGCTGCTCGCGGTCCGAGCCGTCGGGGTTGGGCGAGAGCTCCTCGATGTCCTCGTCGACGTCGCCGCCGAGGGCCTGCACGGCCGCCTCGACACCGGCGATGGCCGAGTCGTTGAAGGACTTGTCCCCACGGCCGCCGGTGTCGTAGGCGACACCGACCTTGAGGTCGCCCTCGCCACCGCCGCCGCTGCCGCTGTTGCTGCCACCGTCCTCGTCGCTGGCGCACGCCGACAGGGCCAGGCCGCCGGCCAGCAGCAGTGCCGCCGTCTTCGTCATCCGCGCTCGGCGCAAGACGATCTCCTCTCTGGGGGGACCCGCCCGCCCGGGGGCGGCGCGTCCCGATGGGGTTGCTTCCGCGTCTTCCCGCCCGGGCACCGGAGTGCTCCGCCGCGGGACACGACGCAGAACGCTAACCGCGGGGCCGCGGACCTCCCCCGGCCGCGACGAGGACTGAGACCCGATCGTTGCGAAGGGCCCGCCCGACCCGGTCGATCGGTGTCCTGGGTCACCTGTGGCCCCGCGGAGGCGGCCCCCTACGGTTCCGCGCATGGGACGACGGCGGGGCGCAGCACGCGCGGTGGTGGGCGGGCTGCTGGCCGCCGGTCTGGTCGTCCTGCCCGTTGCCCCGGGGCCACCGCCGGCCTCCGCCGAAGCGCCGGCCACCGGCACGGCAGCCTCCACCGCCACGGAACCGAGGCCGACGGCGGACCCGGCCGCACCCACCCCGACCGCCCCCCGCACGGAACGCCCTCCGCAGGGCAGCGCGCCCGACGGCCGCATCGTGGGCGGTGCGGACCTGGACACGCGGGGACTCGTCGTGGCCGACGACACGCCGCCGCTGCCCGGGCCGCTGGCCGCCTCGGGTTGGCTGGTGGCCGACGCGACCTCCGGCTCCGTGCTCGCCGCCCGCGACCCGCACGGCCGCTACTACCCGGCGAGCACGCTCAAGACGCTGACGCTGCTGACCCTGGCCCCCCGGCTCGACCCGGCGCAGGTCGTCGTCGGCACGCCCGAGGACGAGCAGGTGGAGGGCAGCCGCGTCGGCCTCGTCGCCGGGGGCCGGTACTCCGTCGGCTTCCTGTTCCAGGGGCTGATCCTGCAGTCGGGCAACGACGCGGCGAACGCGCTCGCCCGCGCGGCCGGGGGCACCGCGGCCACGGTCGCGGCCATGACGGAGACGGCCGAGTCGATCGGCGCCTACGACACCGTGGTCGGCGGCCCCTCCGGGCTGGACGTCGCCGGGCAGTCCTCCTCGCCCTACGACCTGGCGCTGATCTTCCGCGACCTGGTGACCGACCCCGTCACCGCCGCCGTGCTCACGACGGTCACCGCGCAGGTCCCGGAGGTGCCCGGCCGCGGCCCGGGGTTCCAGATCCAGAACCAGAACCCGCTGGGGGCCTACCCCGGCACCCTGGGCGGGAAGACCGGCTTCACCGACGCCGCCCGCCACGCCTTCGTGACCGCAGCCGAGCGGGACGGCCGCCGGCTCGTCGTCAGCGTGCTGGACACCGAGAACCAGCCGCTGCGCGCCGCTGACCAGGCCGCCCTGCTGCTCGACTGGGGTTTCGCCGTCCCTCCGGGCACCGAGGGTGTGGGCCGGCTGGTCCAGCCGGCCGACCTGGTGACACCTCCGGAACCGTCCAGGCCGACACCGCGCCCGGCCGAGCCCGCCCTGCCGGACGCGTCGGCCGCACCGGTCGCCGCGGACCGGTCCGATGAGCACCCCTCGCCGCTGATCGGCGCGGGCTTGGCGGTGGCCGCCGCGGTCGTCGTCGGCGTCACCGTGGTGGGCCGACGGCGGGCGGTGCGCCGGGCACCCGGTGCCCAGCGGACGCCGGACGTCAGCGGGGCGGACCGGTGAGGGGGTACTCGCGGGCGACGGCCCACGCCCCGCTCGGCGTCTGCTCGAACTCGGTGAAGTGCTCGACCCGGAACTCGGCGGAGAGGTCGGCCAGGCCGTTGTAGGCCAGCTCGAGCATGTCCGGGGTGACGTCGTGGGCGACGGTCACGTGCGGGTGGTACGGGTAGGTCAGCAGCCGGTCCAGCGGGCCCTGGCGCACGTCGGTGGCGATCAGCTCGCAGTTGCCGATCCCCCGCGCCACCGTCACGAAGACGACCTCGGACACCGGGCTGAAGGTGCCGGTCCCTGCCAGGTGCATGGAGAACGGGGCGTGGGCGCGCGCCACGTCGGCGAGATGGGCGGTCACCGCCGGCCGGGTGGCCGCCGGCACCTCGGTGGGCGGCAGGAGCGTCACGTGCGGTGGCACCAGCGCGGCCTGCGGGTCCCCCACCTTGGCCCGCCAGTCGACGAGCAGCTGCGCCCACGGCTCCGGCACGGCCACGACGACGCCGATGACCGCGCTCTCCGGCGGGGACGGGAGCCGGGTCACGAAGGTGTCGTCGTTCACCGCGGCGCCCCCGGGAGCAGGAAGCCGACGCGCTCGTACACCTCGGCGACGGTCCGTGCCGCGATCTCCCGCGCCCGCTCGGCGCCGCCGGCCAGGAGTCGCTCCAGCTCGGCCGGGTCGTCCAGCAGCTCGGTGGTGCGCGCCCGCACCGGCGTCACGAAGTCGGCGACGACCTCGGCCAGCTCCTTCTTCAGGTCCCCGTACCCGCGGCCGACGAACTGCTGCTCGAGCTCGGCGATGCTGCGGCCGGACAGGGCGCTGTGGATGGTGAGCAGGTTCGTCACCCCGGGCTTGCCCGCCGCGTCGGCGACGACCTCGCGGCCGGTGTCGGTGACCGCCGACCGGATCTTCTTCGCCGAGACCTTGGGGTCGTCGAGGAGGAAGACGCAGCCGGCGGGCGGGAGGCTCTTGCTCATCTTCTTCTCCGGCGTCTGCAGGTCCATGACCCGCGCGCCGGCCTCGGGGATGAAACCGGAGGGCACCGTGAACGTCGGCCCGAAGCGGTTGTTGAACCGGGTGGCGACGTCGCGGGTCAGCTCCAGGTGCTGACGCTGGTCGTCACCCACCGGCACCTGGTCGGCCTGGTAGACCAGGATGTCGGCGGCCATGAGCACGGGATAGGTGAAGAGCCCGACCGAGGAGCCGTCGGTGCCCTCTCGCTGGCTCTTGTCCTTGAACTGGGTCATCCGGCTCGCCTCGCCGAAGCGGGCGATGCACTCCAGGACCCAGGAGAGCTGCAGGTGCTCGGGCACCTGGCTCTGCACGAACAGGGTGCTGCGGGCCGGGTCGACGCCGAGGGCCAGCAGCTGCGCCGCGGAGGTCAGCGAGTTCTGCCGGAGCTCCGCGGGGTCCCAGTCCATCGTGATGGCGTGCAGGTCGACGACGCAGTAGAAGGACTCGGTCGTCTCCTGCAGGGCCACCCACTGCCGCAGCGCACCCAGGTAGTTGCCGAGGTGGAAGGAGCCCGCGGTCGGCTGGATACCGGAGAGCACACGGGGAAGAGGCACGACCGCCATCAAACCAGCCGTCCGGCCCCCGCGTTCCGGCCTCCCCCGTACCGCCCGGGCGTCAGGAGCCCGCCACGCCGTCCCACGCGGCGTCCAGCGCGGCGAGGAAGACGTCATCCTCCTCGGGCGCGCCGACGGTCACCCGCACCCCCTCGCCGGGGAACGGCCGGGTGATCACCGCACGCGCCTCGAGGGCCGCGGCCAGCGGCGCGGCCTGCTCCCCCACCGGCAGCCAGACGAAGTTGGCCTGGCTGTCGGCGACGTCCAGCCCGCGCTCGCGGAGCGCCCCGGTGAGCCGCTCCCGCTCGGCCGCGACGGCGGCGCAGCGGCGGCGGACCTCGTCCTCGCTGGCCAGGGCCGCGACGGCCGCGGCCTGGGCGAGCATCGAGACGCTGAAGGGGACGTGCGTCTTGCGGACTGCCTCGGCCACCGCGGGGTCCTCGGCGACCAGGTACCCCACCCGCAGACCCGCCAGGCCCCACGCCTTCGAGAAGGTGCGCAGCACGGCGACGTTGCGGCGGCCGCGCATGAGCTCCAGGCCGTCGGGGACGTCGGGGTCGGTGACGAACTCGCGGTAGGCCTCGTCGAGCACGACGAGCGTCGTGGCGGGCACCGAGTCCAGGAACCGCTCGAGCTCGGCCCGCCGGACCGCCGTCCCGGTGGGGTTGTTCGGGTTGCACACGAACACCAGGCGGGTGGTGTCGTCGATCGCGGCCAGCAGCCCGTCGAGGTCGTGGGTGTCGGCCGGGCCGCCGTCGCGACCGGGGACGAGCGGCACCTGCACCGGCCGGGCCCCGGCCACCTGCGCCAGCAGCGGGTACATCTCGAAGGAGCGCCAGGCGAACGCGATGCTCGCGCCGGGCTCGGTGTAGGCCTGGGCCAGCTCCTGGCACAGCGTCACCGCGCCGCAGCCGGTGGCGATCTGCGCCGGGTCCACCCCGTAGCGCTCGGCCAGAGCCGAGGTGAGCACGACCGCCCCGTTGTCGGGATAGCGGTTGGTCTCGGCGGCGGCGGCCGCGACGGCCTGCACCACCGCGGGCAGCGGCGGGAAGGCGACCTCGTTGCTGGCCAGCTTGACCGCGCGGTCGACACCGATCTCGCGGGCGAGGTCGGCGGGGTTGCGACCGGGCCGGTACGCCGGCAGTGCCTGGACCGCCGGGCGGGGGCTCACCACGGGTCGTCGCCTCCTCCGCCGCCTAGGCTGGCGGCATGCGTGTCCTCGTCGCCGGTGGAGCCGGCTACATCGGCAGCGTAGTGACCGCTGCCCTCCTCTCCGACGGCCACGAGGTCACGGTGCTCGACGACCTCTCGACCGGGCACGCCGATGCCGTCCCGTCGGGGGCGACGCTGGCGGAGGTGTCGCTGCACGACTCGGCGCCGGTGCTCGCCGACGTCCGGCCCGAGGCGGTGCTGCACTTCGCGGCGAAGTCGCTCGTCGGCGTCTCCCAGCAGCAGCCCGAGGACTACTGGTCGACCAACGTCGCCGGGTCGCTGGCGCTGCTGGAGGCGATGCGCGCCGCCGACTGCCGCCGGATCGTCTTCTCCTCCACCGCCGCCACCTACGGCGAGCCCGACCAGGTCCCGATCCGGGAGGACGCGCCGACCCGGCCGACCAACACCTACGGCGCCAGCAAGCTGGCCGTCGACCACATGCTCACCTCGTACGCGGTGGCCCACGGCTTCGCGGCGGTGAGCCTGCGCTACTTCAACGTGGCCGGTGCGGCGTTCGGGCTGGGTGAGCGGCACGCGACCGAGACCCACCTCGTCCCGCTGGCGCTGCAGGTGGCTGCCGGGCAGCGGGAGTCGCTCACCGTGTTCGGCCGCGACTACCCGACGGCGGACGGCACCTGCATCCGCGACTACGTGCACGTCGAGGACCTCTCCGACGCCCACCTGCTGGCGCTGCCCGCGCCGGCGGCCGGCGAGCACCGCATCTACAACCTCGGCAACGGCACCGGCTTCTCCGTGCAGGAGGTCGTCGACGCCGCCCGCGAGGTCACCGGCCACCCGATCCCGACCACGGACGGCCCCCGGCGGGCGGGGGACCCAGCCCAGCTGGTCGCCTCCAGCGAGCGGATCCGCGCCGACCTGGGCTGGGCGCCCCGGCACACCGACCTGGTCGGGATCGTGCGCGACGCCTGGGACGTCGCCCGGACCCGCTAGGGGGTCGGCCGCTCGGCGTCGTCCCCGGGCGCCTCGTCGTCCTCCGGTGCCGCGGCCGGCGGATCGACCCGCAGCCGGGCGATGCGCCGGCCGTCCAGCTCGACGACGGTGATCGCGCGGCCCTCCACCTCGATGGTGTCGCCCACCTCGGGCAGCCGGCCGAGGCCGGCGAGCACGTACCCGGCGGCGGTCTCGTACGGACCCTCGGGCAGCTCCAGCCCCGTGGCCTCGGTGAAGTCGTCGAGGTTCAGCAGCCCGTCGACCTCGCGCGGGGCGTCGGGCGACTGGCGTGCCTCGGGTGCGACCTCGGCGTCGTACTCGTCGTAGATCTCGCCGATGACCTCCTCGATGAGGTCCTCCAGCGTGACGATCCCGTCGGTTCCCCCGTACTCGTCGACCACGATCGCCAGGTGCTGGTTCTCCCGCCGCATCTCGCTGAGCGCGGTGAGCACGCCCGCGGTGCCGGGCAGGCGCTTGACCTCGCGGGACAGGTCGCCCACGGTGGCGGCCCGCCCGGCCGGGTGGTTGGGCAGGAACAGGTCGCGGACGTGCACGAAGCCGACGACGTCGTCCTGGTCCCGCCCGGACACCGGGAAGCGCGACCAGTTGGAGTCCGCGACCTGCTTGGCCGCGCGGCTGGTGGTCATGGAGGCATCGAGGAACCCGACCTCCGTGCGGGGGGTCATCACCTCGCGCACCTCGCGCTCGCCGGCGCGGAACACCTCGTCGATCAGCCGCCGCTCGTCGCTGCTGAGGGACTCGTGCGCGGCGACGAGGTCGCGCAGCTCCTCCTGGCTGATCGACTCACCGGCCTGCGTCGGGTCGCCACCGGTCATCCGCACCAGTGCGTTCGTGGACTTCGACAGCAGCCAGATGACCGGCCGGGAGAGCTTGGCGATCGCGTTGAGCGGCGCGGCGACCAGCAGCGCGAAGCCCTCGGCCCGCTGCAGGGCGAGCCGCTTGGGGGTCAGCTCCCCGGCCACCAGCGACAGGTAGCTGATCGCGACGGTGACCAGCACCAGCGCGAGGGTGCCCGAGAGCCCCTCGGAGACGCCCCGCTGCCGGAGCCAGTCGGCGAAGGGCTCGGACAGCGTGCTCGCGCCGAACGCGGCGGAGAAGAACCCCGCGAAGGTGACGCCCACCTGCACGGCGGCCAGGAACTGGTTGGGGTCGCTCAGCAGCTTCTGCACGGCCTGACCGCGGCGGCCGGTCTCGGCCATGGCGCGGACCTGCGACTCCCGCAGCGAGACGAGGGCGATCTCCGCTCCCGCGAAGACCCCGCCGATCAGGATGAAGACGACGACCATGACGATGCTGAGCCAGACGTCGCTCACCGGCGGCGTACTCCTCGGAACTCGGGTGGGGTGCGGTGCGGGTCCCCATGGTGCCTGCTGGTCGCCGCGGCGTGGTGGTCGACCGCCCCCTCCCGGACCCGGCGGGGCTCCGGGCGACCTCCGCGCCGGGGACTGTCGGTGCTCTTGCGCTCACGGTTAGTCTCGGTCCGATAACGAATCGTGATCATCTCGGGGAGTCCCGTGCGTCATCGATCCACCGGCCCGTCGTCCCACCCCGTGCCGTCGGGCGTACCCACCCGCCACCGCACCGCCGCAGGCCACCCTGCGGCGGGTGACCGCACTGCCGAGGGCGGCGGCGGCCGGTGGGTCCGGGGCCTGGTGGCGGTCGCCCTCGTGACCGGCTTCGTGCTCGCCGCACCCGTCGTCTCCGGCCCGGTGCCGGCGGTGGACCCGACGTCCGGCGCCCGAGGTGCTC
>Ga0210040_10001943_pt1 | contig 30128 bp, 26 predicted proteins | sample CryGeyCG12114_NA_FD_185462 | JGI IMG/M metagenome (GOLD analysis project Ga0210040, IMG submission 185462) | Groundwater microbial communities from aquifer - Crystal Geyser CG19_WC_8/21/14_NA (SPAdes) (version 2) | ecosystem: Environmental > Aquatic > Deep subsurface > Groundwater | place: USA...
CGATGGTCGCCCCGGCTTCGAAGGCCTCCTGCGTGCTCTCGACTTGCTCGGTGACTGTGATCGGCACGGCCGGATTGTCCGACTTACGCGGCAGCGAGCCGGTGATCGCCACGCAGATGATGCAAGGGGTCCGCGGGGAGTTCTCCATATCTCAGACGTCCAGAAAGACGGTCTCGCCGTCGCCCTGAAGGCGGATGTCGAAGCGGTAGACCGGCAGGCCCTCCCTCTCCTCCCGAGCGGCGATCAGGGTCGCGCGGCGGTGCACCTGCTCGACGAGGTTGAGGACGGGGTCCGCGGCATTGGCCTCAGCCTCGTCCGCGAAGTAGAGGCGGGTCTGCAGCCCGATGTTGATGCCCCGCGCCACGAGCCAGAACGAGATGTGGGGCGCCTGGGGTCGGCCGCCCCAGCCGGCGACGACGCCGGGCTTGATCGTGTCGAAGGACCAGAGGCCGGTCGCGAAGTCGGGCACGACCCGGCCCCAACCTCGGAAGCCCGGGGCGACCTGGGCTGCACGCGGGTCCTCCGGGTGCGGGTGGATCCCTGCCGCATCGGCCTGCCAGGTCTCGATCAGCACATCGCGGATCGACGTGCCGGTGCCGTCGAAGACCATTCCCTCGACTCGGATGCGCTCGCCCGGCGCCTCGGGGCCGGTGATGTCGAGGCCGAGTTCCTGGGCATAGACGTCAAAGCCCGCGCGGGAGGGCGCGAGGCCGATATGGACGTAGGGGCCGGCGGTCTGGGAGGCACTTTCCTTCATGTGGTCGAGCCGCTGCATGGTCAGTTCCCCTCGGGCCGGTTCTCGAAGAAGGTCGAGCGGCGTCCTCTCAGCACGATGTCGAACTTGTAGGCGAGGCAGTCGAGCGCCCGGCCCTCGTTCATGTCCAGAACGGCCGTGAGTTGCTCGACCGCGCGGGGGTCGGGAATGGTGGCCACGATGGGACAGCGCGGGATCAGGGGGTCGCCCTCGAAGTACATCTGGGTGATGAGCCGCTGGCAGAAGCCCGAGCCCATGACCGAGACGTGGATGTGGGCGGGGCGCCAGGAGTTGATCCAGTTGCGCCAGGGATAGGCGCCGGGCTTGATCGTGCGGAAGGCGAAAGCTCCCTCGGCGTCGGTGACGGTCCGCCCGCAGCCGCCGAAGTTCGGGTCGAGGGGGGCGAGGTACATGTCCGTCTTATGCCGGTAGCGCCCGCCCGCGTTGGCCTGCCAGACCTCGACCAGGGTGTGGGGGACGCCGCGCCCGTTCTCGTCGAGCACCCGCCCGTGCACGATGATCCGCTCGCCGATGGGCTCGCCTGTCTGGGCGAAGTTGCGTAGGAGGTCGTTGTCGAACGGCCCGATGTCGCCATGCCCGAAGGTCGGTCCCGTCATCTCGGACAGCGTCCCGTGCAGCGACAGCAGCGGCAGGCGGGGGGAACGCAGGACGGAGGTCTTGTAGTCGGGCGTGAAGGCCGGGGGCTGCCAGGTGCGGTCGCGCTGGAAGTACTCGGGCAGGGTCATGGGGCCTCCGTCTCCTCTGCCTCGCGGCGCATGGCCGCAAAGGTCTCCTTGGCGATCCTGACCGCCTGGTTGGCGCGCGGCACGCCCGCGTAGATGGCGACGTGGAGGAGGGCCTCCATGACGTCAGATTCCGAGGCGCCGGTGTTGCGCGTGGCGCGGAGGTGGAGGGCGAGCTCGTGGTCGTTGCCCAGGCCCGCCAGGAGCGCAATCGTCAGCATCGACCGCTCGCGCAGGGAGATCGTGCCCCGAGACCAGACATGGCCCCAGGCCGTGTCGGTGATGAGCGCCTGGAAGGGGGCGTCGAAGGGGGTCGTGGCCGCCTCGGCGCGGTCGACGTGGGCGTCGCCCAGCACGCGGCGGCGGGTGGCGGGGCCTTGGGAGGCCGGGTCAGACATGGGCCTGCTCCATGAGGTCGCGGACAAGGCGCGCGGTCGTCTCGGGCGCATCGATGGCGGGCAGGTGGCCCGAGCCGTCGAGGACGACGAAGCCGGCACCGGGAATGAGGCCGGCGGTGGCGCGCACGAGGTCGGGCGGCGTGGCCTGGTCCTCGGAACCCGCGAGGCACAGCGTCGGGCAGGCGATGCGCGGGACCTCAGCCGTCAGGTCGGCCCGGGCGAGGGCGCCGCAGGTGGCGACGTACCCCCGAGGATCGCAGCGCTCGAGCATGGTCGCCCACAGGCGCGCCTGGGGGCGGGCAAGGTAGGCGGGGGCGAACCAGCGGGCCATGACGGCCGGCGCGATCGCCGCGAGGCCCCCCGCCCGGACGGCGTCGATGCGGGCCTGCCAGGACTCGGGCGTGCCGATCCGGGCGGCGGTATTGGACAAAAGCAGGGCGGAGACCCGCTCGGGGTGCCGCAGCGCCAGCGCCTGAGCGACTAGGCCGCCCACCGAGCATCCCACCACGGTTGCGCGCGCCACGCCCAGGTGGTCGAGGAGCGCCAGCGCATCGTCCTTGAGGTGGGCGATGTCCCACTCTCCTTCGGGTGTCGCGCTCAGGCCATGGCCGCGCTTGTCGAAGCCGATGATCCGCACCCCGGAAAGCCGCTCGCCCACGGCGTCCCACATCCGGAGGTCGGTGCCGAGGGAGTTGATGAAGAGGAGGGCAGGCGCCGTCGCGTCGCCGGAGTCGCGAACGCAGAGGTGACCCCAAGGGCGAGCTAGGCTGAGCAATTCATAAGCTCGGCAGGCCGGCGGGTGGAAGTTGGCGCCGGAGCGCTGCGACGCGGAAGGGAGCGTTGGCAGCACCATAGCCGCCGTAGCTGCCACGCCGTTCGACTATCTCGAAGAACATCCCCCGCCCGATGAGGCCGCTGTAGAACTGGAAGAACTCCCCACCCTCGTCCCGGTCATAGAAGAGGTTCAGGTCACGCAACTCGGCCATCTGCTCCTCCGGAAGGTCCAGGCGAGCCGCGAGGTCGCCGTAGTAGTTGGCCGAGATCGGGAGCGGAGCAAAGCCCGCCGCCGCCATGGTCCGGGCGGTCGCTACGATGTTGTCCGTCGCAAACGCGATGTGCTGCACATTGGAGCCCAGCGTCTCCGCAATGAACCGCCCCGCGAGAGTCCGCTGGTTTTCCGCCCCGTTGAGCGTCAGCCGGAACTGCCCGTCGATCCCCTCAATTGCTCGGCTGCGGACCAGCCCGGCGGGATCCACCACGTCCACCATGGGAGAGGCCCGTGTCTCGAAAAGCGAAGTGTAGAAGAGCGCCCAGGTCAGCATCTCGTCGTAGCCCATGGTCTGAGCGAAGTGGTCGATGCGCCGAAGTCCGGCCCCTTCCCCTGAGGGGGCATCGACGACAGGTGTGAACTCCGTGTCCCAGACCCTCGATAACTGAGCGCTGCCATCGAGGAAGTGCAGCACGCCCCCGCCCACGCCACGGATGGCCGGGATGTCCAGCTCCCCCTCCGCATGAGGCTGGGCAAAGATGTCGGCGCCCAAGGCGGTAGCGCGGGCCACCGTGTCCGTGGCGTTCCCGACCTTGAGACCCACGTCGCACACGGTGAGACCCTGCACCGCATGGGCCGAGGCGGCGAAGCCCGTGCGCTCCTGGTTGAGGACAATGTTGATCTCACCCTGCCGCCAGAGAGTCACGTCCTTGGAGACGTGCCGGGCGACGGGCGCGAAGCCCATCTGCCCCAGGAGGCCGCCCAGCATCCCTGCCTCGCTCGCGTCCGCTGCGAACTCTACGAACTCCACGCCGTCCACGGGAATGCGGTCCGGCATGGAGGGCGTCAGGGCCAGGGCTGGCTCCACGCGGGCCACGCGGTCCATGAGGTAAACGAGGGAGCGGTGCCCGTCCTCCGCGATCACGCTGGGACTGCCGCCCCGGAACTGGTCGTTGAAGATCTCCAGGCTGATCGGACCCTGGTAACCCGTTGCCACAATGGCTCGCATGAAGCCCGTGACGTCGAGGTCCCCCTCGCCGGGCATGTTGCGGAAGTGGCGCGACCAGTAGAGCAGGTCCATCTCGATCTGCGGCGCATCCGCAAGCTGCACGATGAAGATGCGGTCGCCGGGGATGCGACGGATCGTGTCGGGGTCGATCCGGCGTGCGAGGGTGTGGAAGCTGTCGAGGATCAGCCCCACGGCCGGGTGGTCGGCCCGGCGCACGATCTCCCAGGCGTCGCGGTGGTCGAAGACGTGCTTGCCCCAGGCCAGGGCCTCGTACCCGACGCGCAGGCCGCGCGTGGCCGCTCGCTCGCCCAACTCGCGGAAGTCCTCGGCCGCGCGGTGGACGCCCCCCATCGCCTTGGGATGAACCGAGGAGCAAACGAGAAGGAGGTCGGCCCCCATGGCCCCCATCAGGTCGAACTTGCGCTCGGCGCGGTCGAAGGCCCGCGAACGGTCAGGCTCGGGCAGCCCCTCGAAGTCGCGGAAGGGCTGGAAGAGGGTGATCGTGAGGCCATGGTCGCGCACCATGCGCCCGACCGCCTCCGGGCTCGCGTCGTGCGCCAGAAAGTCCTGCTCGAAGATCTCCACCCCCTGGAAGCCTGCCTTGGCAATCGCTTCCAGCTTTTGGGGCAGGTCACCAGCGATCGAGACTGTGGCGATGGAGGTGAGCATGGTCCTAGCCTTCGGGCGGAGGCGCGTCGCCCAGCGCGGTGCGCAGGGCGACTGGATCTGGACGGCGTCCGGTGAAGATCTCGAAGGCCTCCACGCCTTGGTGGAAGAACAGCTCCCAGCCTGACAGGAAGCGTGCCCCGGCGGCTTTGGCCTGGGCACGGAAGGACGTGTGCGTCGGCGTATAGACGGCGTCGAAGGCCCAAGATGCGCGAGGGAACGCGTCGTCCGGAACCGGAGAGCCGGGATAGCCCACCATGCCGAGAGGCGTCGCGTTCACCACGCCGTCGGCGGCGGCTAGGGCCTCCAATCCGGCTACCGCAACGCGGCTGCGACCCTCCGCTGCCCCAAGGAGCGAACGGGCCAGCGTCTCGGCCTTGGGCCCGTCCGGATCTACCAGCACGATCTCGGGCGCGCCGAGGGCCAGGAGTCCGAAGGCGGTGGCCTTGCCCACCCCGCCCGTCCCGATCACGACCGTCCGCCCGGGCGAGATGGCTCCGAAGGCCGCGCGGAAGGCCGCGACGAAGCCGGTATAGTCCGTGTTGAAGCCCCAGGCTTGGCCTTCCGCGAAGCGCACCGTGTTCACCGCGCCGATGCGCGCGACGGGGGGATCAGCCACGCGCACCAGCGCCACCACGCGTTCCTTGTAGGGGAGGGTGACATTGACACCCCCCAGGCCCTCCGTCCGCGCCGCCAGGAGGACCTCCTCGAAAGGCAACCCGAGCCGAGGCGGCACCAGCAGGTCGTAGCTCACGCGCAGTCCGGTAAGCTCGCCCGCGAGCCGGTGCAGGGCGGGTGACCTCGAAGGGGCGATGTTGTCGCCGATCAGGCCCAGTCGGACGTCGACGTCGCCTGCCGTTGCGACGGGAAGGCCTGCCGCGAGTGTCATTCCTTGCGCCCCGGCGCATCGAAAACAGTGGCTCGCCCGCTCGACGAGGAGCGCTGGCAGGCAGCAACGGCGCTCAACGGACGCGTCCCGAGGTGAGCGCATGATCGACGCAATCACCGACATGGGTCGCAAGCACCTCGATGGCCCGGTCCGCATCGCGCTCGAGGGCGGCGTCCCGGAGCACGCGATGTTCCTCGGCGGCGACCTCGCCCCGGAAGGTGAAGGACACCATCAGGTAGCGGAGGTACTTCTCGAACACGACCTCATGGGTCTGCATCAACTCGACCGATCCACAGGCCGAGATCAGGGCCCTATGAAACTCCATGTCATAGCGCTTCCAGGTCTCGGTCCCGCTCATGTCGCCGGACAGCCGCCGCCGCTCGCTGACGGAGAGCTTGTGGTGGGCGGCAACGACGCGGCCCTCCCATTCCGTGTCGCCGGCCGCAAAGGACTGACGAAGAGCGTGACCCTCGATCAGCCGCCGAAGGTCTGCGAGTTCCCGGAGGTTCTGCGCCGTCACCGGCGGCACCTCGAAGCCGCGCTGCCCCTCGGCGAGCACGAGCCCCTCGGCGGCTAGGCGGCTCAGGATCTCGCGGAGCGTGCTGATGCCGACGCCGTAATCAGACTTCATGCGATCAAGCCGCAGCTTCTGACCTGGCAGGACGCGGCCAAAGACGATGTCCGCTCGGATGCGCCTGTAAGCCGCCTCGCCGACCGTCTCTTCGGTGATGACCCCGTCCGCCCTCAACTTCGCCTCCTGTCGCCTCAAGCCCTAGCCTCGGACCAGATTACAAACAACTCTTCATCTGCCAAAAATCGTTTTAACCGATAATTCCGACTCTAACACTTGATATCACGTCTTTCACATGAGACAAGGTCGGCCAAGAGGGCAAAGGCCTCGTTGAGACCACAAAGGGAGGAATCCATGCTGATCGCGCTTTCTCGACGCACGTTCACCTCGGCGGGCCTGGCGGCCGCCATGACGCTTCCCCTGGCCGCTCAGGCCCAGGACAAGACCCAGATCCGCTTCTCGGCCGTGTTCTCCGAGCAGGACATCCGGGCTCAGATGATGCAGCGCATGGTCGAGGCGCTGGGGGAGGACTACGCGTTCGAGGTCTTCTACGGCGGCAACCTGTTCAAGCAGGGGACCGAGCTCGTTGCGCTCCAGCGCGGCAACCTCGAGATGGGCAACATCGCGCCGCAGGACATCGCCAACCAGATCCCGGCCTGGTCGATCCTGACCTCCGCCTACCTGTTCCGCGACGCCGACCACCTCCTTGCCTTCTTCGACAGCGAGGCCGGCCAGGAGATGATCGGGCTGGCCGAGGAGCAGCTCGGCATCCACATCCTCGGACCCACGTACTTTGGCACCCGGCAGGTCGGCTTGGTGGATGACCGGACGGTGACGACTCCCGAGGACATGGCCGGCGTCCGCCTCCGCATGCCTCCGGGCGAGGCCTGGCAGTTCCTGGGGCAGGCGCTTGGGGCCAATCCCGTCGCCATGCCCTATGCCGAGACCTACACCGGGTTGCAGACCGGCGCGATCGACGGGCAGGACAACCCGTTGCCCAACGTCGAGAACATGAAGTTCTACGAGGTCATGGATCAGGTCGTCATGACCTCGCACCTCGTGGGCTACGATCTCCTGGTCATCTCCTCGGCGGCTTGGGACGCCATGTCGGCCGAGGCGCAGACGACCTTCGAGGCGGCGGCAGACGAGGCCATCGCCTGGAGCACCCAGGAGCACCTGAACCAGGAGGCCGCTCTCATGACCTCCCTGGAGGAGCGGGGGCTGGCCTTCACGACTCCCGACGTGGAGGCGTTCCGCACGCACGCCCAGCAGATGTACCTCGAATCCGCCCTGGCCCAGGACTGGCCCGAGGGCATGCTCGACCGCATCAACGCCATGTGAAGCCCTGGCGCGCCGGGCTCCGTGCCCTGGCGCGCCGTCCAGCACCGGTGAGACTGATGGCATCCTCCCCAGCGAGGCCGCAACGGCAGGTTGCCGAGTGGCTCCTCCGACGTGCCGAGAACCTGGCGGTCCTTCTTCTCGTCGTGATGTTCCTGGCCTTCATCGCGCAGATCGTCTTCCGCTATCTCCTGAACCTGCCGACCGGCTGGACGTCGGAGCTCACGGTCATCTGCTGGCTTTGGCTGATCCTGTGGGGATCAGCCTTCGTGGTCCGGGAACGCGATGAGATCCGGTTCGACCTGGTCTACGGCGCCGTGCGCCCCTCGGTCCGCCGGTGGATGGCCGGGATGGGAGCGCTCGCCCTGATCGTCCTCTATCTGTGGTCTCTGCCGGCGGTCTGGGACTACGTGACCTTCATGAAGGTCCAGCGGACCGCCTACCTCAAGATCCGCTACGACCATCTCTATGCGATCTACATCGTCTTCGTGATCGCCATCGTCGGGCGGTATCTCTGGCTGCTCTGGGCGGCGCTCCGAGGCCGTGCTCCCACCGTGGCGGAGCCCGGTTCCGGCGGAGGCTCCCTATGAACCTGACCGATCCGTTCGTCCTTTCCATCATCGCCATCGTCGTGCTGAGCCTTCTCGGGCTCCCCATCGGGCACGCGATGATCGGTGGCTCGATCCTCTACCTGCTGGTCGCCGGTCTCGACATGGGCACCGTCGCCGAGCAGATCCTGAACGGGCTCTACTCGAGCTACATCCTCATCGCCGTGCCGCTGTTCATCTTAGCAGCAGAGCTGATGAACGCCGGCACCATCACCCATCGCCTGCTCGACTTCTGCAACGCCATCGTCGGCCGGTTCCGGGGTGGTCTGGCCCTCGTGAACGTGGTGCAGAGCGTCATCTTCGCCGGCATGTCCGGCTCGGCCATCGCGGACGCCGCCGGCACGGGCAAGATGATGCAGACGATGATGACCGACCGCGACCGGTATCCGCCGGCCTTCGCGGCAGCCCTCACGGCCGCGACCGCCGTGATCGGGCCGATCATCCCGCCATCGATCCCGGTCGTGCTCTATGCGCTCGTCTCGGACGCCTCGATTGGCTTCCTCTTCCTGGGCGGCGTGATCCCAGGCATACTGATGGGCGCGGTCCAGGCTGGCCTGATCGTGGCGACGGCCCGGCGCCGCAACTTCCCCATCGAGGCCCCGGTGCCCATGAGGGACCTCCCCGTCATCACGCTCCGGGCCTGTCCCGCCCTGATGATGCCGGTGGTGCTCCTGGGTGGAATCTATGGGGGTGCGACGACCCCGACCGAGGCGGCGGCGGTGGCCGCGCTCTATGCCCTGCTGGTCTCGGCCGTGCTCTATAGCAGCATCACGCCCGGAGGTCTCTACGGCTCGCTCCTGGCCAGCGCGCGGACGACCGCCTCCATCGGCATGCTGATCGCAGGGGCGCTCGTCTTCAACTATGTGGTCACTGTCGAGAACATCCCCGAGACCTTGCGGGTCTTCCTCGGCGGCTATGATCTCACGCCTTTGGGCTACCTGCTCCTCGTCAACGTCATTCTCCTGGCGCTGGGCTGCCTGCTCGAGGGCACCACGATCCTGCTCGTGGTCGTACCGATTCTCATTCCAACGGCGCGAGATCTCGGCATCGACCTCGTCCATTTCGGGATCGTAGTGGTCATCAACATCATGATCGGCCTGATCACGCCGCCCTACGGCCTTCTCCTGTTCATCATGACCAGCATCGCCGGCGTCTCGCTGGGATCCCTGATCCGTGAGGTTCTCCCGTTCCTTCTGGCGATGCTCGCCGCTCTGTTGCTGATCACCCTGGTGCCGGGGACCGTCCTCTGGCTCCCGCGCCTGCTCGGCTACGAGAACTGACCTTTCCTTCGACCCGGAGCCTCCATGAAGCCCATCTACGTCCTCAACGGGCCCAACCTGAACCGGCTCGGCAAGCGCGAGCCAGAGATCTACGGGCGGACGACATTGGCCGAGATCGAGGTCATGTGCCGCGAGGCGGCCGCGACGCACCCTCTCGTCTTCCGCCAGTCGAATGCGGAGCACGAGTTGATCGACTGGATCCATGAGGCCATCGACGAAGGGGCAGGGATCGTCATCAATCCGGCTGGCCTCAGCTTCCGCTCGATCCCGCTCCTTGATGCGCTGAAGATGTTCCCTGGCCCGATCATCGAGCTCCATATCTCCAACATCCACTGCCGGGACGAGATCTATCAACGCTCGTTGATCTCCCAGGCCGCGACAGCGGTCATCGCCGGGCTCGGGGCGGATGGATATCCGCTCGCCGTCCAAGCCATGGTCCGGCGAATTCAGGACGGACCTGCCGGCTGAGCATCGGACGCCAGCCTGCGAAACATTTCGGGGCACCTGTGGCCGTCTTGTGGAAAGCTAGGCTCGAGACTCACAACGGCAGCCGGAAGATGAGGGCAGCCGCGAGCGCGGTGGCCGATAGCAAGAGGGCGCCGCAACGGGTTTGGCGCATAGCAATGCCACGCCGGTCTGTCAGGCGAGCCAAGGCGTTCTCGATCCGGCAGCGCTTCTTGTAGAGCTTGCGGTTGTGGCTGGCGGGGCGGTTCCGTCCACTGCGGGCGGGGAGGCAGACCCGAACGCTTCGCACCTTCAACTCGTCGCGCAGCCAGTCGGCGTCATAGCCCTTGTGGCCCAGTAGCCTTTTGACGGGCGGACGTTTGGCCAGCAACACCAGGGCACCCTTGGCATCGCTCATCTGACCCAGCGATCGGAAGAAGTGAAGCGGCCGGCCTTTTCCGTCGCTGAGCATGTGCAGCTTGGAGTTCAGGCCGCCCTTCGTGCGGCCAGTTGCCCGTGGCCGCGCCCCCCTTTTCGGAGACTTGCCGCCGTGCGGTGAGCCTTCAGGTGGGTGCTGTCCACCATCAGGGTGTCACCCTCTGCGCCCCGTCGGGCCAAGTCGCGGAAGATCCGGGCAAAGACGCCGAGCCGCGACCAGCGCACGAAGCGATCGTAGAGTGTCTTGTGAGATCCGTAGACGCTCGGAGCGTCCTGCCAGCGCAGACTATTGCGCAGGACGTGAAGGATACCGCTCAGCCCCCGCCGATCATCCACACGCGGCTTGCCCCGAGCCTTCGGAAAGTGCGGCCGGAGCCGCTCCACCTGCTTGTCCGTCAACCAGAACTGTCCGCTCGTCCTATCCCCCAAGGTCGGGGAGCGTGCATCAGCTAAGCCGCTGAAACGCCAGAGCCGTTAAAGGTCCCGAGCCTAGGGGCCAGAGGAGCCCAGCGCAGTCATCGCCAGATCCGATGCGCCCAATGCGAGAAGGTAGGACAGGCGGAGCGCCGCGGGCGGAGAGAGCTCGATTTCGGTGCCGCGGAGGAGACGGGTTACAGCCAACAGGCCGAAGGCCTCGGCTTCTTCGGGGAGGCCGGCCGGCCAGCCCCCCTGCCGGCGGCGGAGGCGGGCCAGGACGGCTTCCAGCGCCCGCTCATGGAAGAGGTCCAACTCGTCGGACGACAGCGACGCCGTGACGGGGCGGGGGGCGACGCGGTCGGCGATGTGCCCCAGCGCGACACGCCAGGTCCTGGGGGGTCCCGGCCGGCCAAAAGCCAGCGCCAAGGGGGCAGCCCTCCTGCGCAGCCAGACCGAGAGGAGGCGGGCCTGCCCGCTCGGGGCGAGGGCGATGAGGCCCCCTTCGACGGCCGAGGCATGGGTGCCGACGTGCTCCGTGCCGTGGGGCAGGGTGAGGACGAGGCGGGCCCCTGAGGGATCCCGCCAACCCCAGCGCAGGCGCTGGGCGTAGGCATCGAAGGCGGGGATCTCGACCCGTGCGGGGGCGACGAGCGCGAAGGCCTCGCCCGGTCGCCGGCGCAGTCCATCGCCCAAGGCTTGGGCGATGGCCCTCGGGATCGCCGACCACTCGCGGAGGACCGCTCCCGTGGCCACGAGGTCGGCCCATGCGGCCAGCCCTTCGGCCGTCGCGGCCTGCGAAAGGCCGAGGTCGCCGTCCGGGGCCAGCTTGGCATCCGGAAAGCGCAGGCGTCGGCCGAGCAGCCGGTCGGGGCTGTCGGCGAGCCAGACGGGCCGGCGCCAGTGCTCCTCGGCGCGGAAGGTCAGGTCGGTGCCGGCAGACCGCGCTTCGATCGCCTTCCGCAGCAGGCCGCCGTCGATGTCGGCCAGGACGAGCGTGAGCCCCCGCGCGCCGGACGCGGTCCGCCAGGGCTCGCCGCCCACGAGGACCATCTCGCGGCGGCCGGAGGGAAGGAATTCGCGTGACAGGGTTCCGGTGAGGGCAGGATCGGCAGGCGCCCGGCGAAGCGCCTCGGCGAGGGCGTAGGTGCGGGCGAGGTCTGCGAGGACCCGGACGGGAATTTCCTCTGCCCGGCGCAGGGCCTCGGGGTCGAGGCGCTGCGAGAGGGCTCGGAGCTCGCCGGCGAGGCGGGGCACCGCCTCGGCGCGGGCGGTGATGGCGACCGAGAAGAGGCGGTCGCGGGCCGGTGCGGTGAGGCCGGTGGCCAGGGCCACGGCGGCCCCGGCGATGGCGGCCTGGACCAGGTCGAGGAGTCGAGCGTCGATGGTCGCGGCGCCGTCCTGCGGCCTCGGGCTCGGCAGGTCGCGACTCGCGCCGCGCGCGAGGACCAGGGCGGCGGCGGCGATGGCGAGCCGTCGTCGGCTGGAGCGGGGACCTTTGTGGATGGCCTCCGACAGCGGAAGGCCCGCCGGGAAGGTGACGGTCTCGCCCGTGTCGGGAAAGGCGACGACGCGGCTTGCGCCCGCCTGCTCCTCGGTCCCTTCGCCAGCCAGCGCGAGGGCTCGGGGCCAGTCGGCGCCAGCGTAGGCGGCGAGGGCCTCGAAGGGGAGCTGGGCGATCTCCGTCGCGGACTCCTTCAGAGGCGGTGAGCTTGCCTCGACATCTTCCGCCGTCCGGCTCGCACGGAGCGCGATCACGGCGGCAACGATGTGGCGGCAGGAGCCGGCGGCGGGGCAGGAGCAGCGGGCAGCCTCAAGACCCTTGGCCGAGATCGTCACCGTCTTGCCATCCACGACCAAGCGTGCCTCGGCCAAGTCTTGTGACTCGATCCGGACCTTGCCCGCCGCCACATCCTTGCCAGCGCGGATCACGACGCCCTTGGAAGCGGCGGCGGCCAGCGCGCCGTCATCTTGGCTGGCCACGAGATCGGCCAGCGTCCTCACGCCAGCATCTCGCCCAGCCAATCCGCGAAGGCGTCTGGCGTCAGTGCCGCGACGTTCATCCCGACGGCGGCCAGCCTTTCGCCCATGTCGCGGTCGAAGTCGGCCTGCCCCCGGTCGTCGAGCGCCGCGATGCCGAGGAGGCGCACCCGCGCCTCGTGCAGGCGAGCTGCAGTGGAGAGGAGGCGACGGGGGCTCGCGCCCTCGCGGAAGTCGGAGACCAGGGCCAGCACGGTGCGGGTCGGCTGCTCGACCAGTCCCTCGCAGTAGGTCAGAGCCTTGCCGATGTCGGTGCCGCCGCCGAGGTGGACCGAGAGGAGCAGGCTCAGGGGATCGTCGAGCTGGCCCGTGACGTCCAGCACCGCCGTGTCGAAGAGGACGAGGCGGACACCGATCCCGGGCAGGCCCCCCAGGATCGCGGCGGTGAGCGCGGCGAAGATGAGGCTGTCGGTCATGGAGCCCGACTGGTCCACGCAGAGGATCACCGTCCAGTCGAGCCGCCGCGACTGGCGCGAGGTGAAGCGCAGGTGCTCGGCCGCCAGGACCTGCCTTTCCGCGTCCCAATTGCCGAGATTGGCGCGGATCGTGGCGCGGGCGTCGAAGTTGGCGGCGGCCTTTGCCGCAGAGCGCCGGTGCCGGTTGCGCCGCCCGGACAGGGCCTGGATCAGCTTGGCATGCAGCTTCTCCGTGATCTCGTCGATCACGGCCTGCGCGACTCTCCGCAGGTCGGCGCGGAGGGCGGGATCCTCGCGGCCCATGAAGGACATGACGGTCCGGAGGAGCGCGGGCGAGGGATCCAGGTCTTCCAGCACGCGGGGGTCCTTGAGGAGGTCGGCAAGGCCGTAGCGCTCGACCGCCTCGCCCTGGAGCGACTCGAAGACGCGGGTCGGGAACAGCGCGCGAGCCTCGGAGAGCCAGTCCAGCGCCCGCAGCTGCGTGGGATCGAGTCCGGCGCCCTTGGGCCCGGAGGGCGGCTTGATCCCGCGCCGGGCGTATTCGCGGCCGTAGAGGAACTCGAGAGCGCCATCGCGGCGGGCGTCGAGGCCGGACAGGGGGTCGCCCAGGCGCCGCTCGGAGTAGCGGCCGAGGAGGAGGCGCCAGCGTTCGGCCGGGGTGCGCGTCATGGTGCGGCCCAGTGACCGAGGCCGTCAGCGTCGAGCAGGCGCCTGACTGTCCGGTCGAGGGCGAGACCACGCCTCAGGTCCGGCTCGCTGTGGCGGGACGTGCGGGCCAGGGGCGCGGGGCCGATCAGCGCCGCCAACTCCTTGGCCAGGCGGTCGGTTTCGTGGGGGTTGAGTTGCGTGAAGCTGCGGCGCAGGGCGGGGAGGGCCGCCAGGAACGCGTCGTCATCGAGGTTGGACAGCGCCTCCTCGGCCGCCCGGAGGACCAAAGGGCTCTCCCAGAGGAGGGAGGGCGCGGTGCGGAGGAGACCGTCGAGGACGCCGGCCCGCGCCTCGGGGGCCACCCCGACCGCCGCAAGGCCGCCCCGCAGTGCGGAGCCGACCCGTTCGGGACCGCAAAGGCCCGCCTGCCCGAGGAGGCCCAGCACGGCGCCGAGGAGGAGCGGCGGGCAGGCTGGCGCCTCGGCGACGCGGGACAGAGCCTCGTCGAAGGGCCCGGCGCCGAGCCTCTCTCCCAGCGGCCCTCGAAGAAGCGCGGCGACAAGGCCCAGGGCGTCGATCCAGGGAGCCAGCGCGTCCGTCGGAGTGGCCGGCAGGACGTCGCAGAGGAGCACCGCGCGATCATAGGCGAGGAGCAGGAGGCCATCGAAGTCCGGACCCGCGGGGTCGCGCGGAAGGTCGTCAGGCGTCGCCGCGGCATGTAGTCGACGCATGGTCTCCGCCAGGGCGGAGAGGTCGGCGGAGCGCCAGATGGCCTCGGACAGCTCCCGGGCGAGCGGGGGCAGGTGCGTCCCGAGGCCTGCCCGCATGCCGCTCAGGAGCAGTCCGGTCAGGGCCGACAGATCGTCACCCCGTCCCGCGGCCACCAGCTCGCGTCGCTGTTCCATGAGCCGGGCCAGTGCGGCGTCGGCCAGGGTGGGACCGAGACGGGCGGCCTCGATCAGGCGGCCTTCCACGAAGGGCGACCAGGCGACCTCCCATTCCTCGAAGAGAAGGTCGGTGCGCAGGCCTTGCACGCCGTCGGGTCCGGCGACCAGGGTGCCGAAGCCGGTGACGAGGAGCGCCATCCGGTGCAGGAAGCGCGAGGCCTCGGCGTGGCTCTCCTTGCGGCGGATGTCGAGCCGGCGGGGACGGCGGACGCTGTCGGAAAGGTCGAAGCGAAGCGCCCGGGCTCGGGCGCGGGCGTCCGCGACGATCGGCGGCTGGCCTGCCGCGCGGGGGACGGCGCCGAGGCGCGTGCCGCGCAGGTAGCCGTGGAAGGACTCCGTCCAGGGCTCGCCGGGACCGGCCTCGCCCTTGACCAAGGCGGTGCGGAGCCCGTCGAGGAGGTCGGGCAGCAGGACCGCCGAGCGCCCCTTCATGCGGGCGAGGCCCGAGGCGAGGGCCAGCGTCTCGACGAGCTGCGGCAAGGCGATGGGCCGGCCCTGGGCCGCCTGGGCGCGCGCGAGGCCCTGGGCGGTGGCGAGCGCGTGAGCCTCCCAGTCCGGCGGGCCGTCGGCGGCGAGGGCGGCCCGCCAGAGGCCCGCGTACCAGCCGGGATGGCGCAGGCCCGCCGCGTAGCCGGATAGGGCGTCGAGGGCCTCCTCGCCGTAGGCGACGAGGTAGCTCTCGGCAGGCAGCTCGGTCGGGGCGGCGGTCGGGGCGGAGGCGGCCCCGAGGAGGGCAGGCGTGTGGAAGCCGCCGGTCACGACCACGGCGCGCCGCCCCCGGATCTCGGCGAGGTGGGCGCGCATCGCCGCCTCGCGCGGGAGGGTGTCGTCCTCCTCGAAGGCCTGCGCAGGGGTGCTCGCGCGGATGGCGGCGCAGTAGGCGAGGACGCCGGCGAAGAAGCCGCGCCAGTCGCCGTCCCCGAGCCGCGTTTCGAAGAGGTGGTCCCAGAGCTCCGTCCCGTCGCGCAGGCCCAGCCGCGCGCAGGCGGCCGCGACGAAGGCTGCCTGGTCGAAGGGAGCCTCGGACTGGAACGCCTTGGACCCGGGTTCGCCAGGGGTGAGCCGCGCCCCGGAAGGGAGGTCGATGAAGCGAAGCTCGGCGCCCAGGCGCGCGGCCTCCTGCACCGCCACGGTCTCGGGCGCGTGCTCGGAGAAGGGGAAGAAGCGGAGGGGGCGCCGGCCGCTCGCCTCGGCCCCGCCCAGGGCCATGATCGCTACTGGGAAGCGGGTCTCGGGATCGGTCAGGTGGCGCGCGTGCGGCAGGAGGTCGGCCGGGGCCTCGACCAGGATGACCTCGGGCCGGTGGACGCGGACCATGGCGCGGAGGTGCCAGGCGCAGGCCGGCGAGTGGTGCCGGATCGGCGCGAAGAGCGTCGTGCCTCCGAAGAGCGCGGCCTCGGCCCCCGCGCGGTCCAGGCCCTCGACTTCCACGGCTCAGGACTCCGGTGCGGCCCGGGCGAGGGCGGCCTGCGCGGCCTGGAAGAACTCCTTCCAATGCGGCGAGCGGCGGGCGCGGTCGCGCGCGACCAGGTCCACGTAGGCGCGGAGCTTGCGGGCGTCCTCGGGGTCGTCCTTGAACACGACGCCCTGGAGCTGCCGCGCGAGGTGCCGCCCGCCGAGCGGACCCCGGTCGAGGTAGGTCGCGTCGAGGAGCGCGGCATGCGCGACGTTCACCCCTTCTGCGGTGGACATGACGGCCTTGGGCGCGGAGACGGTGGTGCCGTCCTCCAGCCGGCCGTTGCGCAGGTCGCGGAACACCGTCACCAGGAGCTCCAGCACCGGCGGGGGGGCCGCCGCGGCCTCCGGATGCTCCGCCATCCGCTCGCGCAGCTGCCGGGCGACCAGCGCCGCCTCGTAGGCGGGGTCGGCGATGGGGTGCACCGTCTCGAAATTGAAGCGGCGCTTCAGGGCCGAGGACATCTCGTGGACGCCCCGGTCCCGCAGGTTGGCGGTGGCGATCACGTTGAAGCCGGGGCGGGCCAGAACCTGGTGATCCGGCCCGAGCTCGGGCACCGCCATGGCCTTCTCGGACATGAGCGAGATGAGGACGTCCTGCACCTCGGGGGCGAGCCGGGTGATCTCCTCGATCCGCACGATCCGGCCCTCGCGCATGGCCTCCAGCACGGGAGAGGGCACCATGGCCTCGGGCGAGGGGCCCCTGGCGATGAGGAGGGCGTAGTTCCAGCCGTAGCGGAGGTGGTCCTCGATGATGCCGGCCGAGCCCTGCACGACGGCGCTCGAGCGGCCGGAGATCGCGGCGGCCAGGAGCTCGGACAGGAGCGACTTGGCGGTGCCGGGCTCGCCCACCAGCATCAGGCCCTGCCGGCCCATGAGCGACACGATGGCCCGGTCCACCAGCGCGTCATCGCCGACGAACTTGGCTTCGATGCCCTGGGCAGGGTCGCCGCAGATGAATCGCCGCACCGCGCGGGGCGCGATCCGCCAGCCGGCGGGACGGGGCCCCTCGTCCCGTGCGAGGCGGGCGAGCTCTCCCGCATGGACCTCCTCGGCAGGGCGTCGCAGGGCGTCCATCACCAGCCCACCTTTTTCGTCCAGTCCGGGTCGAAGGCACCCTTGCGGGCGATGTCGTGGAGGTCGTTCCAGCACTCGGACAAAAGGAGCGGCGGCACGCTCCCGAGCGGCAAGGCCCCCCGACGGCGCCCCTCCGTCCGGGCGAAGCCGAGGTCGTGGAGGGCCACGGGAATGTTCTCGCCGTCCTGGCCATGGCCGGTGAAGCCGATGGTCGCGACGAGGGCGAGCGAGGGGAAGGCCTTGACGTATGTGTGGACCCAGCCCCCGTCCTCGGCCGGGCCCTTGTCATAGCCGAGCCTGGTCGCCTCGGAGCGGAAGCGCAGGACTTCGAGGACCCAGCCCTCGCGGTCCTTGACCCCGGTGGCCTCGGGATCGTCCGGGCGCAGGACGGGGCGCGCGAACTGGCCGAAGAGCGGCTTCACCTCGAAGTCGTCGAGGTGCCGGCGCCACGCCGCCGCCTCGGCCTCGTCCATCAGGGAGCCATGGGCGATGTCCACCCGGACGACCCCCTCGAGCACGGCGTCGTCTCCCTCGGCGTCGAAGAGGTCTCTCTCCGGAGTGGGCCGGAACGTCGCGAGCGGGCGGTCCTCGGCGTCGAGGCCGCGCCAGACGACTCTCTCCGTCAGGCGGGACACGATGGGATGGCCATCGAGGTCGGAGCGCCAGTCCTCGATCGCCCAGGCGCGCCGCGCGAGCATCGCCTCGTAGAGCCGCCGGGCCTGCTGGGCCGCCACGGTCCGGACGGCGGCCTTGGCGGCCGAGAGCGCCTCCTTGGCGGCCTTGCTGTTTTCGTCTTTGCCCGCGGGCAGCGACCTCACCTCGCGCCCCTCGGGGTTCAGGATGCGCAGCTCCAGGTCCGAGCCGAGGCGGAGCCGGTAGGGCCGGCCCTCCTCCCCGACCTCCAGCACGGTCTCGCCGCTCTCCTCCAGGCCGCCCGAGGGGATCGAGCGGTCGGCGAGCTCGTCGGCGCTCCAGCCCCGGGCCTCGGCAAGGCGGCGGACGACCTCCTCGGCGTGCTCGCGCACGCTGCGCTGCTTGAAGCGGGTGGCGGTGGCGACGAGGACTTGGACCGCTTCGGGCGAGCCGCTCCCCGCCAGGAGGTCGAGGAGCGTCTTGGCCTGCGACACGCGCTTGCCGCAGGCCTTGAGGTAGGCGGCGATGACCCGGGCCTGGAGCACCGGCGTGGCCCTCTGGGCGAGCGCGAGGATGCCCTTCGAGTCCGATCCCGAGTTCGGGTAGACGGTCGGCTGATAGCGCAGGAGGTCCGCCGCGATCTCCTCGATTGAGCGGGCCCCGTAGTGTTGCCCGTGCTGTGGATGCGCTTTGATGGCGCGGGCCTGCTCCATGGCCCTGGCCAGGGCCTCGCTGCGGGGCGGCAAATGGCTGTCGAAGGCGAGCCAGCCTTGGAGGAGCCAGTCGCCCAGGGCGCTCGCGTCCCCGGGCCGGAGCTGGCCCAGGTAAAGCCGAAGGAGGCCATTGTCGGGCTCCCTGAGCTTGAGGGCGAGCTTGAGCCAGCCGTCGAGGAGGGTGGGCGACGCAGGGGTGCCGTCGGCCCAATGCAGGGCCGGGGCTTGGGCCACGGGCAGCCAGCCCAGGGCCTCGGCCTTCAGCTTGGCCCCGAGGGCGCGCGCCTCGGCCTCCAGGGCCTCGGGGCCGAGAAAAGGCTCGGTGTCGCCGCCGAGCCGCGCGATGGCGGCGATCAGGGCGGCCCGGGCGGCCTCGGACTTCTCCTTGCCGAGCCGGGCGACGAGGGCCGGGAGGGCCTCCCGGGCCCCCCGTTGCGTCAGGAGCGCCGCGGCGTTTGCGCGGACCGCCTGCCGGCTGTCCCCCAGGAGCGCAATCAGCGCCTCGTCCACGCCGGGCAGGCCGGCGAGCAGCTTCTGCGCGAGCGTCCGGGGGGCCTGCGCCTCGCCGATGGCGAGGAGGAGGACGGGTTGCATCATCCGGCCGGGAAGGGCCGGCAACTCCGCGAGGAGCTGGAGCGCGGCCTCGTTGGTCTCGGCCGAGAGGTCGTGCGGCGGCAGCGCCTCCTCCACAGGGCCCAGGTGCTCAGCCACCAGCGGCCAGATCGCCTCGGGAGGTAGGTCGAACTCGCGCCGGTCCCAGGTGCTGCCCCGGATGCGGAGGCGCAGGAACCGCTCGGCCGCCGTGCCCTGGCCCAGGTCGAGCGGCTTGCCGTAGTTCTGTTCGAAGACCATCGGGGTCCTGGCAACCTCGGCTGCCGCGAGGACATGACGCAGGTCGAGACGCCCTTGTTCGAGCGCCGCATGGAGCCAGCCCGACGGTCCGTTCCGCGTCTCCGCCAGGAGGTGGCTCAGGTTGCCCGATCCTTGCACGGCGATCGCCAAGGCCTTCGCGGCGGGCATGGTCCCGAGCGCCCGCGCGATCCAGTTCAGATGCGGGCTCGAAAGAAACTGGATGCGCCTGGCGAACTCCGGGTCGGGCGGCTGCCCGTTGAACAAGTCGACGATGCGCTGGGCTAGGTCGGTCCGGGGGGCCGGCTGGGGCGACCCGCCCCGCGCCCGGCGGCTCTCCTCCCAGGTTTGCCTTTGGCGGTGGACCTCGGCGTCGGCGCGGCGAAGCTCCGCGAGGTCGGCCTCGCCGAAGCGGGGCGACGGCCCGTCGTCGAGAGGCGCCAAAGGCGGGATGGCGATCCAGCGCCCGTCGGCGGCCTCGTAGCCCGCACCCCCTTCGGTGGGCGCGGGCCCGTCCGGAGCCGTCCCCAGGAACTGATCGATGAGCCGCTGCACGGCTTGGGTCCGCTCCACGGCGGCCCGCGCGCGGAGAGCTTCGCGAGCGGGGTCGTCGCCCAGGGCGCCCAGGATCTGCACCATGGCGGTCCGGGTCGCGGCCTTGCCCGAGTCGAGCCGCCGGGCCGCCTCGGCCCGGACGACCTCGCGATCCCGGAGCAGCAGGAGCCGGCGCGCGGCGTCCCGGACCTTGGCCGAGGTCTCCTCACAGAGGTCGAAGAGGAACGGGACGAGGTCGCCGGCGATCTCGGCTCCGCTGCTGCCCATCGCGGTCAGGAGCGACTCGCGGCCCGTCGCGTCGAGCCGCGACAGGGCCTCGCGCAGGTCGGCCAGGTCCATGGACAGGAGCTCGCGCTGGAGGGCCAGCTTGTCGGGAAAGCCATGGGGGATCGAGCTGTAGCGGTAGCCATGGAGAAGCTCGGCCAGGTCCGCGCGGCTGGCGCCGAGCGTTCCGGCAGCCTCCAAGACATCAGCGGGCCGCGTCCGGCGGGCGGGATCCGCCTCGGTCGCGTGGCGCTGCATCTGCGACCACAGCACGCGCACGGCTTCCGGGATCTTGCCGGAACTGCCAGGCGGCGCCCAGTGGCTTCGCTCTCGGGTGAGGGCCAGGACCTCGGCGAGCCGGGCGAGCCAGGGGGCCCGACCCGCGCAACCCCAGACCATCGTGCCGAGCTTGGGCGGCATGGGCCGGACGCTCGGCCGGCCCTGCGGTCCGTGAAGAGCCTGGGCGATCTCGGTTTGCTTGGCCGCGAGCGTCGAGAGCACGGGCCGCCCCTCGCCGGACTCGACGTAGCCGATGGCCTTGTCGGCGAGGCCACGCTCGACCGAATCGAGGAAGCCGAAGGCCTCCCGCAGCACCGCGCGCTCCGCGCCGTCGGTCCGACCCAAGATCCAACCCAGGATACCCACCTTCATGCCTAACCCAGAACCCAGTCCCTCGGGTCCGACCTTCGCGCGCCGATGGGCTTTCCGGCAAGGGGCGGCTCTAGAAACATAGATCGTCGTCGTCGGGCCATCGGGAACGAAGCGCCCGTTTCCTACGAGAGCTCGGATGAGGCCAGGAGCGTCGGGACCTGCTCGGCGGCCTCGGCCTCAGGGGCCGGGGCGAACATCGCTGTCAAGGCAGGCCCGACGACGGCTTCCGCTTCACGGAAAGCGCTGTGAACCGGGTGAACTTGAAGGGTACTTCGGGGCTCAAAAGGCTGGTCTTCCGAGGCCCTCTCCGGCCCTCAACTCCTCGTGGCTGCCGACTTCCACGATCTCCCCCGCCTGCATGACGGCGATGCGGTCGGCGTGGCGGATCGTGCCCAGCCGGTGCGCGATGACCAAGGTAGTGCGCCCCTGGGCCAGCCGGTCGAGCGCCGCCTGGATCTCGCGCTCGGTCTCGGTGTCGAGGGCCGAGGTTGCCTCGTCCAGGATCAGGATGGGCGGGTTCTTCAGGAACACCCGCGCGATGGCCACGCGCTGCTTCTGCCCGCCCGAGAGCGTCACGCCGCGTTCGCCCACGACCGTGTCGAGGCCGAGGGGCAGGGCGCCGATCATGGGCCCACGCCGCCGCGGGCGTCTACAGCATCAACGCCCTCGTGAGATGCCAATTCGGTGCTTTGCCAGCCCAACAGACGCCGCGACCCCGAGTCTATCGGTTGAGCCGTCCCCAGAAGCTGCCGATGAGCCAATCTCTTGGTTTACAGGAGGGCCTGTGAACCGGGTAAACCGTGGACCGGGATGATGGGCCAAATTGGCCGGTTTTCCTGAAGAAAGTGATGGAGGCGAGTACCGGAATCGAACCGGTCTACACGGATTTGCAATCCGCTGCGTAACCTCTCCGCCAACTCGCCGGGGATCCTGAGGAACGCCCGTCGGATACATGACACGAAGGCCACGCGCAAGCGCCGCCGATCGCCTCCCGGGCGCAGGGCCGATTGCTCCCGGCCCCGCCCTGTGCCATCAAGATCCCGAGCCGAGACACCGGAGCGTCGCGCCCTTGCCAGATTTCGCCACACGCCGCACGATGATGGTGGACACCCAGGTCCGCCCGTCCGACGTCACCCGCTTTCCCATCATCGAAGCCATGCTGCACATCCCGCGCGAGGCCTTCGTGCCCGAATCCCGCCGCGAGGCCGCCTACCTGGGCGAGAACCTCCACCTCGCCCCTGGCCGCGTCATGCTGGAGCCGCGCACCCTGGCCAAGTTCCTGGAGGGGCTGGACATCCGGCCGGGCGAGCGGGTCCTCGACCTCGCCACGGGCCTGGGCTACGGCGCCGCCGTCCTGGAACGGATGGGCGCCGAGGTCGTGGCCGTGGAGGAGGACCCCGTCCTCGCGCAGGCCGCCGCCGCCGCCCTCGCCGCCGAGGGCGCGGCGCGGGCCCGCGTCCACCAGGGCCCGCTCCTCGAAGGGGCGCCCGCCTTCGCGCCTTACGACGTGATCCTGCTCGAAGGCGCCGCGGAGGTCGTCCCCGAGGCGATCCTGGCCCAGCTGGCGGAGGACGGCCGCATCGGCGCCCTCTTCGCCGAGGAGAATCTCGGCATCGCCCGGATCGGCCGCAAGGAAGGCGGACAGGTCCGTTGGCGCTATGCCTTCAATGCCGGGGCGCCCGTGCTCCCCGGGTTCGGACGCGCCCCGGCCTTCGTCCTCTGACGACCGGCGGCCAGAAAAGTACGAGGGAAGGGACCGTTCCATGCGCCAGATGATCCGATGGGCCACGATGGCTCTGCTCCTCGGCACCGGGGCAGCCCGGGCCGAGACCCTGGCCGACGCCCTCGCCACCGGCTACGAGGCCTCGGGGCTCATCGAGCAGAACCGGGCGCTCCTGCGCTCCGCCGACGAGGACGTGGCCCAGGCGATCGCCAGCCTCCGGCCGATCCTGTCCTACGCTGCCAACCTCCAGGGCACCTACGCCGTCTCCGAGGTCCAGAGCATCACCGGCACCGCCTCGGACCGGACCTTCACCGACGTGACCGCCACGCTCGGACTCAATGCGAGCTACACGATCTACGACGGCGGCTCGCGGCGGCTCGCCGTCGAGGCGCAGAAGGAGCTGGTGCTCGCCACTCGCCAGGCCCTCATCGATGTAGAGCGGCAGGTTCTGGGCCGCATCGTCCTGGCCTATCTCGACGTGCTGCGCTCCAATGCCTTCGTCGACCTGCGCGAGAACAACGTCCGCGTCATCACGCAGGAGCTTCGCGCCGCCCAGGACCGCTTCGAGGTCGGCGAGATCACCCGCACCGACGTGGCCCTGGCCGAGGCGCAGCTCGCCTCCGCCCGAAGCCTGCTCGTGGCCGAGCAGGGGGCCCTCCAGCAGGCCCGCGAGGAGTTCCGCGCCGCCGTGGGCGAGCTGCCCCAGAACCTTGCCCCGGTCGCGCCCGCCCGCATCCCGCAGTCGATGGACGAGGCCCGGTCGATCGCGCTCCGTACGCATCCCTCGATCCTGCGCGCGCAGCACGAGGTCGCGGCCGCCGAGATCACCATCCGCCGCGCCGAGGCGGCCATGCGGCCCACCGTCTCGCTTTCCGCCCAGCTCCAGGTGAACCGGGACCGTGAGGAATCGGCTGGCCTGGGCCTCTCGGCCAGCGGTCCGCTCTACCAGGGCGGGGCCTTGGCCTCGCAGGTGCGCCAAGTCCAGGCCCAGCGTGACGCCCAGCGCGCCGCCCTCCTGGAGACGGCCCGCAACGTGGAGCAGGACGTCGCCAACTCCTTCTCCGCCCTGGACGTCGCCCGCGCGAGCCGAACCGCCTTCCAGGAGCAGACCCGCGCCGCCCAGGCCGCCTTCGAGGGCGTCCGCGAGGAGGCCCAGCTCGGCGCGCGCACCACGCTCGACGTCCTCAACGCCGAGCAGGACCTTCTCGACGCCCGCGCCAACCTCGCTTCCGCCGACGTGGACGAGGTCGTGGCGAGCTACCAGGTCCTGGCCTCGATGGGGCTCCTGACGGTGCAGAACCTCGGGCTGAACGTCCAGGTCTACGACCCCACCGCCTACTACAACCTCGTGGACGACGCGCCCACCCGCTCCTCCGAGCAGGGGCGCGCTCTCGACCGGGTGCTCGACGCCATCGGGCAGGAGTGAGGCGTCCCCGCCGCAGTCGCGCGGCCTGACGCGAAGGCGGCCAGCCGCCGTTGCGGGGGGCTGGGGGCTCGGGCTACGACTCGCCTGGATGGCGAACCGGGGGGGTCCATGCCCGAGAGCAACAACGAAACCGAGGTCGATACCGTCCTGGCGGCGATTCGCCGCCTGATCCAGGAAGGCCGCCCCGAGGGGCAGACCGCCGCCGCGGGGGTGCTGGAGCGTCTTGTCCTGACGCCCGCCCTTCGGGTGGACGGACCCGTCGAGCCGGTGGTCCCGATCTCGGTCCCGCAGGCTTCCCCGATGGGCATGGACCTCCTGCTGGCCGCCTCGGACACCCTGGTCCTGATGAACGCCCTGCCGCCCGCCGCGCCGGCCCCGCTCGGACCCTCCGACCCGGTCGAGGCGGAGCTGTCCATCGACCCCGGCGCGCTCGATGTCGCTGTCCAGGAGCCCGTGCCGCCTCCCGCAGTCGAGGCCGCGACGCCCTTGTCCCCAGCCCATCCCATCTCCTCGAACATGTTGGACGCGGAGCTGTCGAGCGATCCCGGCGCGCTCGATGCCGCAGCCCAGCAACCCGCGCCTTCCTCTGTCGCAGACCCAGAGGACGCGCCGCCGCTGCCGGCCGACTTCGGCCCCTCGGACCCCCTGGAAGCGGAGCTGCCGGCCGATCCCGGCGAGGCGGAGGCGGTCGCCGATGACGCCGACGCGTCGGACGAGGCCGCGCCGCCCTCCACCCTGGCGGCCGAGCCTTCTTTGCCCCCACTGGTCCTGGCCCCGGCCCAGGACGAGCCATCCGCCTCCCGGCCGGACGGCGTCCCTGCCGTCGACACCGACCTGGGCCACAGCGGGTCCCAGGACGCCCCGCCGCCGGACTCCGCCGACCTCGTCCCGGCGCAGCCGAACATCGAGACGGTCGCCATCCAGGACGCGGAGGCGCCGGAGCCCGCCCCGACCCCCGCCGCCCCTGGCGGGCCCGTCCCCGATCTGCTTCCCCTTCCCGACGAAGCCACCCTCCGCGCCCTGGTGGCCGAGGTCCTGCGGGAGGAGCTCCGGGGCGAGCTCGGCGAGAAGCTCACCCGCAACCTGCGCAAGCTGGTCCGGCGCGAGGTGATGCAGGCCCTCTCGCTCCGCGACCGCTGACCTCAGACCTCCGCCGAGAGCCCCAGCAGCGCATCGAGGTCGAGCGCCCGCGCGACGTGCCGTCCCAGCGCGTCGAGCGTGGCCTCGACCTGCCCCTCCCAGTCGAAGCCCCCGCCTGCGGCCCCGATCTCCGAAAGCATCGCCGCGCGAAACGCGTCCGCCGCGAAGAGCCCGTGGAGATAGGTCCCCCGCACGCGCCCGTCCGCGCTCTCGGCCCCCTCCGGCCGCCCCTCCACGGTCAGCCAGGGCCGCCGGAGGTCCGGTCCCTCGGTCCGCCCCATGTGGATCTCGTAGCCCGCCACGCGCGCGCCCGTGGCCCGGTGCGTCCCCTCGACGCGCGCCAGCCGCTTCTCCTGCCCCATAACGGTCGTCACGTCGAGGAGGCCGAGCCCGTCCACGCCCCCCGGCAGCCCCTCGACGCCCTCCGGGTCCTCGATCCGGCGGCCCAGCATCTGGAACCCGCCGCAGAGCCCCAGGACGCGCCCGCCCCGCCGCCGATGCGCGAGGAGGTCCACGTCCCAGCCCTGCGCCCGGAAATGCGCGAGGTCGCCGATGGTGCTCTTGGACCCGGGGATCAGCACGAGGTCCGCGTCCCCCGGCAGCGCCCGGCCGGGCGGCACGATCTCCACGCTCACCCCCGGCGTCGCCGACAGCGGGTCGAGGTCGTCGAAGTTGGCGATCCGCCGGAGCTGCGGCACGACGACCTTCACCGCCCCCTCGGACCTGCGCCCGCCCAGGTCCAGCACGTCCTCCGCCGGCAGCCGCCAGGCCTCCTCGAACCACGGGACGACCCCCAGGCCCGCCCAGCCGGTCCGCTCGGCGATCATGCGGAAGCCATCAGCGAAGAGGGCAGGGTCCCCCCGGAACTTGTTGATCGCGAAGCCCCGGACCAGCGCCCGGTCGCCCGCATCCAGCACGGAGTGCGTGCCGACGAGCTGCGCGATCACGCCGCCCCGGTCGATGTCGCCCACGATCACCACCGGCACGCCCGCCGCCTGCGCGAAGCCCATGTTGGCGATGTCGTTCGCCCGGAGGTTCACCTCCGCCGGGCTTCCCGCGCCCTCGACGATCACGAGATCGCGCCCCGCCGCCAGCCGGCGGAAGCTGTCCAGCACCGGCGCCATGAGCTGCGGCTTCAGGGCGGCATAGTCCCGCGCCTTCACGCTCGCCACGCGCCGCCCCTGCACGACCACCTGGGCGCCCGTCTCCGACTCGGGCTTGAGGAGCACCGGGTTCATGTCGGAAAGCGGCTCCAGCCCCGCCGCCCGCGCCTGGAGCGCCTGCGCGCGACCGATCTCGCCACCGTCGGCAGTGACGGCGGCGTTGTTGCTCATGTTCTGCGGCTTGAAGGGCGCGACGGAGAGCCCCCGCGCGAGGTAGGCCCGCGCCAGCCCCGCCACCAGGAGCGACTTGCCCACGTTGGAGCCCGCTCCCTGGATCATGATCGCCCGGACCATCTCGCCCCCCTGCCCAGCCCAACAAAAAACGCGGCCCCGGGGGGCCGCGTCAAGAGGTGGAACCGGAAAAGGCGATCAGGCCGCGCGCGCGGCCTCTTCCTCGGCGGCATGGCGGCGCTCGCTCTCCTCGCGCGACAGCGCGACGGAGGTGCGCACACCCTTGCCCACGAAATCCATGAGACCCTGGACGACACGCTCGTTCGGGTCGATGCCGGCGCAGGTCAGAACCTCGCGGCCGTCCTTGGACCGCGCCCAGCGGGCAATCTGGTCCGGGCCGTTGCCGAACTTCTTGTCGTCGGCGATGGCGTCATCCAGCGCAGCCAGGACGACGGCAGCGAACAGCTTCCGCGCACGGTTGCCCTGCTCGTTGTTGTAGGCGGTGCTGTCGATGGCTTCTTTCATCTTCCGTCCTTTTTGTGTTATTTTTGATCTTGCGGTTGCCTGCGCGTTGGGCACTAATAGCTGTCCGGACTCGAAAGAGGGTCTCTCTTTCGGCATAGCTGCTATGCGCATCATGCATAGCAAGGAATTGCGATTGCGTCCGGCCGACAATCTTGCCAAGGCGGTACCCGGCCGATATGGCCAGCCTGACCTTCGCGTCAACCGCGATCACGTCTTTGTCAACGAGGTTTTCCATGCCCAAGATCAACGGCAACGAGATCAAGCCCGGCCTGATCCTGGACCATGACGGCGGCCTCTGGGCGGCGGTGAAGGTGGACCACGTCAAGCCCGGCAAGGGCGGCGCCTTCGCGCAGGTGGAGCTCAAGAACCTCCGCGACGGCCGCAAGCTCAACGAGCGCTTCCGCTCCGCCGACAAGGTGGAGACGGTGGAGCTGGAAAAGAAGGACCAGCAGTTCCTCTACGAGACGGACGGCATGCTGACCTTCATGGACAGCGAGAGCTTCGAGCAGATCGAGCTTCCCTCCGACCTCCTGGGAGAGCGTCGCCCCTTCCTCCAGGACGGCATGACCGTCCGCATCGAGTACGTGGGCGAGGAGGCGCTGAACGTCGCTCTGCCGCCCAAGGTGACCTGCATCATCGCCTCCACGGACCCCGTTCAGCGCGGTCAGACCGCTGCCAACAGCTTCAAGCCCGCGATCCTCGACAACGGCCTCCGCGTGCTGGTCCCGCCCTTCATCGGCGAGGGCGAGCGGGTCATCGTGAACACCGAGTCCATGGAATACTCCGAGCGTGCCTGATCCCATCACGCCCGCCCCGATCACGCCCGAGCAGCGCGACCTCCTCCTCGCCGCCGTCCGACAGGCCGCGCGGGAACGGATCATGCCCCGCTTCCGGGCGCTTTCCCCCTCGGACATCTCCACCAAGTCCGGCCCCGCCGACCTCGTGACCCTGGCCGACACCGAGGCCGAGGCGCAGATCGTGGCCGCCCTCCGCGCCGCCTGGCCCGAGGCCGTGGTCTCGGGCGAGGAGTCGGTCGCCGCCGACCCTTCAGCCCGCGCGTCGATGGGCAGCGCCGACCTTTGCGTCATCATCGACCCGGTGGACGGCACTTGGAACTTCGCCAAGGGTCTCGCGGTCTTCGGCGTCCTCCTCGCCGTCCTGCGGCAGGGGGAGCCGGTCTTCGGCCTCCTCTACGATCCCGTCATGGACGACTGGATCATGGCCGCCCCCGGCCAGCCCACCGGCTTCGTGACCGGCGCGGGCCTCGCCCGCCCGCTCGCCACCTCCCCGGAGGCACGGATCGAGCACATGAACGGCTACATGCCCCTGGGCCTCTTCCCCCGCGAATCGCGGGAGCGGATCGTGGAGGAGTTCCCGGACTTCCTCCGCATCACCTCGCTACGCTGCGCCGCGCACGAATACCGCATGGTCGCGCAGGGCCACGCCGAGTTCTGCCTCTCCGGCCCCATCCCGCATCCCTGGGATCACGCCGCCGGGGTGCTCGCGGTGCAGTCGGCCGGGGGCGTGTCGCGCTTCCTCGACGGCCGGCCCTACAGTGCCGTACGGGCCGAGGGCGTGCTCCTCTCGGCGGGCTCCGAGGCCGCCTGGGACTCACTCGCCGAGCGATTCGCCTTCCTGTCCTGAGAGCGTGACGCGCGCCGCGCCCGCCGTCATCGGCCCCTCGGCCCGGTCGAAGCGCAGGTAGGCGATCCCCAGGCCCTCCGCCTGGGTATAGAGCACCCCCGCCTCGCGCCCGTCCCCCGTCAGGATCGGCGTCCCCACCGGCGCCGCGCCCTCGACGCGGACTTGCGCGAGGCCCTTCCGCAGTTCCGTCTTGTGCTTCATCCGGGCGGTCACTTCCTGCCCGACATAGCAGCCCTTCCGGAAGTCCACCCCGTGCAGCCGCTCGAACCCGGCCTCCAGGATGTAGGTCTCGGGCGTCAGCTCCACCCCCGTCTCCGGAATGGCGTGCTCCACGCGGAGGCGGTCCCAGTCCGTCCCGTCGTCCCCGCCTTCCGGCCCGTAGAGTCGCCAGCCCATCGCCGGATGGCGCGGGTCGGGCAGGGCCCCCTCGGGCGCCTCCCCCGTGCCCCGTCGCACCTGCAGCTCCGTCGGCGCCAGCCGAACGTCCGCCCGCAGCTTGTACATCCCCAGCCGCTGCATCAGCCCCGGCGCGAGCCCCTCCGCCACGTCGAGCAGGATGCGCTCGCCGTCCGCCTTCAGGAAGAAGTCCGCAAGGTACTTCCCCTGCGGCGTCAGCAGCGCCGCATAGACCAGCCCATCCTTCAGCCCCCGCAGGTCGTTCGACACCAGCCCCTGGAGGAAGCCCTCCCGGTCGGCCCCTTCGACCGCGATCACCGCCCGTCCGCTCATTCCGCAGCCCTTTCCACCGTCTCCGGCGCATCCCGGAACTGGAGCCGGTGCAGCTCGGCATAAAGCCCGCCCCGCGCCAGCAGCTCCTCGTGCGTCCCCTGGTCCACCACGCGCCCCCGGTCCATCACCACGATCCGGTCCGCCGCCCTGACCGTGCTCAGCCGGTGCGCGATCACCAGCGTCGTCCGCCCGGCCGAAAGCCGGTCCAACGCCTCCTGCACGATGGCCTCGGACCGGGTGTCCAGCGCCGAGGTCGCCTCGTCCAGCAGCAGCACCGGCGTGTCCCGCAAAAGCGCCCGCGCGATGGCCACCCGCTGCCGCTGCCCGCCCGACAGCGCCGAGCCCCTCGGCCCCGCCGGGCTGTCGATGCCACGCGGCAACAGCGGCAGGAAGTCCGCCACATGCGCGGCCTCCACGACGCGCGCGAGCCGCTCCTCCGACACGTCCGTCCGCCCCAAAAGGATGTTCTCCCGGATCGTCTCGTCGAACAGCGCCGCGTCCTGCGACACCACGCTGAAAAGCCCGCGCAGCTCCGCGAGGTCCATCCCCGCGACCGGCACGCCGCCCACCAGCACCTCGCCCCCCTGCGGGTCCACGAGGCGCGTCAGCAGGTTGAATACGGTGCTCTTGCCGGCCCCCGAGGCGCCCACCAGCGCCGTCGTCTTCCCCGCCTCGGCGGTGAAGCTCAGCGCCCGGAGGACCGGCTGCCCGGAATAGGCCATCTCCACGTCCCGCAGAACGATCTCCGGCGCCCCCACCGGCGGGGGTAGGGGCCGCTCGGGCGAGACGAGGACGGGCCGCACGGCCAGGATCGACCGC
>Ga0210040_10001944_pt1 | contig 30063 bp, 18 predicted proteins | sample CryGeyCG12114_NA_FD_185462 | JGI IMG/M metagenome (GOLD analysis project Ga0210040, IMG submission 185462) | Groundwater microbial communities from aquifer - Crystal Geyser CG19_WC_8/21/14_NA (SPAdes) (version 2) | ecosystem: Environmental > Aquatic > Deep subsurface > Groundwater | place: USA...
ATCATAATCATTCTAATCACAGCTCTGACTACATCCCAACAATACTAGTCAGTACAGCATTTTAGTGACAGTCAGCTTGATACAAAAGATTAAGAAATTCGTTCTTTGGTCATAAGAAATTTGAAGCTTTATTTGGAAAATGCAGAAGAAATTTGATGCAAGACATTCTATGTTAAGAGATTGAATGTCCAAGAGATTTGAGGCTAGGATTCCTGATAACACATCCTAACTAATCAAAAGATGCGGATTGTTCAAGAGCCTATAGATGACTTCCAAACAACTCTCTGAGTTTGTTAGTTCCTTATACACTTATTTTGGAACTTACTTATTCTATGTTAATAAGGAAAATAACTTTGTCTTCACTATAATTCAATTCTTAGTTAGTTGGCTAGGTTATTCTCCCTGGAGATTCAGTCTTCATCCACTTACTAACTAAGTAATTGTGGAATTATGTGTCCATTTTTTAAGAAAGCAAATAAACTTTAACGAGCGTCATATATTATACATACGACCGGTCACTTACATCAAGCGAAAGTAAACTTTCTTTTATCTAGACGTGAGTGAAGCTGGGCGTTCGTACAATGTACCATCTAACATTGCATTAGTTCAAGTACAATCAACTTGACCATATCATCAAATACCCTGCTTGCGTGGTATTAGTTTGTAACTTGAGTAATGTTGATATGTGAACATTTGAATCTATACAGTATAGACCACAGAATATTTATTGAGCCACCTCATAACCAAAATCATATGTGATGCTATTTTCATCTATAGTCTGTAAGAAAATGGCGGGGATGTGCTCCATTTGATTCTTAGCATTATGGTATGAAATAAAATCTCAAACACAAGTAAAGACGCCATCTATTGTCAGATTCTCAGTTTATAGGTAAAACATGGAACATACATATTATATCCGACTGACTGAGCTGATTTGTAATCAAGGGAGAAATAGTGCAGTTGGTATTTTTTGTTTAGAAGCCTGTGAAGTACTTGGATTGATGTTTTGTGGTATTTTTTGTGCTTTTCAGGAGGAGGCCAAGAGAAAGGAAAAAGAGGAGAAGGCCAAGACGGAGTCAGTGGCGATCTCAACAGAAGATGCAATGGAGACAATTGAAGAGGAGAATAACACACCTCAGTCTCTGAATAAGAGTTTTAGTTTTGTAAGTGAATAAAAGTGTTTGTTTCATCACGTTGATCCTTTTGAGCGAATGCAGTGTTCAAGTGCTGTAGTCAGTAATCCTTTTCAAAGAGTGAAGTTAGCTAGGAACTCTCGTTTTTGTTCAGCTATATTTCATTCACTTCCTATATTTAGCCAGTCACTACTGTGTATATTACAAACATTAGACAAGGATGATGGAGCATGTATTTTAGCTGCGTGGTGAATTACTTTTTGACTACGTGGCTAACTAACTAACTAACTAACTATAATGCATGATACACTTTTGTTATCATGCCTGTTTGGTTCCATTATTATGATATGGTTCGTTCGTTGTTAGTAAGGATAAGGAACAAGCTTACAAGCCCCTTCTGAACATTGTTCGCCTCCATTTATATTTGTGTGTGTGTGTCTCTCTCTCACTGCAGGAAAAAGCAGACTCAAAACTGTGATTTTAAGGATACTGGAATTTACACGGATGCCAAAACTTATTCATCTCTATCTATGTGTCTCCCTGTTTGTCTCTCTGTCTCTCTCTCTGTGTCTCACACTGCACCCAAACAAAATACTTGCTACGAATTACCTGACTCCAAATAATGAATCTATAGCTTTATACAAATATATGTAACCAACCACCATAATGTTGACACTGCTGCATTTAATAAACATGTCTGTGTGGACCGAATGTTTTCGAATCCACGCCAAAGGTTTGATATTAAATTCAAGTTGGCTCCAGTCTACCATTCATATATACATATATATTTATTTACATTCACACCCGGTTTTGTCACTTACTTGTTGTACACTTCCATCTTCATCTTCGTACTGTACAATGTAGCACGGTGCAATCATGTACCATCATATACATATTGTACAAGTAAATAACCTAAATAACTAACTACGGGTGCTCCTTATAAATAGGTGAGCTACTGTATCATGAGACTTTTCCAATCGATGATTTTAAAGCACCTGAGGCTTGAGTTGAAAACGCTTTGTGGAATCAACTCTCTTATATATTATGCAATCTTGGCTTAATAACAATGACTACCAATGTTTGTGTGTGTGAGTGAGCCGAATTGCCAAAATAAGTAGTCTGATTTCCCACGGTGAATTTTGTAGGGAGCGATAAATAATGAAGATGTAGTGGTATAGTTTATGTGGTGCATAAAGCATAGATGTAGGTAAACATCCCTTTTTTCGAGTTTGCCCATAGTTGGTAAATAAAGAGTATAGTGATGGAAGACGTGCCATGTAAATAAACAAATCCTGGAGGGAGTACGATGCCACAAATCATTTTTATTGTGTAACTCTCCATGTACACTAAAAATTGTTATTTAGATTGTGGGCCTCCAGCATTTAAATTGTGTGTAGTATATGAGTGGGTAAGAAGAGGGAAAAAACTACTTTTGAAGTTTCTCTTTCAACATGTTTTCCAATTTGATGGCATCTGCAGCAAATTTTCGAATTCCCTCGGAAAGCTTATCTGTTGCCATTTGATCCTCGTTCATCATCCACCGAAAATTACTCTCGTTGAGGCTAATCTTGGGAATATCCAACTTCTTGGCTGCTCAAGTAATACAGGTACAATAATTAATGCCAGCTCAAATGCATAAATTAAAGTGGGAAGTTTGTCTCCTCTCCCTAGGGAGCTCATGAAATCATTTGGTTATGCAACTAAAACATCTGCTCAAGTTTACACACCTGAAGCTTCATTCAAGCATTCTCCTAAAGTATCATTACTGGAATCCAACTCTTCCAGCAGGGATGGCGAAATTGTAAGAAGATCACAACCAGCTAAAGCTCGGATTTGCCCTTTGTGAAAAATTCATACAGATTATATAACAATCTGTTGCTGACCAACTATATCAATCGCATTCACTCACATCAAATCATGATCCTATATGTATACTACTGCTTTTAATTGATCCGATTAACAAGAAATGAAAAAAGTATATTTTTCGTCCCCCAGAATTATGCATTCATACTTGGGTAAATTCCAGTGATGCAATACTAATAAATTATTGAGCTGAGCTTTGAACTTACCCGTGTTCCGGAAAGAAGCCCCCATTACCACAGTTTTGTACCCGTGTTTTTTGTAGTATTGATAGATTCGGGTCACACTTTTAACTCCAGGATCATCATGGGGCTCAAATTTCTTGTGTTCTGTATTGGCCACATACCAATCCAAAATTCTACCCACAAAAGGTGAGATGAGAGTAATTCCAGCTTCAGCGCATGCCACTGCTTGGGCGAACGAGAACAGCAAAGTGAGATTGCAATGGATGTCATATGTCTCTTCAAGAATTCTGACAGGGAAACATATAGAATTAGATAGATACAAATGTGGATAACCTTGTATATATGTTATACCGTTTAAATGGTTGTATTCGCTGTATATAGACAATATAAAGTACACAATAAAGAGTAAAAATAGAGTGCTCAAGTTTCCATTTCTAAACTAGCATTACATATGGACGACGAGACGAGTTAGAAACCGAGTCAAGGAGACAACGATATTCTATATATATCTTCTTATTCTTTTGTGCATTATAATGTGATCCCGTGAGGAAAACTCGATGTATGTATGTACTTACTTGGCTGCCTGAATGCCTTCCCATGTAGAGCCCAATTTGATGAGAATACGATCTTTTGGAACTCCAGCTTCTTTGTACAGCTGAATAAATCTGCGAGCTTTAGCAATGCTGGCTTCCTTATCAAAGGACAACCTAGCATCTACTTCGGTTGAAACTCGTCCTGGCACAATCTTCAAAATTTCAGTGCCAAAAAGAACAAACAGCTTATCAGCTGCGGCTTCCACTTGCTCTTCCAAAGTTCTGAAATGTGAAATTTATTTTGTTAAATTCACTGCCTTTCACTATGTCTTTAGAAGTCAATAAGTTTAGAATGTAATGCGCTATTATTTTTTCCGATGGGTTTGTCGTGTCCAGGAAAAAAACAAATTGTTAATCATGGCATTGCGATGTTTTCTCTACGGTTTTCTTACTTAACCCCTTTGTTATACGATTTGTTTGCATTTTTACTTACTTTCCATTAGCTTTTCCATAGGTAATGGCTTCATCAATGAGACCTTGGTATTGCGGCATTTTGGCCGCAGCCAATATCAAAGAAGGGTTAGTGGTGGCATCTGTCGGCTTGTACTTTTGAATTGCTATGTAAATAGAAATGAATAGCTTGATTTTTTTGCAACTAATACATGGCTAAAATGCTACACTGACGGTTTTTAGCTAAACTGAAGAAATGTCAAAATTAATGTGAGTGAACGTATACCTTCAAAATCGCCGGTATCTGCTACCACGGTCGTGTAGTTTTTTAACTGTTCTAAAGAGGAGCCCATCCTGGATCGCTTCTTCTGAGGTTCTGCAGACATCATTCTTTTCGCTCACTAGTTATACTTGTTTTAGAGACCTGGCAAACATAAATATAATATTCAAGGCTTAAATGCACAGAAAAAAAATTCATTTACATTTATGGACCCTACTGAATGTACAAGTATCGGTTCTCAGTATTTTATACATGGTTTGCATAAATCATAAACAAACTGAAGGTTTTCCAATAAAATGTACACGTATGTAACCAGTATATAGTTTAATTTTCATTGTCATGATATGCAAAGTACGTAGGCATATGTACACCTTATCAATTAACGAAAATTGTCAATCAAATACACTATGGTACAATTTAGCATATGTGACTATATGCACAGCTGAATTGTGACTAAAAGTCTCCCAAACAAAAAAATAAGGTGAAAACAAGGCAACGTGTGATAAGCTTCCCCAATGACTAACTATGATCATGATGGTATGAGTTTGCTTTGCTTTTACGATTTTTAGTATTCTGAGATTATGACAACAATACACATGAGATTTACACGTACCAATGATTTGACGTCAAAGCACAACAATTCACAGAGAAAAAAATGAATCTGAATTATTATGATGATCCCTGGGAATCACACAGTAAATATTAAACGACAATTTCCACTGTCATTATTTGCATTTAATTAATTAGAAACTGTAGATATAAGATAGACTTTGTAGACCGGATTCCACAAAACGACATATATTTGAAATTCCATGCGTAGTATCTGTCGGCCACTGGAACACTATAGTACAGAAAAATTGATCCAAAAATCGATAGACTTTTCCTACCTTGAAGCATGGCTGGCACAGCAACAAGCATAAATGCTTAGCCTATGCCTATTTGCACACTTTAAATTCCATGCTATGCTAACTTACCAGCTAAGTAACTAATTATATAGTTGACACATACCTTGTACCAATTGTTGTCACTGTCTTTTGTAAAAAATAGCGGGATAAAAAATTTGTAGGGAACTAATTTGGGAAACTACAAGTGCTACTACTGGAGACGCGAGAAGAAAGAATTACTACCGGCTAAATCTCACTGTACTGAAGGAGCTAAAAGGTTACGCAATAAAAAAAAATCTGAGCATCATATAGAGACTAGGGATGCAAAGTGGTTTGTATATGTTATAAATGATGTTACTTCTTATAGTTAGTAGTTGGTTGGGTTAGAAGACTATTATATGACTCCAGCGAATCGTACGACTGACTATGAACGATGCATATGCAGTAACTACCATAACTTGAAACTTCATGGAACAAGTTGGTATGTACTAGCCAAACCATAGATAGAGAGTGGACAAAAAAAGCGATTATTTTCCAGTGCAAGGCCAAATGCTCCGGCCGATGTTAAGTGCTAGACTGAGGAAAAGATATACCCTGCAATTTTTTTTCTCAAGTTGTTTCTACATGCATGCATATTACATTCATTATTGACAGGAGCATTGTGAGATAGCAAGCACGTAGCAGGAGAGAGGATCTTATCATCTTGACAGCACGTTCAAAAAAACTTTAGTGCATACATGTTAGCGATATATGTGATACTGTTCTGGATAAAACCCATGTCAGTCATGCTACGTATATGTATGTGTACTAATTGGGGTAGTTAGAAAATAACTCTCTCCTCAGGTGCTCAAATGAGAAAATTTCTTGACCTGGGAGTTAAAATTATGAAATGGAGGCATTAATATGGATGAGTATAATGCAGTTTGGTACGGCTGGGAATGACTGTGAATTATGAATATGAATGTCAATAGGTGAAGGAAAATGAGTGATATGGTTGATTTAAGCTATTTTAATAATCATTATTGAAGCAATGTGTTTGCTATTAAATTTAAACTATTATCCTAATAATTAGACTGTCAATTTTGAACCTTGAAGTTTTTTATAATGACATGGTATGGATCGGTTTTGTTGGCATATATAGTCTTGGTTCTTGGAGAATTTGAGAATTACGAGACATGTTTTCCTATCGATTTAGATTGAGAATAGGGGAGAATGCAAGCATTTTGACGGCAAATTGATACTGATACTAGTAATACTTCCATTTGCCATTTAATGACTATAGTATTGGTGCACTTTCGTAGATAATTTTTCTTCGAATTGAGCAGACTTTTGTGTAGTCAGTAGCTTGGAAACTTAAATTGTAGTTTAGCCATGGACTTTTAGCTCAGGAAATGAAAATTCCTTGTTGAAATATGCATGCAAGCCATGCAAGCGGTCATTTTTGCTGGACGCCCAAATTGCGCCATCACTGTGAGAGACTAAAATATATCGCTTTGCTCCAAGTTGCCATAGAGAGGGTGAAGGTACACACTCTTGAATATTTAATTTGTTCCTCGTCTTTTAATTTCTGCAGCTCTAAATTAGATTGAGGAAAGCAAAGTTGAATTATTTGTCATCCTTTCGATGATGCAATGATATAAAACGTAATATTCAGTTGGTCAATTTAGTTAGTATTCAGTATTACATTCCATTTCAAGGATATTTTCGTGTCGGCTGTAGGGAGTTGAAAAACTTGACAAAAAACCGAATCGTATTTTATCGAAAGATTGTGAACTGTAAACCAAGCACGAAGCAAATAAAAAGAGGTGAGGTTTAATTGATTTTTGAGCAGTGATATCCATCGAAATAGTTGAGAGGATTGTTTGATCTGTAATTATTAGAACCGGCAGGTTTGATTATTACGTTAGCAGTGTCGCGGCTTCTGATGTGGACTAAAAGTTTTTGTTAATTTGCCCATTGATATACTTTGATTGTAGAAAAATGGCTGATGGAGATGCTGGAGCTGCTGGAGATGTCCATGAAGATGGACCTCGAGTGACAACACCAGCTTTACAATGGGATCGGTTCGTGAATACTGTGAAGGAGAGGAAAATTGATGCCGCAATGTGGGCAACCCGATTCCTCACTCTATTATTTGCATGCTTGTATTTCCTTCCTATAATTGGGTAAGTGAATACCTGTCGATTCAAAATTTCATGGATATGCTGATAAGGTCAAGAAAGCATTGGTGTTAATTGTTTATTTTCTCACGTTTGTAGCAATCCGTCAAGCTATTACTACAAATCTCTTTTGGCCAGTGCTGCAACATCGGCGTTAAGACTTCATCAACGGGTCCCGTCTATTACTTTGTCCCGTGCCTTTCTAGCCCATTTGTTGTCGGAAGATTCATGCCATTACTTATTCTACTCATTGATTTTTGTCTATTGTTCTCCCGTTACACGTATGTGAACAAACAGTTGAAAATTGTATGCTATACTATTTGCAGAAGCAAGACCATCAGGTTTTCGCTTTTCACAGTTTTATGAAATGTTATGGTAATGGTGATTGTATTTTGCAGTTGCACTCATGCCAGCGGTTTTGTTCGCGGTTCTCCACTTTGCTAGTTTCGCATTGGTTCTTTTGGATGTAAGATTATGATTAGTATTAGTTACCGTTAGTCCATCCTATGATCAGTATAGGATCATTTTTGCCATTTTGCCCCACCCTATTTGTTTGCATAATGATGCAAACTAATTGGGTTTTTTTTTGGTGTAGGCGCTTGGTCGTAACTCTATTTGGCTGGCAAGAATCCTGATTTCTCTTGTGGAGTATCAAAGTGTCACAATTTTACGGATGGCAGCTGCAGCGGAAATTTTTACAATGATATTTGTTGTGCTGTACACTCTTATGTAAGTCTTTTGTTTTTATTCTTCACGTTATTGTTGAAGTTAATTTTTTAGTAGATCCATGATCCATCATCATCATTATACTAAATCTGGGCTGTACACTCTAAAACTGGCATTGCAGGGATGTCATTTTATCTTTTTCATAATAGATACTTTATAATTCATAAAAATGAGTTAATGAACGTCTCCATCTAGAAATTCCTAAAATGTAAATTTTTTTCATTTTGCAGTGGTCGAGCCTCTCTTTTGACTCCATTTGTTTACTACCGGTTCTTAACTTTGCGTTACGCTTCCCATCGAAACCACTACACCCGAACGATGTTTTATGAACTCCGATTGCGATCAGAACGCATTGCAGCTCATCACCGATGCCCTGGACTGGTTGGCAAATTAATTTACCGTGTTATAGGAATAATCAGCAACCTTGCTCCTATGGTGTTAACAAACCCCCCTAGTGGTACCAATTAAGCTGTTCACGTAGCTCATCTCATTGTTTCGCTTTTGATGAAAGGTTAAGACTCATTATTCTACTACATGCCCAGGCATTCTAAATTTAAGTCAATTTACTTTAAATTTTTTATCAGGTTTTATTACAACAGTGAGCATAGATTTTAAGTTTAGCTATGTTGTACTATTATTCAAGTCTCAAGTATGATTACTTTTTGTATTGAATTTCAGCTATAAGTATGTTGTTTTCTAACCATGTTTGAGTAAAGGCATGATAAATATGTGAACTTAGAATCCGTTGTCGTTTGATCATATTAGGGCAAAAGTATCTAGTCTAGACGTAGATATTTTGTTGTGTCAGGAACAAGTTTATGCGGCTCAGATCCTGTTCTGGTCTGTTCAACGTAAATATGAGCTTCTTAGAAGTACTAAATCGTGATTTTAGTAATTGTAATTTGTAGTTTGCGAAATCAATTGTCTACTTTACGTTTGAGTTTGACTCTCCCTTCGACTTCACTTCAATAATCGAAATCCTGGCACAGATTTCATGTCTCCATATTTTCAGTTTTCACTTATTCAGCGAAGTCAGCGATTTATTCAGAATATTCCGTGCATGACTATCTTCTGAAAATTCAAAATTCTTTTTTGAAAAGTGAATAACTTTGCACTTCGAAGGAATTTTTACGAATAAACTATTTCATACGTCAGCTTTTAAGATCGCCTCGCCAGTCTTAAAATAAATATAGATTAACGTACTTTGAAACGCGCAGATTCTAATGGTTTGAATAAATAAGAAAATGTTTAAATTAGCTATCTATATCGTTAGATGTAGTGCGATTTTTCACAATAAAATTTACGTTACAAAAGAATCTACCAATGAGTGATGATGGCATGGTGATAGCGATAGCTACATATGTGATGACACTTTTCAGAAAATGCTGCGAAGCTAACTCTATTTGCAAAGTTCAAGCTTAAGAGATATAAAACACTTCATTTTGCAGACTAATTTTCCTGTTATGTGAAAAGGGCAGACATAGAGACATGAAATTAGCCCCTGGTTTCGTTGGTTGTTGAGAGAAGTACTGTTTATTAGCTATTTCAATTTCAATACAATTGGTATGCAATCAAAAGGTATGCCAGCATCCGTATTATTGATTACATTATGGTTGTTAATGATGATGATGATGGTATGATAGTTTATGCAGTTGAATAACATATTGTTTTTCAATTCATACCACTGTGACTGTTCGACTGTTGTGAAATAATCAGTACATAATACCCAACATGAAAAGTTTTAAAAATTATATTATATTATACACTTTAGGGCACGGATTGTAAAAGGGTGGGTTCTATGTGTATATGGAGGTAATAGCAACGTGTCTTTCTTGTCACAATTTCAATATGTGTAATGTTCAAATGTCGGCTTGGGGCTTGGGCTCGAACTATTTATGTATTTAATAACGACCTAACTAACTTCATAACCATGGGATAGTCCTAATATATATGAAGAATAATAATTTTGTCGTGAACTAAAAACAAACTAATCTGTGTGGGTGGACGTGGGAAGCATTTGAGTTTTGAGTTGTTACAAGTATGTATGTCATGTCAGTAACATAAGTACATTAAAATATGTATAATAAAACACAACAAAAACAGTTCACGATTTAGAAAATGAGGATTTTATTCCTCTAGTAGCTTCTTTTTGTCATAAAACCTTTATAAAACTACTGGGAATACAATGTTTACATAACCACATCCTCAGGAGATTTGACAACTGCACTTAATGATGCTGCCAAAGGTTCTTTTGAAGCAACATAGTCTTCCTTAGGTTCAGCGATATTTACATTATCGGGAATTGGTTTCTTAGGGCCTAATTTACCATTAGGATCCCACGGAAGCATGATCTTAACTTTGATTCCAAGAACTCCTTGCCTGTAAACAAATGATATTGTTTAACTTTATAATCAAGTTTCAAAGATCATGAACACTATTATACATCCAATGTTGAAAAATGTATCGCACCTCAACAATACGTGACGAGTGGCAGTGTCAACATAGTGATTCACGGGGTCTCCGCTGTGAATCATGAGTCCGTCAACAAACTTCATTGACTTAGCTCGCTGGCCACGGAGCTTGCCAGATACTACTACTTCACATCCCCTAGCTCCAGATTCCATGATGAACCTTAAAACACCTATACAAAACCAAAGCAAAAAACATTGCAGTAACATACATGACACAACGGCACAGGAAATGACCTTCCGCGTACAACTTGCCCATTAGAATTCTGGATTTACAGATAATTTATAGATTGATTCAGAATCAGAAAACAACGTTGTTTTAATTGCAATACCACATCCAAAAATAAAAAAACACAAACATACGGTTAATGGCTAATTCTTTTGTTAGCAAATGGAGATTAAATGCCAGCTTTACCATAACATGCCCGTCGGACGGCCAATCCACCGACAAGTTTGTAACGCAAAGACTCTGCTTGGGCGATAGCGCAAAGACCTCTAACTCCGACCTTCTCAGCATACAACTCAATAGAGCCAGGAGCAAATCCAAATCTCTTGGTGACGACGCTAGTCAACTCACGAATTCTTCGGCCTTTTTCTCCTAATACATTCTGTGTTCTGGTGGCCAAAATGATGATCTCAGTGCGATTAGGGGCTACACGGATCTCCAAACCAGAATATCCATCTTCAGCCAATTCCCTCATGAGGAATTCATTCAACTCGGCACGGAAAAGTCCCTCCCGGACAAACTACACAAATAAAACAAACAACCGGCGACCGGTGCATTAGTTTATAATCAAACACCACCAACAATTATCCCAAATATACATTAATTAATAATATGCCTGAGAATCTTCCTAATCAAATTCAACATGATGACCACAAAATCAATCTTCTTCCTCGTCAAACAAACACAAAATATCCATTTAATCAGCTACCTTTCCCCCATGGGAGTGAATGACAGCAGCCGTTAACAGCGCTATATGACAAATCCTAACAATCGATTATCAACTCTTTGGAATAAACTCACCTTTTTCTTCTTGGAGATTTGTAATTTCTCTGCCATGATGGTAGTTCAACTTCAAAACAGTTAAAAAGTAACAAAAATAACTGCAATTTAATAACTAGTCGCGAGCAACATGTAAAAAGATAGAGACATCCACTCCACTGGCACGCTTGAATCAATGCGGTTTTCTGCTAGGCTCACGAATAGAGAAAAATACTGTACCATCGCCTGAATTAGCCGGCAAGTAATCTAGCCTGGCCTACCTGTACACACCAAATTGGGATTTTTACTGCGCTAACCATCATGCCTTATAGTAGGCACTAGTGCTGTAAAAGGCGTGTCATTTTGGGCTGACAAGAAAGGTTTCCTTGATTTTTCCTTTGACTACGAGATGGCAATCCTTTTGATGGACATTGATTTTGTGCCAGTGCCATTGAAATGAATGTTGGCTCCAAAGAATGTGTATTGCATAATTCATTTCTTGGACTTCGTCCATGTCACAGTCATTTTCTGCTATGGAGAAGTCTTATTTCTTTTCTTATTGCTACCAGCGAAGACGAGTTTATGTAGTTAGGTGTTGTTGCTAAAAAAAATGAAAACTAGTTTTTTACAATGGTAGTCAATAACAGGGTTATGTGATGGTAGAAGAAATGAGGAAAACTAGCCATAGCCTTTTATATACCTTTGAGTCTTTCATAGTCAGGTGACTGAGGTGACAATAATCACTGGAACTGGATTGTGTTTTGTTGGATATTATTGAAGATAATAATTGAAATTAAGCTGGGGGCGTAATTTTGAGTCCCTTGATTTGATAAAGTATGTGGCCTCATCTCTAGCCCTTGACTGATTGTAAGTACCCGTTTCTGTGAATTTTGTTGTAGTTTATGGTGGAGAGACTAAAAGAATAATCATATGCCGATTTGGTCTCGTTTTTTTAATAACTCCTACTGCTAATAATGCTAACTGTATACGTTGCGTTTGTTTGTACATTCGTATTTTCATTTGAAGAAACTTAATAGAATAGAATGTTTATGCTCATAAAGTTCATTATCAATATCACATTTTGTATAACCAATCGCTGTATCCTGCATAAAAATAGGCTATTATACACAGGGGCTAAGGTTAAGTTATTCAAAGTTTAGTTACACGAGATTTTTTCACTTAAGTCAAAAATTGAGATTTTACTTATAAAAGACAGATATATTGAATTGTGTGCTTTCTTAGCAAATGTTATCCTTCACTCTTTTCTGAAATATGGGACTATGGGAAAGACGTCCTCCTTCTTTCGATCTATCGGTAAATCATTCCAAAAATAAATAGACCTATGCCAAAAAGTAGAACCATAAAACTGCTATTGTTATTAGCTGAGAACTTCAATATTTGTTCACCTTACCTTGTATTATAATCATTTACAACGGGAACAAAATAAGAGTTAAAAGTTAAAATACTTGACACATCTGAATTTGTAACTTAAACATTATACATAAGCTTTTAAAATCACAAAGATAGGATAGAAAAAACCATTTCAGATCATATCTGAGATAATTTTTGCCACCCTGTTATGTATAATGTAATTTAACTCCTGTAATGACGTGACAAATCTGTTATTTAGCGTTATTTAGGGTATTTTGCTATCAGACCAGCCTTGCATATTTTCATCCATCTATAATGTATGCATGCAGTCTTTTATTAAAAAATGGGAAACTTATGTGTTCATGATTTCAAATTTGAATAGTCCCCAAGATTATGGTAATTAGCTGCTATTTATATTATTTATTACTGGGAGAGAGGCTCAGATATTTTACATTTCTGAGTATATAAGTAACAGCATTTTTATAGAGCTTTAAAAACCTAAAAAAGGAAAGAAACCTTGCATGTTCACTGGTATTGTCATATGCAGTGTGTATTGATACAGTTTTCAGTTGCACGGCAGGCTGCACTTGTGATTCCGGGCGAGTCCGAAATTCTTTATATGGCCTCCTCTGTTAACCATAATGTCTCAGCGGAGAATTCATGATATTGAAAATATACTTGTCTAAATTGTACTTTGTTCTTTTATTTTAATTCAACTACTGTAAACGATTAAAAAGTAATTCACAAATTTTTAACATATATACAGGTTGTGTTGCAATAGGAAATGCTGGGGTGAACTGTCTGAGTGAGTGAATAACTTCTTCTTGAGCAAATCCTTGCCTACAGTTGTCTTCAATAATCTGTTTGTTTGAAACTCCGAAGATGGAAAGTTTAATCAATAGAAAATATTTGGTTTGGTTGGGAGTACTTTGTGTTTGTCTTCTGGCTCTTCCATTTGCCCTTCACAATGATTCTGAAAATTTGGAATTACTGTACTTAAACTACACGTCAACTTTTAACAAAAGTGCTGATACTAAGAACGTGGTTGAAAAACTTGCTAATTTTCAAGTGAGTTATTGAGTTTTCAAGTTTTTATCACTGACTGACTGACTGAGTTTAGTTACATATTCAATGGTATACAATATGTTTTTTTTTGTACAGGAAACGCTGCTCACAGTGGAGGAGCTGAACACTCGTGAAGACGACAATATTTTGCTTTCTATTGCCCCAACTCTGCAGTCCAGCTCTTCTACTGAAAATTTAAGAGAAGAGATAGATAAAAGGAGATGGAAGCCAGGAATGCCAAAGAACCAAGGATATGTAAAATGGGGTTTTACAGAATTTGCTGACATGTCGAGGGAAGAATTTCAACAAAAATTTCTGGACTTTCAAATCCATGAGAGAATCAAAGCTCGAGAAGAGGAGCATAGAAGGAATGGGCACAAGGACTCACATCATCATCACCACCATGGTTACAATTACGAGCATTCTTCGGGCTCTATTTCAAATGATGTGAACGATTCAACTTTATTAATTAGAAAGCGACGAGCAGTCTCAGCAAGTTTGCCTGACAAAGTAGACTGGCGCTCTAAAGGTGTCGTCAGTGCTGTGAAACAGCAAAAAGATTGCGGTGCTTGCTGGGCATTTTCCACTGTGGAGACGGTGGAAAGTATGAATGCAATTAAATATGGTACATTAGAAAAATTGAGTGTTCAACAAGTCATTGACTGTGCCACAAATGGGAACATGGGTTGCAGTGGAGGAGATATTTGTGCGGCTGCTGAATGGATGTCCACTCATAAACTTACGACTCCAAAAGAGTATCCACTAACTTTGACAACATCAGCTTGTCTTCTCAAAGCTCCCGAAACTGGCGTTCAAGTGAACTCAAATTATACTTGTGATAAGTAAGAGAGTATTTTTTTAGTTTGTCTAGTGGTTTTAGCTGCTACCTAGTAACGATATTATTCTTATTCCAATATTTGATGTTTTTGCTTTGTTTTATAGCTATGAAGGCAATGAGGACGCCTTACTAAAAGTATTAGCGAATCATGGACCTGTGGCTGTTGCAGTAGATGCTACCAATTGGCAATTTTACGTTGGTGGCATCATCCGATGGAATTGTGAAGCTAATAATAATCATGCAGTTCAAGTACGTAATGAATTTACCGATTTTAACTTTTGGCCTCCCAATCATGTAAGCTAAGTTTTTAAATGTTGTCCATCTGTTGACTTCAGATTGTTGGGTATGATAAAACTGGAGATCCCCCATATTATATCGTAAGAAACTCATGGGGCTCATCATTCGGCGATGCCGGCTACTTATATGTTGCAATTGGTTCGAACTTATGTGGGATTGCCCGAGAAGGAGTTTCACTTTCCGTAAAATGAACAAAAGCTGATCAAATAGGCCAAGAAACTTAAGTACCTCTCATACGGTAAATTGGCTTGAAAAACGTGGAAAGGAAGATTCGATCTTTCACGATTTTTGGAAATCCTTATGCAGCAATAACAAGAATCTTTGTGGGATTTCTAGTGTGGATATTAATAGTAGAAATAATCGATGAGTAATGCTGTGATAAATAGACATTCGTTTTATGGTAGCTTTCGATGGTAAATTCGTGGACTAACTGGATGAGATTATAGGATTGTTTTAAAAACATTATCGTCTTATTTCCTTTTGGTTATGAATAAAATTCTAGAAAAATAGTATAAGTTTTAAAGGTAGCAGTATTTTAAACAAGCATGACACTAAACGTATAGGATTTTAATTAAGAATATTTTTGTTTTTACAAATCATGGCGTCTTATTGTAAAAGTCTTTTATAAGAATTATTTTCCTGACTCGCGATTGATTTTTGTGATTGTACTTAAAGGCAACATTTGTGTGTAATTTTGTCGAACTGACATTGCCATAGCTTGAAATGTTTGTGTTCAATGAGCTCCATCCGTCCATTTGGTCTAGTTGTCACTCAAATCCCGTCAGTTACGAAGAATCTATGAAATAAAAAAGTTCAACGTAAACTTTAATTTATTCGTGTGAATTATTATTGCATTTAATCAGAAACATCTCTGGCATTAAATTACAACGCTAATTATCTTTGGCAATTCTGACTGATTGATTGATGGATAAGATTTATTCAAGTGACTTCCATGCAGGGCAGGCGGGTCACACTACTTCTAAATAATAATTAAACAGAAATCCAAACGTCAAAATAACAAATATTACTACGTTAAATAATCACGTCGTAAATTAATAAACGACCCGAAATCGGCTGTCAAGTTCGAATACAGTTTCATTTTTATAGGCAAACTATTCCAGAGATTTGCAGCAAAATAGCCAGGTCCAGGTGACTTTTTCCCATAATTTTTTAGAGCACGACAAACTATAAAACTGAATCCAAGTCTTGAATCCGATGAGCCTTCCCGAGGAGTTAAATAGTTCAACAAAAGAGAGTATGAAGATCAGATTTCATCACGAAAATATTGAATGAGAACTTCAATGTCCATAAACTTTTAAATTGGGCAGGAGTTCTTCGAGTTTAAGTGTGTGAAATGTTTTTACACTTGACGAAGATCCAAAAAATGACCGAAAATTTGTGCTATCCTTTAACTACTATCATTAAAGCACTGGGGATTTTTTACATGAACAGAATACAAAATATAAATTCTTTCGAAAAGCTAAAACATACTATTTCGTGTCACACTTTTAAAGAGAGGTATATTCGTGAACGCGTCGAAAATGAGTTTATCAAGATTGTGCATAATCACTTTCACAAAGGTTGCCCCAGTAGATTGGTAAACTGTAGTTTAGATGAGACATAACCAAATTTTTGCTGACATGATCAGCGCTGGGAGCTGGGATTGAGTAAAAGTTTTCATATCTCCAAACTAGTCTTGTCATTGCCGTCATTTTGCTGCAAACATGTCCGATATGGGATTTAAAAGTTAAAGTAGGGTAACTTCAAGATATGAATTGTTTCCCAACTCCCAAACTAACTGAACATGTCCTGCATATTGTTAATTAAGTTAGAAACCCACATACTCCCTACTCTGTTTGTCCGCAATTAAGTTACATTACATTCATACATTCAACGTGTTATTTTGGAAACATAAAATTCGATCCTCTAATTCATGGTAGAGGTAAACACAAATATTATACTTTCTGCATAAGAAAAAATAACAGTCCTGAAACATATGGAATGAGTAAACGACCGTCATCAATCATCCACTAATCCATCATGCACGAAAGCTTTTTCACATGTGTGCAATCAGTCAGTAGAACTCACTTTTTGTGATGAGCCGTACAGGTGTGTCGGGCTTTGTAGATTTATCACGGAACACAAAGCTGCGAGTGTACGATGGATTTCTTGCAGGCAAATTTGCAAACAAGACCACTGAAGAAGATTTTTCAAACTTGAACAGATCCTTTACTGGTATAACCGTAGAAGACACCGGAACCATACCTACACGATCCAAATTCCAAATTCATTCAAGTACTAGTACATTTCTGTGTATAAAACGAAGGAGAGAAGGCAACGTGTATTTCATTTCATACCTGAAAATAGAGATTTGTCAGACCTTCCATCCCTGGGATCCCGAATAGATTGCTCTGTAGTAGTAGTAGTAGATGAACTTATGGGATATTTATCAATTGTTGACGCAAAAATTGGACAAATGACAAAGAATGTGAAAAAAAAGGGAAGGCATTGTTTAAATGCCATAATTATGGTTATAATTGCTCAAGTTGATTTTGTGTTGGTTAGAAATTCAAATTAAAAATTCACTTGAGAGTTGAGAAAAAATGAATGGACAACTCTTGAATGTACTGAGAGGTGAGAGTGATTAGTCATCAAGAAAATATTTATTCCCAGCCAAAGTGATATAATAATAATGGACCTTTGCGAATCTATATAGTGGGCAGAGCCAGAGCTGCTATGGACGAGATTTGCATACAGAGCCAGCATTGTTCAGTTTGCCATAGACTAACAAGGCAAACCTTGAGTAGTGCTCGAAAAAAGATGCTAAACTTTTAACATGATGTAGTGGCTCCTTATAAGGAAGCTGTTCCCAAAAGAAGTATCAAAAGGGAAAGTTACACTACAGGTTGAGCAGCTCAGTCAGCCTTATTGTTGATTATTACAGATTGATGACATACACACACTGTATACTTGTAGTGCACCAAAGAAAACAAAGTAAGTTACGTCATTGTTGAGAACATGTAGGATGCAATATTTATGATCATAGCACACAGTTGTACGCAATACAGCTTCATCAGGTCCATTTTACGTATTAAAAAATATTATTCTCGTATCTCCATAATCCATGGTAATCTACCGACCAATTCCGAAAACGCTAGCAAAAGCGAATCTTGTCCGGATTTCGACGGAACTGGAGATAACATAATTATCATTTTATAGATAGAGACACCATTCATTAGAGACGAAATGGTGTAGTAACATTTAAATGAGTAAAAAATTCCATGTACTAAAGTAACTTTAATATTTTACAAGGATTAAATCAAAAATCATGATCAGTTTTTCATGATTTTTCCTTTTTTTTTAGAAGTTTTCTTTCTATTAATTTCGGGATTTTCATAGTCTACTTCCATCGCCGGGTTTTGAATCATAAATATATGTGCAGTAAAATAATTAAATTAAGGTTTCCTTCCGGCTTTAGTTAGAGATTGTGGTGGGGGTGGCTGAGGAACTAAAAAGTTATGTTAACGTAAAAATAGAAAGCCAAGCATGTTGGCCAAGGAAACTGTTGTGTAACAGTGAGTGCGAAATCTAACATCAATATTTGCTTTCGCCTTTTAATCAGTGGATTTGCCGTAGGCGATATATTGGGATCTATGTAAACATTTGCGAGCTAGTTACACACTAAAAGTTGATGTTTTACGAGCATTTTGATGTATTATTGCTTAAATTCCAACCTCCGGGGGTACAGCATACGTAAAATGGTGAACAAAGATTGGGGCCAAATATCTAACGTTGTCATAAAGACCATATACAAGAAAATTTGCAATACATTTTTGTCACTAAAAAATTTCTCATACACATTGTAAAGTGTGAGTCAGTCCTTACAAAAGTATTAACGCATAATTCATGAAGATACTGCGATTGAGCACTGAACACATTTCACAAGAAATAAAACCTCTACAACATGGAGTAAATAGAACATCACACATTTTATTTGACCTGTCCAGTAGTTAGTTAGACCCATAGCACATTGCAATGTGAGACAACTTCCGTATGACATATGAATGCATAACATAAATAACCATTCTCACAAATCAGCAGTAGCAGTAATTGCTTGAAACTAGTACAAGTCAAAAAAATATATTGTAAATACAACATGCACTTTAAATCCCCGAAATGTTAACATAATATCGCAGCATTTTCTGTTTACACTTTACTCACTCCCTATTTGCTATAACACACAATTGAACACGCAGATCTATCATTTTAATTATTTATATTTAGTTCAATTCCAATTTTTAGCACACTATTAACTAACTACTACTAACTAAACACATGAAATTGGTAACCATATATAATAAGCAAGTATTCACAGACAATGAGACAATGATCAACACAATTCCTTCCATATTGTAACGTGTACCATGAACATTTCTAATCAATACGATCACTCACTGTCAAAGTTCCGCATTAATAATCAAATCACCAAAACGTAAACAAGGCTTTTTTCACTGACACTTAAAAATAATTTGAATTGATCTTCAAAACGCACAATACTGACAATGATGATATTGATATGGACAGAAGAACAACAGGAACGAATAGAAAACGTGTTGAGCTAGAGAGCATGCGCAAATAATGGAATGCTTCAATTTCATTGGTTAATTTGATTTGACATATACTGGAGTGCCATCTAACAGTGCAGTGAAATGCTTTCATATTGATTATTGAAGAGCAGAGCAATACATTCTTGCTCGATTGATCATATCAGAAAAATAACAATGAAGCCTTATTTGACTTATAGTTAGTTAGTTAATGAATCTTTGAGGTTTCTCGTGTAATGCGTCATTGTTTCGGTATGTCTTTTTCTGACTATATATTAACTAAAAGTTAGCTGTTATATTGTGGTCTTATGGCAGAAGGTTAAGGTTAGCATCTTGCCGGTGCAGTACAACATACTTTAAATGACTAGTGACAACATGATGTGTACATGAAACAAGTACTTACTTTGTGATTATCAATACGACTATGTTTAGTGAACTAAAATGATGCATATCTTGGCCAATTCAAGCAGTTAGTTGGCTAGTTACCTAAGAATTAATTAAAGTGTGGCAATTTATTTATATGATCGTACAAATCAGGGCTTTGGCTTGCTCTTGATTTTTAGATGATGCTTCAGTCGGCAGTAATGTGGTAGACTGGTAGACCGTCATAATAGTAGTATAGTAGTATTTCCGAAATAGTGAAAACTTCGTGGTAAATGGATTTTAGAAAGCTATAGTTGGGGGTAGTTAGTTAGTTAGTTAGTTAGTTAGAGAAACTTGATGATTGAACTCTCAGGCAGACCACAATTTCTGTCTGTAAAGTCTGTCAGTAAATTTTTGTCTTAGTTCGTTTTGTGTAGTTCTAGAGAAAGAGAGGAGTTGCACGGGAAAACAATGTTGATTTTCTGATACGGTGACTCCTCAACGGAAACTCCATGTTAGATCCGTAGGAAATGTTTCGAGTTTTATTCAAAGATGAAGCAATCGATGTTAAAATGTGGATCAAGAAGACTTTCTCAATGGATTAAATGGAATTAAAAAACACTAGATAGTTTCTATGAAACGAAGCACTCCGACTTCACTATAGTTTTTGTCTTATGTTTCCTGTCATGTATTTAATCAAGTTTATATCAAACACAAATATTTGCCTCTTAAAATACATTTTGCGTGAAAAAATTGGCCAAAAAGTGTACACCATGCAATCAGTACAGCACAATACACTCTATGGCGATTGCAAACTACTATTCATGACAGCTAAAATGGTTTTGGACTATATATATTTGGCTGACTGAGCACCACGATAGCTGTAGTTTGAAAAATAGCAGCTTTAAAAATACTTAAACACTAAAGTTGAGAATAAAATGCAGTTATAAAAGTTCACGTAGACTTGACTACATCTCACTCCAAGTACTTAAAGCTATATACTGAACCATACTGACATTTAAAGTCTCCCTGGGTAGAAACAACCCATGAGCGTAAACTTAAGTAATTAAAATTTATTAAGCCTCCTCGCTTTCCGAGTCCAACATTTGATGTTCAGATGCGGATATGCCAGCATTGGTGATATATCCATTATTTATCGTGTGATATCTTTGGTTCCCTTCATTCTTATTATTATAAAGCTCTTTGTCTGCCGTCGGCTCATTTGTGTCTATCATTTGGTAAATGGCTGCACTTCCAGGCATGTTCTGAATCCTCATCCAAATCAGAATTCCAAAGCCAACCATCATGGCAATCACACCAGCTATATGCCATGCGAATATAAGTGTTACGATCATCATCTAATGGTAGCACAGAAATTCAGCTATTTATGTACAACCAAAACCAATACCATCGCAGCAACTGCAATGCATATTAATTTATCTTTGCTTTTAAAATTCTAACCTGCATGTGATCATCTTCAGACCATTTGTCACCTATGGGTGGATACAAAATAAATCCTATCTGGTAAAACCATGTTCCTTGCAGGATTGTGAACATAACACGGCACAATGCCGGTAATACATTTTTTGGATAAATCATCTCCAAGAGACAGGAGATGGCACAAACAACGATGACGTTGAAAAGGAACATGTGTACCTTGATAGAAGAATATAAAAAATCCATTAACAATCTCAGAGGATTCAATGAGCATATTGTTGTTGACTCATCAATGGAGACAACAAGATTGTAGTTCATAATACCACAGTTTATTTACGAACCACACGCACGAGAAGAAGGTTGATAATATCAATTATGTCTTTACCATCACATCCATTGGAGGCCGTCCATGAAGATGGTTATAGAAAAGAAAAGCTTCAACTGAAAAAGCTAAGACAGCTGAAACATAGTCAAGTTTGGGTGGGAGATCCCATTTTTTGTACTGACAGAGATCAACAGCGCCATTGAGGCCAAAAAAGAAAAACATTGTCATGTGCTGAGAGTTACCCCAATGTGTGAATCGACCATTGTCAAACCCAGTACTGAATTCTCCTACAAAGTCAAATCAAGTTACAAACACAGGGATTGTTAGACTTTTAGTAGTAGATACATGTTTCAAGTACTTTTTAAAAACTTTTATTTCAACGTATTTGAAATTTGATTACATTTTAGTGCAAGCAAATTAGCTGTAGAAGAGGAAAAGTTACAAAAAATGTATATAGACTTACCCATTATCCCAATCGTAGCGGCAGTGATCTTCAGCATAGACTCAACAGGTGCACTCCCTTTACAAGGACAAGGAAATGAGCTCACATTTTTGTAGCTGGTGGGTCGAAACCTTTTTGCGTAGTAGAATCTGGTGATCAAAGCAAAACTATTTTATTACCACTCGGTTAAGTTAGTTTTAAATTGTCAGTCTATTATAATATGTAGAATATTATAGATTACAATCACATAGTATTTACTTTTTGAATAACAAAACATAAGCGTGCGGTTAACTTGAGGTTGATAATACTAATAGTGCACAGAAATATGCATTTTAGTATGAATACAAATTGTAGCACAAACCTAAAGCTAGGCGCATTTTGCATGATAATTTTTTATGCGGCGATGTTGACTGTCGTGAAAATCAAAATGCATAACACGCAACTTCTATGCATATATTTCACACTTTATAGTTTTTTGTGTATTCACTTTTTCATCCTCACTTGGAAAATTTGATCTTAAATGTTGCATTTAATTTTACATACAGGTAATAAACATCAAATTACTTCTTCACTAATTCAACAGAAGATTCCATTTTGTCGTACGTATTCATTCCTAGAAAACATATTGTAGTCATGTCATGCAGATAAATAGAACATAAATCCCAGTAGTCTCGTGTCCACACCGTTTGCCTAAAACTTTTATGATGAAGAAAAAACGCCGAAAACCAAATAGACTACGTTCAGTTAGGTTAGGTTTTTGCAGGGTATACGAATAAATCGGTGATTTTTTTAATCAAATACTCTGGGTTTGTGGACGTTTCAACGTAATTTCCACGCCCTGAAGGTTTCGGCATTATTATTTTCGGCGAATTGACCGTGAACCAATATTACACATGCCATTTTAAAAGATGCGCACTAAAAACGTGACAGGAAATGCATCACATCATCCTTTGCTAAAAATTAAATTATCATAAACTACTTCTCAACCGTCAAGTACGGTAGTTAAAGAAATAAATCCAATTCCATATCCAAACAGATCCATATGACAAGTGTGAAATGATAAAATTCAGTGAGCCCGGAACTCTTGCCTCCATAAATTCACTAATGATTTTCAAGTTTGACTGACATCCTCTATTACACACTACACATGCATGCAAAAACTTTGGACAACATACCGATATAAAACATTGTAAAGCCACCAGACACCAAAGGAGAAGAAAAAGGTTCCCGGAACCACGTGTCCTAAAAAACTTCCCATCTTTGAAATACAGCGGAGAGTCACGTTCAGGTCACGACGTCCATAAACTAGAATTGTGCAACAACCTTATATTTTATGCACAACTCTGACACCAAGAAAAAAACACTGGAACGATACATGTTGTAGTTCGTTTTGCTACGGAATATAATCTCTCACCTTCCAATATTGCTAGGGAATATGAATGTCATCCAGTTTCTCCTGGAGGCACACGCACTGCACATCTAGGAAAACACACATAGACGAATGATAAGGTTTGAAAAGTATTTCTCACACTACCACTCAAAATGTAATTTCACTTGGTGTCCGGCTTATTGCCTAGTTGGTTGATTAGTTAGTTAGTACGCGGCAGAACGGGTGTAAAACATCCGTGAGTTACTCACCACTTAGTAAATAAATGGTGATATGATTTATCTTTTAAAGTCCTATCGATATGTGTACGTGATATCCATTAATGAATCAATAAAAATGCTTTTTTTATCATCACTTTGACACAGAAACCGGCGTTAGACAGGACAAGCATATATATGCATTATAATAGTCATTCACACATGCTACAATGTTCCAGACCTCCATATATTATTATTAAACGTGTGCGACTGACTAACTGACTGACTGACTGAGAGTGAGACTTTATCTAGTTTGCACACCACTCAAGTATATGATAAAAGCATGGCTCACCTGCAAATTAACACACGGGCAAACAAAGCAGGCGATGATGACAGTGACATGGACATATACCCATGTGCTTGCTACCCCGTAGTTCACCAGCACATGTAACGTAAAACTACTTCTAACTCTAACTAACTATGTGTATAATAAAATGATATGAAAGCTATGGGATGGAAAGTTGAAGAGTCCATGGACAGACTCTGAACTAGAGATGAGATGAAAACTACTATGACGAACTGACTGACTACACTGTTACTGCTGTGTGAGAGTGCTATGTCAGAATGAAGGGGCGAAAACTCTTCTCATTTTTTTTACAACAAGGCAACAGGAAACCTGAAGGAAGGAAGCCGGCTTTTATTTACCATCTATTATGATTGTGTTCCTTGTGTATCTCACTAAGTTAGGTAGACACTTGTACACAATGGAAATGGAAAGCAATGTTTGTTCATGTGTCTTACCTGACATTATAGCCACCAAAAGATATGGACGCATTTACATTTGCGTAGCTTGATCAAAATATTAATTTCGGCGTCTACATGATAGTTTATTGGAGAAAATACTAGTTAGTGGCTACATCGATATTTATCAGGAATTGCCGGTTTTATACACTGTGACAAAAAGTAAGCTTTCAAGGAAATGTGACAGAGCACAAATTGATTAGTATGATTAGAGACAGAAAGTGAAAAATAAATATTCAAAACGAGTGAGGAGGAGGCAATAGTAGACACTAAACTTTAAAAGGTACTTGAAATTTGTGCATATTTTTGACGTTAGCCTTAAAGGTATAGCGATGGCCTCAGCCAGCAGGTGAAGTGTAAAATGAGTAGTTGAATGATGACATTTATATTTTTTGCTGCTGGGAACATGTGTTGCGTGCCACCGACAACGTATTCAATTCCATTCATGTGATATAAATATATGCACACGGCACGATAATCAGATTTATATATACGACATGATCAGATATGCTTTCTATAAATTCCATGCGTTTTGTATGCACTAGTTTATTACTTGCAGGAAACATTTTAATGCGTGCCAATCTCTGAATGCATTCATTTACTATCTATTTTATCAGGTTAAGAATGCAAAACTTTTGCTTCAATAATATTTGATACGCAATGAATGACAACTAGCTGGAAACCCGAGCAATTGAGTCCTTCCCATATTTATTAGTCGAAAGTTGAGTCACTAACTATCAGCATATAATGCCAAAATCCGAATCGAATTAGTTCATGTAAACTTTTAAAGTAGGAAATGTTAACACTATAGCCGGTAATTCGGTTTTCCATTGGTTTATTGGTTATATGGGTCAGGACAAGTGTTGAGTAAGTAAGTTCAACGGTTTAAATTCGTACCGAGTATTAACAGCCAACAACGAGCCAACGAACTGATCATGCATTTTGTCTGTGTATTAAGAATTCACAATACAACAATTTGACGAAAAGTATTTTACTACTCCAATGGTTGTTTCATGAAGTATTAAATAAAATCAATGACGCGACTGTCTCACCAATGGTTATTTACTAAATTATTTAAAAAAAATACGTTCGCCCACAATTTTGCATGAATAAATTTAGGCTTTGGAAGTGCTGATGACGTAAAATTTAATTTATACATCCCCTTGTAGACCCGCTACGTCAGTTTTTGAGTAGACCAACTTTATTATGAACGAAAAATAACAGCACACTCGCAATTTACCTTTAGAAATCCATGGACAAATATTGGTTTTGGGGCAGTCGAGTCAAATCGATTGTCTGTCACCAGAATGTAGCCTTAAAAAGGCGTGTCTTCAACTACGTTGACAAACTCATTCTTAATGTTCTTGGAATCTATAATACTGCGCACATTTATCCACCACAAAATTGCTTACTTGGTTAGTTCGTTACTCTCTATATTCCCACAAAACTGGCTTTACTTATGGGCTCTGAATTTACCGAAAAACCAATAGATTCACTTGATAACACCATCTGAAAAGAAAGGAAATATTCATCAGCTAATCAACCAATCATCTCCACAAACTTACCAAACATTCTATTGTGTCCTCCCTGCTAAAAAATTCAGTCGATGTATGTACGAAAAGAAGGTTGTTGCACAGGGAAACAAACATGTTAGCAAACTAACTACCTAACTAACGAGTTTCCACTGACAAACTGCATGACAATCGAAAACAACAACCCATTTGCATAGCTTTTGTGAGATACTTATAAAAATAGGAATTTAAACAGAATGTTCCACAATTATAATGTTTGCTAACTGGACTGAGAACTGAGCAACCAACTACCAGCCTTTCTATACCCACTTAAGGAAGGATAAAATAAAAAAAATAATAATGTAACATTTATTGAGTCATAATTTCTGAGGCATACATATAAATAGTAGGCATGTATCCCACTATAGCAGGCTGTTACACACACTTATTGGTAATGCGATAGAAGTTTATTAATCGCAGTAGTAAAAAAACTTATTTCATTAGTTAAATAAAGATAAATATTCACGCTGAAACACATAAAAACTCAGATAGAAAGTTAATTATGCTTCAGCTGATTGTTTATTGAGCAAAACAGATTTTAATTGCTTTTTAAAACAATTATAACTAGATACAGATTTAATTGACTCTGGTAACTTGTTCCCCATAAAGACAGAGTTATGGTAAAACATATATAGAGAGGCCCAATTTAGTTTTATGATTTAAAGAACAACATACATTATTATTTTGTCGAGTATTTAGTAAAACGAGGAGACAATAATCGATTACCTTTCATGTAATAAGTGCAAAAAAAGTCTGATTTGAAGTATACCTGAATAATTTAACTCTCAGGGCTGTAATCTCCTTGAATTAACTTAATGTCATATTCAAAAAGTCTTATTTACTTAAATGTATACACAGAGACAGACTCACTTGACTTGCTCTGTACACAACTTCATGCTGGAAAAAAAAACTTTTCTTGGAAATAACTGCTAATACTTAATAGCATAGTATTACTATTATATACTTACATCAAAGTATATTAATAGTTGGTCAGTTAGTTAATAATAAAGCAAATAATTCTTATAATAGTTAGTAGGCACGCATACATGGTTTGAATAGTGACTGGGAGAGTGAATTTGAGCAAGTAAGTGGCAAAAAAGGAACATCATAGGCAAAACAAATAGTTTTACCATGTCACCGTTTGAAAATTCGATATGGAGAGATGGAGCTCATTTTGTAGTGAAGTAAAAGTGTGCGTCTGTTAAAAAGCTTCGACGGCAACAAATAGCTACTTTTATGGCAACGGCGGCCGGCCAATTTTCGGTCGATTTTTTATCGACAGCGCAATAAAACGATAGAAAATTTTGTCGATGGACAAACTTTTCTTCCTACGCGTAGGTATTAAAATCTCATTGACGACGGCGACGTGACCTTCGAGCCAAAAAACCGCATCGACGCACAAATCTATAAGTGAGCACAAAAAGCCTGTGATGCAGAGATGTGTACGGCGTTGTTCTATATCAACAAATAAAATGTATGCACGCACGCACCATGGCTGAATTGTTTTTTTCAAGTCTATGATTTAATGTATACCATTTATTCTGTTGTTGGAATAATTTAGCACTCGTCTAGCGCAATTTTATGTGTTGGGATCATTCAATCGGACGGAGTGTAATTTATTTTTAAACCCGCTGGTTGTCAATTGTTTGCGAAATGGAAACAGCATTGGGGATAATTTTTATCGAATTCTGTCTTCGGGACTAAATAATTTGAAGTAGTGCGTGCGAGAGTGCATGATAACGGACTAGGATTTTTTAATAGTTAGTTAGAAATTAAACTTACTTTTGGTTAGGGCACGCAAAGGTAACACACACAAAATTGACGGCTAATCTATTTATTGCACAAATAATTAGACACCTTTTTTTAGTAACTCAAAAAAGCTAAAATAGTTACCGGCTACAAGACCTTCCAAGTAGGGGTTATAAAAAGGGCAAAAAATGGGAGCAAAGCTTGTATCTAGAGTGAAAGTTTATTGCCCTTTTTTGCTCAATAAAAGTACGATTTCTGTTCAGTCTACATGCTATAAATTACTTTATCTACTTATATTTTTTGCTTTTAGATTATCGACTGGCTGACTGAGTTTATTCTTTTTTTTCTCGAAATAAACAGACAGGTAGAAACAGTATGAAAAACGATTATTCATACAATTTTTTCGCAACTTCAAGTAGTTCATTTGTGCATAATGTTTTGTTCCAGGCGGAGAAATTCATGATAGAACATAGTATAGTGTACTTCAGTTCAAGTTGTAAGGCTGACTGACTGAGCGCATGCATTCTTTTTTCATTTTAATTATTCTTATATTTCTGATATGACTATACAAACGCACCATTCAGCTATTAGTTCTTTGTATTCAGCTTTTAGTATTATATTCGTACTTATTTCAATATCCTTTCAAAAGAAACCAATTCCACTAATGAAGATTACTTTTCCATGTTTTGTAAACAGTAATGCCGTACTGTTTCACGAGGTTCGCCTGCTTCGCAGTCCCATTTTCCAATCCAACACATGTCCACTTGCAAATCAAAGTCATGCCAAAATAATTACAAGGTTGTGCTTTTACTACAGGTTCTTCTAAACCGAGAACTACCCTATGATTATGTTCATGCATGAATTTCATTCCTTTCTTACCCAGTCATTTACTTTTCATCCTACTGAGTTTCAGTATACATAGTTTTGGCAATGGTGAAAACTCAGGAGCATGCAAAATATTCTTGTACACTTGAATATATACACCCATTACAGTTATAGATTTCAATTGAAAAGCTTACTTATGGAAGACATGGAACACACTATAAGTTAATGTTCGTTTTGAAATATTTCTCTGTCAATATGTTGCTACCCGAGCATTTGTTATATGATGAATAATAAATTATCAAAGAACAACGGTCAATTTAGCTATTCCAGAGGAAGAAGTGCACTCAATCAATATCTCAAGCTTGAAAGTTAAAAATATTCATAGTGCAGCTGCTTACACAAGTGGGCACAATTGAAGAACCCCTTTTTGTTAACATTAAAAGGCTGTCGGGCTGCTAAGAGTAGCATACACAGGTAATGAGGAGACTGTATAAATAAACTACAGCTAAATAGTGTGCAGAATCGACAACGTGTACTTTTATTAAATTAAACAAAGATGTTCACGTTGGTATTTATCTCGGATTTGACTCTGACACAGTGACACAGCACTCTGGGTATAAAAGGCCCGAAGCACTCTAAAGCCTTCAGTCACTCACTATGCTAACTGTTCATTCTCTCTTAAAATCCATGATTCTTTCCCTGGCTTGTGGATTTAGGCTACTCATTAAATGAGATGCAAAGTCCTACATTTGCATGTTTAGAAAACGCTGGGAGTGGCTGAATAACTCTAGTGTAAGAATTTAACGAAACCTTTGGACAGCAAAAACAGTTTTGAGTAAACAAAGTAGCTGCGGATCAGCAAACTACATGCATAGTTAGTAAGCAATGCGATGAAGTCTCTCAAGTCAGTTACTTGTTTAGTTATTAGGTTCGACGTTTCATTTTATTGCAATTTATTTTCAACGTGGAAGTAGTGTGTCTGATAATGCACTAGTAAAATGTGTCACGCATCACCCATCCCCAGAGTACGTCAAGTTACTCGCACTGCTACATTTAGTGTATATATATATATAGATTAAAGTCGTCAGATTCATTCCACGGGTTCATCACTATTCATAAACCTTCGTC
>Ga0210040_10001945_pt1 | contig 30057 bp, 1 predicted proteins | sample CryGeyCG12114_NA_FD_185462 | JGI IMG/M metagenome (GOLD analysis project Ga0210040, IMG submission 185462) | Groundwater microbial communities from aquifer - Crystal Geyser CG19_WC_8/21/14_NA (SPAdes) (version 2) | ecosystem: Environmental > Aquatic > Deep subsurface > Groundwater | place: USA...
TGATTGGCGGCTTCGAGGTCTTTTGTCATTTTGGCTGCGAGGTCTTTAATTTGGTCTGCGAGGCTGTTGAGGGTCGCGATTGAGTGCTGCTGCTGCGATATGGAACCCATCTTGACTAGTTATCTTGAAAATGTGTTTTGAAGGAGGTGTGATCATTAGTCTACTTAATGGCGATAGAAGGGGATGTGCAAGCACATATACTTGCCCCCAATCCCACTCTCGTGTATAACTCCTCTCTCTTCCGTCATCGGCCACAACCAAGCCTAACTCTCTCAGCGCCAGCATGCGCATGCATATCAGATCCATGAAATGTCCGAGCATGGGCGCGATTGGTGCAAGCATGGTACAAGGTGAAGAACGATTGGCTAATCCATACCAAGACATGCGGGGCGAGCAGGTGATCTTATCAATCTGATAAGATTTTTCACGCTGCAGTGCTGGGCGCCAAGAAGGACTAGAAAGCCAGCTGCCGTTTCGAGGAACATGCCCATATGATGTGTCGGTTGTAGACGAGGGTAATACGAGAGAGCGGGCCGAAGCGGAAAAGACTGAATATGATGTTATGAGACTGCGATGGCATTTCGTTTATTCCAACGGAAAGCCTAGGGTGCTTTAGGATAGTTCTGCTCAAAAGTCTTTATTAGATAGATATCTATATTAGTGCTAGATACTTACTACCCCTATACTAAGTAGTTATAGTTAGCTCTTACTATATTATATAATAATATATTATATATACTCTTAAATCTATACTTTTTAAAAAATTAATATTTTTTATTATTATTTTATTATTATAGCTATATTAAAAGAGTTACTTATTATTATTAAATTATCTTTAGTACTACTTTTACTACTACTTTAACACTTCTATTAGACCTTTAGTAAACTTAATTTAGATAGAGAATATAATAAGTATAGTATTAATATCTCTTATACTACTTAATTACTATTAAATAAGAGCTTATATATATTATTAGCTAAAGGTAAAAATAAAATAAAAAAAGCTAGTAATACTAATAATATAGATACTAGTATAAGTAAAGTAATTATATCTATTTTATCTTAAGTTTCTAGTACTCTTATAACTAAAATAATATAATTACTCTACTAAAATACTACTAAATTTAATAATTTAAGTATATAATTAAATATACTATAGCTAAAAACTCTTTCTTTACTTTTAGTTCTTCTTACGTAACTATTATAGTAGCTAGATCTACGCTTATATAAGAGCTTTATCTCTACTATTTATAATATAATTAAATAAATACTTACTATATATCTTTATATACCTATTTCTAAAGAAGAATATAAAGAGGAAAATTATATAGTTAATTAACTATAAAATTATACTTTTATAATAAGTTTTACTTTAGTAGTAGAGTTAAGAAAGCTTAGAGTTAAGATAGTAATATAATATAAGTACTATAGAATATTAACTTAAAATATATAGAATCTTAATTAAAATACTACTCTAATAACTAATTAGACTAAATAAAATATATAAGTTTATTAGAAAAGCTACTTATATACTATCTAAATTATATATAATTTAATTAAGTATAAGAAAGTAAGAAGAAAATAGTTCTTTACTATTTTAAAGCCCTTTTATAGTAATAAGAGAAGTAAGTATACTATAGCCCTTAACTTACTCTCTTTTATTATATACTAATAATACTACTTATAGTATTATAAAATACTTAAAACTATAAAAGTACTATATATAACTTATAAATTATATACTACTATAAAAAGATAATTAAATATATATAAGTTATATATTTTATAAGTATTCTATTTAAACTTAAAGTATAGTTAAGAGTATATTCTCTATAGAATTATAGAGTAAGAATATATACTTAAAAGTATTAAATATTTCTTTAACTAGTAAGGATTTTAGTATAGAACTTAATATACTTATTAATTAGATAATAATAATTATACTTACTAAAAGAATTTATAATAAATTATATTTTAGATAAAAGATTAAGAAGTATTTATATAAGAATTTATATCTAACTTTACTATTTAGTATAATATAACCTTTAATACTAACTATAATTACTTACTTTTAAGTATCTATACTATAACTATAAATACTAATAAGAGCTTTTTTACTTATTTTATACTTATTAAAAGTAAAAGTAAATAAAATATACGCTTCTTTATTAAAGTAAGTAAGTATAAAGTTACTAGCTAGAAGTAGTAATTACTAACTTTAAAAAAGAGCTTAAAGCTACTTTTAAAATAATAGTAATTTATATTTAATTTTACTAGTAGTATATAGAGTAGGCTATATATAAGTATATTAATTAAAGTATTAAAAATAGCTATAGTTAAAATAAGTATAGTTATAAAGATAGAGATATTCTAAAATTACTCTAGTAGCCCTACTTTAAGTTTTCTAATATTACTACTCTTAACTTATATTATATATTAATACTTAATAACTTATATAATAATAATAAAGATTAGTTCTATAATATTTATATAAGTTAAAAGAACTTTTTAGTTACTATATATATAAAAAAATACTTAAATTTAAGTAGTATAGTATTATAGAGAGGTAAAAGAATAAATATATATATAAAGAGCTTTACTACTTATAATACTACTTTTAAAAGTAGTATTACTAACTTAAAAGAGTAGATAAAAAAGTATATAAATAGACTACTTTATATAGAAAGTAATTTTACTACTTTAATCCTATATATTATTATACTAGATTTTATATAACTTTACTTTTAAAGTATAGTAAGTAAAGTTACTTATTATACTTTATACTATATACTTTTAAATATATAGTAAGTATATACTATAAAGCTAGAACTTAAGTAAACTTAGTCTAATAAATTCTAAAAAAGTAGTAATTATAATTATAAGAACTTTCTTTAGTTTAGCTTACTTTATTACTATATATTTATATACTTATAGTAGTAAAAATTACTTATTTTATTAACTTTTTTATATCTTAGATAGCTCTTCTAGAAAGCTATTAATAACTATAGAAAGAACTAGTATCTAAGCTTTATAGAAAATATTATATTTACTAACTTCTTAAAAGACTTTATACTAGCGCCTTTAATACGTTTATAGTTAATAACTTTAAGATTTATTAAGTAAAGTAAGTCTCTATTAATAGAAGACGCTTTACTTATTACTACTTATATAGAGTATACTTTTATAGTAGTAAAAAATAAAGTATTAAGAGCTCTTAAAGTATAAAAAGTACTATTTAAGATAGTATTTAAGATACTTATATATATATAATAGTAGCTACTACTTATTAAAAAATATAGTAAAGTAAATAAAAGAAGTTTTATAAGTATAGAACTAGCTAAAAGAGTAGCTAAAGTTATTTTTAAGAACTTAGATATTTAAGAAATAACTAGTAATATAGTAGTTAAAGTAAAGAGCTCTAATAATATAGTATTATTAGATATATCTAGGCTACTTAAGCTTATTATTAATAAATAACTTACTAAAATACTTATATCTAATATACTAAAAGATATATAATTACCTACTTAATATTTATAGTATAATATCTATAAAAGATATACTATATTAGTATATAAGAACCTTAGTAAACTAGATAAGATTATAAGTAAAGTAATACTACTAAAACTAACTAAGAAGCGTACTAAGACTATAACTATAATATAAAAATTACTAAAAGTAAAAAAAGAGAAAAGTAAAGTAAAGTAAGTAGAAGAGATTAATACTATATCTATTAAATTCTATTATAGTTTAGTTTAGTAATAAAGCTAGAAAAGTAGTAAGAATTAAGTATCTATAGTATAAATACTTAAACTTTTACTATCTATATCTAGCTACTCTATAATTAGATTTATTTTCTAATAATAGTAATTAATTTAGTATAGTCTATTTACTAATTACGTAATTAAAAATATTAAAAATTAATTTATTATTACTATAAAGTTTTATAGTTAGAAGTTAAAGAAAGTATAAGTAGTACTACTCTACTAAATAAGTTTATAAAGTATTATCTAATAAAGCTTATATATAAGCTCTACTTTAAGTTAAACTATATAACTATATAACTTTATAACTATATAAAATTTTTTAAATCTAATAATAAGAGGTATTTTAGTAAGGTCTATTTACTTAGTATATATATAAAAATAAATAAAAAGTATATATTAGAGGCTTAGTATTAGTAGGTATTAGATTACTCTTTATATATATAATATACGCTTATATCTTTACTTTAATTAACTCTATAATTACTTATTATATATATATTAAATAATTATTAAATACTTTACTATTAGATTATAAGAATATACTTTAAAACTACTAGTCTATTTTACTAGACTTCTAGTTAGTAAAATAGGCTAGCCTATTTAGAAGTATAACTTTATAGTCTAATAGTATCTTTTTATATACTAATTTAAGTCTTTTATTAACTACTATACTTATAGCTTCTTTTTATAGTTAAAATAGCTATTTTAAGTTACTTTTTAGTTAAGTTATAAGTAATTTTTAAGGGCGTAAAGTATTAAAAGTAATATCTATTACTTAAGCTATTACTATAGTAGTACTTAGTTAGTTTTTATATAATTTTTTTTTTTTTTAGTATATTTAAAAGTATATAGTAAGAGTAGTTATAATATTAAAAAATATTCTTAAAAAGCCTTAGCGTTATAGAGTTATAGTATAGGAAAGTTAAGCTTATAGAGAAGTAATTTATAATATTATAAAGGAGCTATTTATAATATTTTATTTATAGAAACTTAATCTATATAACTTTATAACTCTATAACTATATAATATTTTTTAAATCTAATAATAAGAGGTAATTTACTAGAGCTTATTTACTTAGCGTATATTTAAAAATATATAAAAATATAAGTAGTAGCTTCTATACTAGAAAAGTACTAAGTAACTTTTTATACTTATAATATATACTTTTTTACTTTTACTTTAATACTATAATTACTTTATTTATTATATATATACTAAATAACTATTAAATACTTTACTATTAGAGTACTATAGTAGAGCGTTTATTACCTCTAAATACCTATTAGGTATTAATATAAATGTAGTTATATTATTATTAGGTATATTATTAGTTATTTACGCTCTTTAAGCGTCTAATCTTCTTTTAGATTTATTCTACTTATCTTAACTACTTCTTTAGCTTTCTAATTACTTTTTAGCTAACTATCTTTATATTTCTCTACTATATTCTTCTTTTACTAAAAAGAAAAAAGCTTCTTCTTTTTCTCTTTTTACTAAAAAGTATTTAGAAGAGTACTTCTTAGTTATTCTTTACTTAATATTATATAAGTTACTAGCTTATACCTTTAACTACCCTTTAGACTACTAATATAATATTCTTAATATAAAAGAAAACTTATACTAGTAATATATTCTCTACTTTTATAGTTATCTTACTTTTCTAAAATACTTAGTCTTTAGTCTATAGTCTACTTCTAATTATCTTTTAATAGTAGTCTTATTCTTTTCTACTATTAACTAATTCTACTTTTTATATTAGCTTATTCTCTAACTTCTTATAATATCTATAATAATCTATAGCTATAAGGTATTATAAACTCTCTTAGATTATAGCCTTAAAGTTTATAATTAACCTTCTATAGCTCTTAAGATTCTTACTTTTATATTCTTCTTTTCTAATAGTATATTTTATAATTTAAATCTACGTATTACTAAACTACTCTTAGAGAAGTACTACTTACTTTTACTTTTATTATTAAGTACTTTACTTAGCTTATATATAGACTTTAGTAACTAGACCTTAATAACTAATAGCGCTTTAGCTATTATATTATAATATCTTACTTTACCTTTACTAGAACTTCTTCTTTTTCTTTACTATATACTTCTTATCTTTTATTATATTATTATACCTACTATACTTACTTTACTTACTATACTTTACTATTTTACTTTACTTTATACTTACTTTAGACTCTCTAATTACCTCTTATATACTTCTTTTACTCTTTTCTACTATATATACTTCTTTTACTATACTTACTTAGTTAAAGATTACTATATAACTATTATATATAGTTTCTAGTAGCGCTAGCTTATAATACTTTAAGTTCTTTAACTATAAGTATAATATTATTAGCTATAATTACGTAAATAAGTAGCGTATATATTTATCTTTTTTATACTTTTTCTCTTAAGAGCTATTTAACTAATATTTTCTACTATAGTCTTTAAATATAAAGATAATAAGATCTTATACTAATTTATTAATAACTTTATTAACTTTATAGAGATTAAATACTAATAAAGTTTCTACTTTAGCCTTTACCTTATATCTTTCTTTACTTAAGAAAGTAATAATAAAATACTTTATAACTACTATATTCTTAAAGACTTTACTTACTTTATTAATAAAGGCTAAAAGATAGTTAGTAGCTATTTTAATCTTAATAATAATACTAAGTATAGATTTTTTAATAGTTACGTAAAGACCTTTATCTTTAGTATATCTTATAGTACTATTATCTTTAGTCTTATAGTCTAGAAGAGTAAAAAGCTCTTAAAGCTTAAAGAAGATCTTATAAAGTTATATAGCTACTACTTTTCTATAAATTACTCTAAAGTATACTCTTATTACTTCTAAGTTATCTTTAATAGTAAGCTAATACTTAGTAAAGTATATATAAACTATTTCTTTACTAGCTTACTTAATTACTACTCTTTCTACTATAAGTTTTCTAATAGTACTTTTATTATTACTTTCTCTAGCTTCTTAATCTTTTTACTAACTTCTTAAATAAAGACTACTACTATCTTTTATACTTTCTAAAATATACTAAGTACTAAGTATCTTTTAAGAGATAATATCTTTACTACTCTTTAAACTTTACTATTTAAGTCTACTTATAGAACTTAGAAAAATACTATTACTAATCTTAAGAAGGCTTTAATAGCTGCCTAAGAAAAAGAAAATACTACTTCTAAGTATAGTACTAAAGATAAAGTATTTAAAGAAGAAGATAAGCTTATTTCTACTACTAAAGATAGTTTAGGCTTAGAGTTAAAGCTTAACTTTATTATACTACTTACGTAAGTAAGTCTTTTTAAGTAAAAGTAGATATAATATAAGTATAATTACTACTTAAGTTATATACTTTCTTATAACTTTACTATTCTTAAAAGTATTAGTACTATAGATAATAATAAGATTCTTAGTAATAATATTAGTAATGTTAGCTTACTAGAAGAGCTTTCTAATAATAATAAGTATAATTCTACTACTAAGTTCTAAGCTAATCTTTATAAAGCTTTTTAAGTTCTAGCTTTACTTTATACTTCTTCTTCTTATTCTTCTACTATTAGCTCTAATAATTAATAAGTAAGTAATTATAATCTAAGTAGTATTACTTTTAATAAAAATTAAATAGTTAGAGGTAGTAATTTAGCTCTAGTAGCTTTTAAGACTTCTATATTACTTATTTATAAGTACTATAGAAGCTCTCTAGAATTACCTTCTAAGTAACTTAGTTACTCTTATAACGTTTAAGCTTACTAGCTATATTATATTAATATTACTTATTTACTTAGTTTTCTAAGTCTTTTTTAGCTTACTATTAGCTCTATAATTATACTAATATACTTTCTTATATAGTCTCTTTAGATCTTATAATCTAATACTTTTTTACTTTATTCTCTTCTTTCTTTAGCTCTTCTTTTCTAATTCTATGCTTATCTAGTACTCTTTAAGATTTTATTTAAACTTCTTTTAGCTAGCTTTTAAGCTTTATACTACTTACTATTATCTATTCTTATCTTTTAAGTATAGCTTAATACTTCTACTACTTTTTCTCTTCTTCTTCTTATACTTTTTTTCTTTTACTTTACTACTTATAGAGTACTTTCTTCTTATCTTTACTAAAGCTATTCTTAAAAGCCTTTTAGTTTATCTTTCTAATAAGCTATCTATAAGATACTCTATCTAGATTAAGATATTTCTAGTCTTTTTTACTCTAACTAAAAGGCTATTAAATATTCTTAAGCTATTTAGGCTTAAGTAATACCTTCTTTATTTAGTTATTACTTAGCTATATAAATATATTAGTAATAGATATAATTATAATAGTTATTTTAAGAAAGCGCAGTAGTCTAAGCGTATTATAGATACTTAATTATTATAATAGTAACTTTCTCTACTTAGTAAGTTTTTTAAAGACTTAGTTAGAGTTTAAGCTATAATTTCTTTAATTTAAGTAGTAGTAGTAAGTAAAAAGTAGTTCTTCTAGACTTCTTTAATTAAGTATCTTCTTTTTTATACTCTACTTTACTAAATAGTCTTTAGCTATAACTAATCTATAGTATAGCTTAACGCATTAATCCTCTTTACTTAAGAAATTACTAATACTATATTTCTTCTTTATAATTAGCTTAAGTATCTACTCTAGAAAACCTAACTTACTAATAAGTTATATAAGCTTATCTATATACTTAGTCTTCTAAAATAGGCTTATAGTACTTTATTAATACTACTATAGTCTTTTAAGCTTTTACTAGTTTTAACTTCTACTTAAGGCCTCTAAGCTAGTAGCCTATAGCTTATACTTTTAATAGCTATTTATTATTTTAAATATAAGATTACTTAGTCTATATATATAGTTATTTCCTATTCTATAAAGAGTAATCTATATTTATATATAAAAGGTCTCTATATTTAAGTGCTCCTTTATAAATAGTTTACTACTACTAAGTTTACTATAGTACTTTTATACTATTATCTTTCTTTACTATACTAGTTTATCTTTAGAAGTATAGTTAGGAGCTTCTTAGTAGTCTTACTCTCTTCTTAGTATTAAATTTAATCTATAATTAAGCTTAATTTTATAAAGTAAGGCCTTAAATACTTTTACCTTACTATATTATTATTACTTTAGAGTTATTATTTATATATTATATTCTTTTTAGTCTTATCTAAGCTTATCTTCCTTTCTTACTAAAAAGAAAAAAGTCTTTTTTCTTTCTTTAGTAGCTAAAAAGTACTTAGAAAGCTATATAGAAGCTCTTCTTTAGCTAATATTCTAACTATTTATAGCTATTACTATTAGAATCTCTCTAGCTTACCTAAAGAGTATTAAAGATTAAAAAGTACTTTTATACTTCTTATACGCTAAAATCTTTTTACTATATTACTATATTCCTTTTCTAGTCTAAGTTCTATAAAGCGTACTTCTCTAATAAGCTTTTAGTTCTATAGTAATATTACTATCTTCTATAAATAATATTAATAACTTCTAGCTACTAATTTTAGTAAAGTATAGAATTAAAGTTTTATAGTCTTTACTTTCTTATTAGCTTCTTCTTTTATTATAAACTCTTTTTATTTTATAATATTACTAGCTTCTAACTTTATATTTCTAACCTCTTTTTTAACTATCTTTTAGCTTTATACTTACTAACTTCTTAGACTTTAATTTCTCTTACTATTATTATAGAGCTTATATAAGTCTATTACTTTATTTACCTAGACTTTAATAACTAATAGCTTTTTAGCTATAATAATATTACTTCTTATAATAATAAAAGCTTTCTACTTCTATTTATCTTACTACTACTATCTTATATATTACTATTACGCTTACTACTTTTACCTTACTTACTATACTCTACTACTTTATTTTACTTTATACTTACTTTAAACTTTCTAATTACTTCTTACTTACTTCTTTATCTTTATAATAGCGCTACTTTAGACTCTTAAAAAACTTTATACTACTACCTCTAAGCCTTCTATACTATTAAAATAAGTTTTAATTTTTAGTAATTCTAGTAACTATAGTACTAAGCTTTATAACTATAGTATACTACTATCTACTTATAAGTATATTTAAGCGTACTATAAGTATTCTTTAAATTTATAAGTCTTCTTTTAAGAGTTTAGTAGCTAATATTTTTTACTCTAGTAGATAAGTATATAGATAAAGAAATTAATATTATATTTATTATAGACCTTTAAAACTTTATATACTATATTTACTTAGAGAGTTTTACTTTAAGATTATAGCTCTTCTAGCTTACTTTTCTATAAAGCGCTTAAAAGACTACTAAAGATACTTCGCTTATAACTAGACCTTTTATTAACTTTATTTAATATATAACTATAGTCTTAGAGTTTTTCTACTTTTATAAGTCTTTAAAGTATAAGTTCTTAGAAGCTAATATTATTACTCTTATTAGCTAGTATTATAAAAGCGCTACTAAATATACTATTAATACCTTTAAAAGTAAACTCTAAAACTTTAAAATAAAATATAGCTATTATTATAGTAGTAGGAATAAGAAAGTCTTTAAGAATTACTAGTTAATAGTCTTTAATAGTAACGTTATATTTTAAAGTATATATATAAATTATATATATAAGAATAATTCTACCTACTACTCTTTCTTTTATAAGTTTTCTAATAGCTCTTCTATTTAGCTTTTTTTAGTCTTCTTAATATTCTTACTAACTTCTTATTTAGAGCTTAAATTTTATCTTATAAGTAATTTTAATATACTTACTTTAAATATCTTAGACTATCTTAATTTATAGTAGTATAATTTAATAAGCGCTTACTTTATTCTTTATAACTATTATACTTAAATAGCCTTTAGTAAGGCTCTTATTCTAAGTATAGCTATATAAGTTTAGGCTTCTAAAAAGTCCTTTATTTAAATACCTTTCTAGTAGCTTAAGGAAATTCTAGCTATTAAGGCGTAAAAGCTATAAGAAGCTAAAGTTACTATAAAGGAAAACGTATTTACTACGCTAGCTACTAATAATTACTTTACTAACTATAATCTAACTACTACTTATACTACTTCTAAAGAGCTTTTTAATTATATAGTAGATAAAAACTTAACTCTCTTTTACTTATAAGAAGATAATAATCTCTAGCTTTAGATTATAAATAATATTACTACTAAATCTAATACTTCTAAACTAAAAGCTAATAGTAGTAGTATTAACACGCCTAAAGAGAGCTCTAACGCTAATAAGTTCTTTTCTATAGTTAAGTTCTTAACTTTTCTTTAATAGCCTCTTAGTTTTTTAACTTACTTTTCTTATACTTTATATACTACTTAGAATATAAGTTTAGATAAAGATAATCTAGATATACTTAAAGCTAAGCTATTATTAGAAATACTTACTAAGCTTTATATAGGTCTTACTACTAAAGAATTATAAGATATAATTCTTACTAATTCTACTATAGCTCTTTTAGTCTACTTTATTCTTTATTTTAGCTTTACTTATTATGTTAAGACTAGTAGTACTAAATCTTTCTCTTACTCTTCTTTAGACTTTAGCTTTATATACTATATAGCTACTAGTAGCTTATAGAATACTACTTATACTACTTAAGTAAGTAAAATAGCTTTATCTATATATAGCCTAAATATTATATCTTCTTAGTAACTTCTAAATACTCTTTATCTAGCTTTTAAGTATATAACTTTACTTATATAAACTACTACTTATTCTCTTTCTTTCTAATAAGCCTTTACTTTACTTTCTAAAGCTCCTTTTTCTTCTCTACTTCCTTACTCTTTTAGCTTATATCTATATTTTACTTAAAGTTTATCTAACTCTTTTTTAGTAGTACTCTAATCTTTATTTATTATAGTATAGTCTCTTCTATTAAAGCTAGCTATTAGTAATAGCTATATAGCTACTAGCCTTCTCTTTACTATCTTTATATTTTAGAGATCTACTTTCTTATAAATATCTACTTCTACTTACTACTAAAGGTGTTTACTATAACGCTCTACTTAGTCTTTAAGTAAGTATTATTTAGAGATATCTTATCTATATAGTAGTATATTATTATTACTAACTTCTACTAGATACTCTTTAGTTTAATCTTCTCTTAGTAACTAGTTAATAAGTTCTAGTTCTATTTCTATACGCTAATAGAACTTTTTTAGCTTATTATCTAGTATTTAGCTTTAAAATAAAGTTCTATCTAGTTCTTTAAAGTTATACTACTTCTTCTCTCTAACTTTTTATATATAGTAAAGCCTTTACTATTTTAGTATAAATTTAATAAATATAAATTAGTCTTTCTCTTAGTATAAGTCCTTTAGTAATACTAGATCTCTTTCTAAAAGGCGTTTAAGCTAGATATTATAAGCTTTATTAAAGTAGTCTTTATTCTTATATCTAAGCCTTACTATATAAGTAATTACTTCTTTTAATTATATATCCCTCTACTTAAATTATTATACTTAAGTTACTAATAAGCTTAGAGTATTATTAACTTCTAACTAAGGTAGTACTTACTAAGTTAGAATAGATATTTTAATTAGTAAGATATACTCTTAGCTATATACTAAGTTGTTACAGTTCCTAGTAGGTGCGTAGCTGCTAAGGCTACTAGCGTAGGGCTAGTAGCTAGTGCCTGCTAGCGCCTTAGCTTAGAGCCTTACCTCTGCGGGTACCTTATATAAGGGCTCTCTAGTTTAGTATTCTATTATATTAATTAACTTGCTTATTTAGCTTACTAAACGATCTCTTACATTATACTAAACTCCTTTCTTAATAAGCCGCCTATAGGACGCTTTTAAGATCGTACCTATTGAGAAATCGCAGGTGCGATTTAGTTAGTGACTATTAATAATTGTTAACTAACTTAACAATCCCCTACACCCTACGACTAGTAACGTTGTATGCTAAGTGTTCGGCCTACTAATCTAGAAGAGGAAGTAATACGAGCCTAGCACTAGGCTAGAATAAGTAGTAGCGTAGGCACTAGCGGCAACGCTGCAACTAGCAGTTTAACTAGAGCTACAGTGCGTGCAGTATAGATAAAGGCTGTAGCTAAGGTAGTAGTAAAGGTAGCTTAGGAGCTGGCTTTATAGACTACTATAGGTAGTAATACTTAGATTAAGGAGGACCTAGGCGATTTTAAGGACAACCTAGATCTTTCTAAATAAGACAAGGCTAGTATTCGTGCACGGCTAGGCCTCTCTAGTAAGAAGGTTACATTTGAAGATAGTAATAAGGGGAAGGGCAAGGATAAGGTAATAGAAGAGCAACGTTGTAACTCCTACCGCGAGTTACTTTATAAGGCCGTTAAATAATATAGCCGCACAGAGCTCTTCCTAGAGTATAATAACAATACTAACTAGGTCGCGCTCTGCCTCTACGACGTTTACCTAGACGGGTAGAAGGAAATTATAGCTGATATACGTACTACTAAGGACTTTAAGAATACTATAAATAATAAGAACCTTAAAGTGCCTAACGCGCTGCTTGGATATATAGTTAATATTATATTATAGTATACGGACGTCGCTAGCAAGGTAGAAGAACTATAATAAGAGGCTATAGATTGCGAGGCTAGATTCTAAGAGTAAGCCTAAGCCCTCTAGATCGCCCTAATAAAGGAGATTGCTAAGGGTATTACTAAAGGTACTAGGGATCTACAGCTGCGACTAAACTAATAGAAGGTAGCTAAGGACGACTACGCATTAAAGCTATTAGTTGTAGAGGATGAAATTAATAGCTTCTAGTAGAATAATATCTGTCTTACGAACTAGCTATCAGCCCTTATAGTAGAGAAAGTCTATATTAAATAGAATAACGGCACCTATAGTAATAGTAATAGAGGCAGTAGCCTATCCCTATAAGGTAGAGGAAAGAGCCTTTACGCCTCCTACAGCAGCAGATTTAGGTCTAGAGGTTTCAGCGCACCCCTAGCCTAGTAGGCTGCAGTCTAGTAGATAGGAGGATCCTCTATTAGGGAGAACCTTAACGCTATAAATAGTAAGCTAAAAGATATTAAGATTTTCTGTAGTAATACTAATAAGAGCGACTATAAGTTCTAGCGCTGTTCTACTAAGAACTTCTTAAAGAAGATAAACATTTATACCTTAGTTAGCGATTAGTTAGATTATATTATTAATAAGTTACGTAGACTAGCTAGCTAAAAGGTTAAGTATTACTCTAATCCTAAGAGCCACAATATATACGTTAATATAGATAAAGTGTTTACTAACTTAGACTGCGTATATAATATAATCGACGCCTTTAGGGACGCGACAATAAGGCTATATATTAGTAAGGGGTAACTAGACTTACTCTACTAGCGTAATAATAAGGAGCTAGATAACTAGGTAGGCTGCTTTATATTAGCTATTACTTTAATTAATATAGGCGACTATAAGATAGTCTAGTACGCAGTACGACTTATACGCTAGGGCCTAGACGCTAGTTAGGGCTACTGCATAGGCGATACCTAGGAATAGTTTATGCAAAACTGCTACGATTAGACCTAACTCTAACGCCTTGCTATAGGTAACAACACGAACACCTCTAATAATACCTCGCGTAGAGGCTGTAGAGGCAGCTCTACTTATAGAGGTTAAGGAGGAGGCAGAGGATGAGGCAGACAAGAAGGAGGTAGTAGCAGTAATCCTATTCGCGTATAGTGTACTAACGTACAAATTATAGCTCTTATAACGGTAGGCGAGTACTTTAAGTACGGCGGCACGATAAATAAGGGCGACGCGAAATATTATAATACTAACGACGACGCGCCCTGTAAGACTGCTAATCTTATACCTACTAGCTATATCCTATACCTTAAATATACTATTAAGAATAACGTAGTACACTTTACTATAGTTAAAGACGCTAACGACTCTAATAACTTAGGAAACTAGACGTCCCTACTAAAAGGCGCTGCTAAGGACGTAAAAAGAAGAAGAAATAAGATTACATACTAGTACTAGAAGAGCCTACTCTACCTAACAATAATACTTTACGCATTTACTTGCAATACTTAGAGGAATAGATACCTAAGGTATATAAGGAGGACACTAGTGTTAGGCTTACAGCTAATACTATAATTAATAGTAAGGACCTAGTTTACAGTTAGTAGTTTATTTTTAAATGCTCTATTACAACACCCTTAGGTACCTCTATTAATATAGAAAGTTTAACTAATTCTAGCGCTACTAGTAACTGTGTATCTTAATCTTTTATATAATAATATAAGCTACGAACCTTTACTTTACGTAAACTACTCTAGATTTAGCTAGGTAATAGCCTTATTATAGGCGAGGCTATCACACGAGGCGTACTTATGCTAGTCTACTACAGCAATTACTTTAGTAAAGAGATATTCTATAAAGTAAATATAGAAGGCTATAACATAATCTTTAGTATCCTATAGCTCAAGGATTACAACCCTAACATTAACTAGCGCGACTAGACGATGCACTTTAATAATAAGTACTGCTTTGCTAACTGCCTTATAAAGGGCAAGTTAGTTATTATTTACAGCTCCTATTATAAGAAAAGCTGCAAGAAATAGCTAGAGACGAATCTAGCATATACTTTAATAGATATTTATATAGTTAGTAGTCGTATAGTAGTACGAATAGCCGCTTAAGTAGACTATACTACTACGTAGCTCTATTAGCACTACTTTAAGGAGCTCCTTAAAGAAGAGGACAGGGACAACCTACTGCTTAATAGTAACGCGCAGTAGGTGTTCGCCTTACTGTTTACTATCAATATAGTAGCTATTTTAGACGAGGATATTACTAAGTTTTATAATAAACTAAACGCACTATATAAGACACGAGCAGAGATCTTAGCAGACTTGCCTAGGTAGCTAGAAGACTTCTCGCACTACTTTAACCCTAATCTAAGTAATAATCTGCCTCTACTAAGGGCTAGGGTAGACTATAGTATTAATATTATACTAGGCTCTGCCTACCTAAAGGCTTATATGTTTAGCGTTAGCTGTAACGAGGGTAAGGTAGTTAAGGCCTACGTTAACGATACCATCGCTTAAGGCGAGGTTTAGGGTAGTAAGTTATAGTATACCTTACTAGTGCTTATAGTTAGGAAGCTAGGGGGTAGGCTACGAATCTGCGTTAACTATAGAGCGTTAAACGTAGTTATAGTTAAGAACTATAACGCACTACTAATAATTAAGGAGACACTAGCTTAATTATCTAAAGTAGGTTACTACTTAGTAGTTAATGTTATCGCTATATTTAATTAAATTCGTATTAAGGAAGGAGACGAATATAAGACTACCTTCTTTACCTACTATAGCTTATTCAAATACGTCGTTATGCTATTTAGGTTATACAATACCCTAGGGACCTTCTAGGCCTATATTAACGACGTACTCTGTAAGTACCTAGATAAGTTCTACTTAGCATACTTAGACGACGTCCTTATCTACAGTGCAACGCTAGAGGAGTATAAGAACTACGTCTATAAAGTAGTTACCTAGCTAGGCAAAGCTAGTCTGTACTTAGATATTAATAAGTGTAAGTTTATAGTTAAAAAGGTAAAGTACTTAGGCCTTATTCTTACTACTAAGGGCATTAAAATAGACTCTACGAAGGTATAGACTATCTTAGACTAGTAGCTGCCTACGACCTTAAAGGAGCTGTAGGCGTTCCTTAGCTTCGCTAACTTCTATTAACGGTTTATTATTACCTACTCCTTTATCGCTAGGCTACTTATAGATTTAACCTAAGGGTCTAACCTTAAACGTAATTTCCTAGTATAGCTAGGCTTAGCAGCCTATTATGCCTTTAAGAAGCTTAAGAAAGCATTTACTATCGCCCTAGTGTTAGCACACTTCGATCTAGATCTTAAAATATAGGTTAAGACTAACTCCTCTAACACTATTATAGTAGTAGTACTATCCTAGGTTTAGCTAGATAGCATCTTACGACTAGTAGCCTTTATCTTACAGAAGATAATACTAGCTAAGTATAATTATGCTATATACGATAAGGAGCTTATAGCGATCGTTAAGGTATTTAAGGAGTAGCGCCTCGAGCTTGCGGGTACAGCTAATCTAATTAAGGTCCTTTCTAATTACGCTACTCTACAGACCTTTATAACGAATAAATAACTTAACTAGTAGTAAGCGCGATAGGCTGAGTTTTTATCTAAGTTTAATTTTAAGATTACTTATAGACTAGGCTGCCTAGGCGGAAAGCTAGACGCACTTACCTGCTACCCTAGTAATATACCTACTAGTAACGACGAGCGCCTCTGCTAGGTGTAAACTATCCTTAGCCCTAATTAACTTAACGAGTATATACAGCAGACGCTGCTTTGGATATAATATATAGACAGCGCTTATTACGCTGCGTACCTCGCCTCTATACTATTTAACGACTACGAAGTATTACTACTAACCTTAGCGTCTATAGTATACTTAATAAGCGAGGAGTTCTTAGACGTAGGTATACTAGCGGATAGGAGCTCCTTAAGCGGCGCGATAGAGGGGGAGTTAATAGAGAACTCTCCTTATGTTAGCTTAGCTACTAAGGTATAGGTGCCTAAGTAGAGCGCGACTTAAGAACTACTATAGGTAATAAGAGAAGCGTACGTTACTAATAGCGTTATAAAGACTATTATCTAGGAGAAGTAGAATAGCGTACAACGCCTCCTACACGACCTAATCGTAAAATAGCACTTAAAGATAGAGATAAAGGATATTTAGGTTAAGGACGGCCTCGTATTCTTCTAGGACTGCTTAATAGTACCCTTCGACAACAGTATACGTAACTATATTATTAAGCTGTTTTACAATTCGCTAACTATAGGCTATAGAGGACGTTAGCCTACTTACTACCTTATTAGCTAGTATTATTTCTAGCCCTTTATAACAGATATAATCGTGTTATATACTTACGTATGTAAAATATATTAGTAAGCTAAACTGTATAAGGATAAAAAGTAAGGATTACTCTACTTATTACCTATCCCTTAACGCTTTTAGGAAGATATATTAGTTAACTTCGTTAGCCCGCTCCTTAAGTATATACGCTTTAGACAGACCTATAAGTATATTATAGTTATAGTTTGCCGTCTTAGTAAGAAGTAGAAATACGTTCTACTCAACTCCCTTAAACCTAAAGACGTTATACGCGCTTTTATCTAGTATGTATAGCGCGAGGAAGGCTTCTTACTATTAATTGTCTCTAACCGCGGCTCTTAGTTTACTTTATATTTCTAGAAGGAGCTCTATACGTGACTAGGCGTCGCCCCCTAGCTGTTTACTGTATAGCACCTAGAGATAGATAGGTAAACTGAAGTTATAAACGCGATACTGAAATGCTACCTCTATATGTACACTAACTTCGCGTAGGACAATTAGGTTAACTAGCTGCCTATTACTAAGCTTATAGCTAATAGTAAAGAGAACTCTTTAATAGGTGTTACGCCTGCGATAGCTACTAAGGGCTACTTACTGCGTCTTAGTATAGAACTAGACATGCCTGTTTAGGCTACGATATACGTAGAGAAGTTGTCGTAGGAGGACGCTAGGTCTATAGCGATACAGATAAACTAAGTCGTTAACTTTATGCGCTATAATGTCGCATAGGTATAGTTTTAGATAGAGTACTTTGCTAATAAGTCTTGTAATCCTGCACTAGAGTACTACGTTAATAACCTAGTCTACTTAGACGCTTACAACCTACCTATAATGCGCCCTAATAAAGGCCTAAGTGCGAAGAATCTTAGCCTATATTGCGTTAAAGTAGTCCTAGATAAGTACGCTGTAGTACTTAACTTCCCTAACTGCTATAAGAATGTCTACCTAGTGTTTTACCTATAGCTGCTGCACCTCGCAGACAGAGCTACTACTATTAGTACAGAAGGGGAGATCGTATACGAACGACTAGAGGGTAATTATAACTACTACGTTAACGAGATTGTTAACTACCGCATTAATAAATGTATAAAGGACCCTCTTACTAGTAAGAAAGGTATGCAGTAGTATAAGGTTAAGTACACTAATTTACCTAACTAGAACGCTGCACTAGTATAGCAGCCATACACCGATCTCTAGGGCGCAGAGGAGGCAGTCTATAACTATTACTAACGCTAAGTAGATAACAATAAGCCCCTACTACACAAGCTATACTAGGACCTTACTTTGTACTTTAATGCCGTCGCTCTATATAATCTTAATTACGTACTGTCTGCTAGTATAGACGACAGTAGGATGCTAGAAGGTTACAGTAACTAGCTAGCTAATTTAATAGAGGAGGTTAGCTGTAAAGCGGATTTAGGAAGGGACTACTATTATTCTATTACCCGGCAGTGGGTACCTCTTATGAGTACTAACGATAGTATTAATAGTGTAGTAGGCTCCTACCCCTCGCGTATACGATAATAATTACAGTTACAACATTATAAACGGCTATAGCTACTATAAACGACGGAGGTTACGTATATACACTTAAGTGAGGATAAGGGGATCCTTATACGAAAAGGATATAGATAATAAGTATAGGCTTATTAAAGGGAGATAGCTATTTTAAGGTTACTAGTGCTCCTATTTAGAAGGGGGGGAGTAATGTTATAGTTCCTAGCAGGTACGCAGCTGCTAAGGCTACTAGCGTAGGGCTAGTAGCTAGTGCCTGCTAGCGCCTTAGCCTAGAGCCTTACCTCTATAGGTACTTTATGTAAGGGCTCTCTAGTTTAGTATTCTATTACATTAATTAACTTACTTATTCAGCTTACTGAACGATCCCTTATATAAGTAAGTAAGTATCTTATTAGTTAATTATTTAACTATAACTTAGTCTACCTAAAAGGCCTTTAAAAAGTTATTAACTTAATTCTTACTTATCTTTTTAAGAGCTACTACTAATACTATATATCTTTACTTAATTAGTCTTTACTCTTATAAGTAATATACGCTAGAGATAACTTAATTAATACTAAATTACGCCTATAAGTCTTATACTAATCCTTTATTCTTAAGCCTACTATTTATAGATATTTTAAGAGAGAGGCCTTAGTAATAGAATATTTCCTCTTCTAAGAACTTAATAACTAAAGCTAAATTAGTTTTTATAAGAGCTTTAGCTTCTACTTAGTTAGATATATAGTAGTAAACTACTACTAAAAACTTCTTCTTATTACGTTTAGTAAGTATATAGACTACGTCTATAGTTATCTAGCTAAAGAGGATTAAAGATAGATTAGTAAGCTATAGTACTTCTTTAGAAATATAAAAGAAGTAAACTTAATATTTATAGTAAGTAGCTATATATTACTTAACTTATTTATACTAGCCTTTTTAATAGTACTATAACTAGACTTTTTTTTATATACTTTCTTTTCTATAGTATTTAGATTTATTATATAGTACTTTAATAATTTCTAACTACTCTTTAGAGCTATTAACTACCTTTTTTAGTAGCCTCTCTCTTAATAGTAATATAAATAAGTATTAATCTTAGACTATTATTTATATTACTTTAGCTTTAAACTTTCTTAGCTTTACTCTTAAGAGGTACTTAAGCTACTTCTTAAATAATATCTATCTTATAATTTTTTAAGACTTACTACTATATATACTATCTAAGAGGTCTTTAGTAAATAATAGATCTACTAGATACTAACTATATTATAGCCTTAGTATATAGTTAGCTACCTCTCTAATATAAAGCTACGTAGCACTTAAGTATATATTAATAAACTCTTTAATATCTTCTTTAAGTTTATCTAGTAGCTACTATCTTTCTTCCTTTAGCCTTTATAAAAGAGTATTAGTAATTATATTCTTTTTACTTAAGACGTATATAATATTAAAGTCTTATAAGTTAAGTAAAGCTAGCTATTATATTACTAGAGCTCTTAGAAGATCTATTATACTACGCTAGAGCTATATAACTAGAGTCTTCGCATCTATTTCTATAGTAAAGTATACTCTATAGAGGTATAATTAAAACTTCTTTAGCGTAAGTAGTAAAGCCTTATACTTATATTTACTTAAGTCTTAGTTCTATTTAGAGTTAGACTATACGCTACTCTTATACTTAATTAGGTACTAATAGCTATTTAGGTCTAATTATATAAAGATAGCTTCTTACTTTTTCTTACTTCTATCTATAGCTATAATAATTAATTAAAGAGGTTTATTATAGCTAATAGAGACTAGTATAGGTATTAAATATAGTAACTCTTTAAGAATTACTATAGCTTATTACTACTCTAATTACTATTTAAATAGGGCGTTCTTTTATAGTAGTTAAAAGAGTAGTTTAGTAATAATAGTAAAATCTAGTATCTATACGTAGTAGTATATATATACTTCTAGAAATATCTAAGTCTCTTTCTAGTCTTAGTAATTAGGCTATAATATAATCTTTATAATCTTCTTCTAATCTAGGTAATATTTATTCTTATTAATCTAGTAACTAATAACTACTATAGAAGAGTATCTAAAATCTAACTTATACTCTAATATAGTTACTCTAGCTTACTTAATATCTATAAGGACTATATTAATATTTAAGAAGTATTTAGCTATAAACTTCCTAATACTAAGCTTAACTTCTTCTCTTTAGTAGTCTATCTTAAGTCCTTTTATATATACGTTATCTAAGTATAGTATATACTTATATAGTATATAGTCCTAGTAGATCTTTATTATAACTTTTATAAACTCTATAACTAAATTTATTATACTTATAAGTAGTATATATTACCTAACTAGTCTAAAGAGAGTATAGAATACTATTATATTTTTAGAGTCTTAGTATAGTATAACTTAGTTATACTTAGAAAAGAAGTCTATTAGACTTATAATAACGTAGCTTATAAACTCTTTTAAGAACTTATTAAAATTAGGTAGTAGGTTTATATCTCTAACTATAACTCTATTAATCTTTTAAGTATTATTAATTAAGTAGTAACCTTTATCTTTCTTTACTACTAAGAACTATAGATTATAATATTAGCTCTTATAAAGCTTAAGTATATCTTAATTAATCTTCTTTTAAACTATAGTAATAATAACCTCTTAAAGCTTACGTAGAATAGAAAACTAATTAGATTACTATACCTTATATAGTATTATATTAATTTTTACTAGTAGTATTACTTTATAGCTAACTTAACTTAATTTACTAAACTCCTATACTAGAGCTACTTCTCTTTAGTATAGTAGTTCTTTTAGTATTTTTTTTTTTATAGTTAAAGAGTAGGTAAGATTTTTATCTCTTTAAGCTACTTAGAAGTAACTTATATCCTTCTTAGAAATAATACGTAATAGAGTTTAAAGTAGTCCTAAAATAGTACTAAAGTACTATTAGCGTTAGGCGTTTACTTTATCTTTATATAGTTTTTCTAGTCTAGTCTACTTTCTATATCTTTTATAGTTTAGCTAGAATTATTAACTAGCTATACTTTCTAGGCTTTATACTTATATATTATATTAGCTTAGAAAGTAGAGTTATTTATCTAAAGGCTCTTTAGATATACTACTCTTATTATTATTACTTTAATTAGTAGTCCTTCCTTTAGTTTCTTTACCTCTATTAATTATTTATTTTAGAACTACTTCTACGTTTATTTTATAGGTACTAATAGTATTTCTTATATAACGCTTACTATAATATCTACTAATAGCTCTTTAGCTAACTTACTAGTAAGTATATAAACTTCTTCTTTATTACTTACTATAATTATACTATTTAGGCTAGGCCTTATAGTTCTAATCTTTAGCTAATAGAAATATTTATCCTCCTTTAAGATAAATAATAGATCTTATAATTAAAGCTATTTTATAGCTATTCTTATTTAGAGTTCTTTATTCTTCTTTAATATACTTTAACTCTACTCTATCTAAGTAGCGTTTACTTAAGGATTAGTTTTAGTTTTAGTTTTAGATATATAGTTATTAGTAGAGGTAGCTATAAGCTATAGAGTAAGTATATATATAGCCTCTTTACGTTATTATAATATATTACTATTAGTAGTCTAAGCTACTTAGGTAGGTTTTATTACTCTACTAGCTATAGTTATAAGTACTTATATCTTAACCTTAGTAGTTAAGGAGTAATCTCTTAGATTATTAAATAGCTTATATATTATAAACTTTAGTCTACTAGGAGTAGGCTTAGTATTCTAAGTAGTAACTACTACTCTACCTTTAGCTACGTAAGTAGTAGTATATATAACTAAGTTTAGTATTAATAATATATAAGTTAGGAGTATAACGCTAGTTATTATACTTCTTTAGCTTTTCTTACTAGTAGTCTATTATATAGTCTAAGAGTATTAATCTAATTACCTCTTATATATATAAAGTAGGTTAAGTATACTCTATCCTTACTATAGATATAATAATATATTAAGCTATTTAATAAATACTTAATATATACCTAAGTATCTATTAAGAAAGAGTTTCTAAGAATAATAGAGTTTATATATATCTTAAGAATAAAGAAGTTAGTATAGACTTTAATACGCCTAATAATAATTAGTACTCTCTATATAATACTTATAAAGCCTTTAGTAGATTTATTTATAGATATTATCTTTACTATTTATATATTTTATAGTAGTAAAGTAATAAGTAGTATTACTCTCTTAGCTATCTCTTTCTAAATAGTATTTAGCTCTACTCTAGAATCTAATAAGCTTAAGAAGTTATATTTAGTAATCTTTACTAGTACTTTTAGGTATTTACGTTATAAGTATTCTACTCTAGCTATATAATTATACTCTTATTAGACTCTAGTAGGCTCCTTAAAGTCTTAATTAGTCTTTAACTTATTAGTCTTATTAATCTTAGCTTTATAGTACTATTTAATATAACTAACTTCTAGGTCTATTTAGTACTTAGCTTCTATTAAGTAATAGTTAGTAATTACTCTTCTTTTAGCTTAAACTACTATAAAGTTAGGTAATAACCTAAGAGAGAGTAAATCTACTTATACTAATATACTTAGTCTACTATTATCTAATTTATCTTTAGACTTATTATCTTTAATAATTATATACTAAGATATTATAGTAAAGAGAGAGTTAAATTCTTCTACTATATAGCTTACTTAGAAGAATCTCTTCTTTACTTTTAGTATATTACTTAAGGCTTCCTTTAAAGATATACTTATAAGTAACTTAAAGAGTTATCTAATAATTTTCTAAGTATTTAGCTCTAGTTTCTTAGATATATATTACTTTTATAGATACTAGTTACCTTCTATTATCCTCTAGGCTTTTAGCTAGTTTTTCTTACCTTCTATATCTTTTATCTTTATATCTAGTCTATCCTAATCTTATATAAAGCGCACTATATAATCTTATACTATTTTCTTTCTACTAAAATACTCTTTATCTTTACTCTAATAACTCTTTAGGTATAAGATCTATTCTATACTAAGTTACTTCTAAACGTCTCTTAGTAGTAGTTTTATAACTCTTACTTAACTATAAACTAGTTTTATAGTTTACTAAAGTATATTCTTATAACTAATTACTACTATAGTAACTATACTATTATTCTAAAAGCCTAGTAGTAAAGGTTTATCTACTTCTTCTACTAGACTTACTAATATATTCTAGAACTATAAGTAGTTACTTTTTAATATCTCTTCTATATTATTAGTAACTATTTAAATAAAGATTATATTATTCTTAAGTAGCTTCTACGTACTAAGACTATTTAGAAATTTAGACTTTATTATAAGTAAGTTAATATCTCTCTTAAGCTATTTTTTCTTAATCTCTACTAAGAGCGTTTTACTTTACTTTCTATTTTCTAAGTTCTATACTTATCTCTAAAGGTATTCTAGTATACTCTACTAAAGTATCTTCTAATTATCTAGAAAGTACTATCTTATTATAATATATCTATAAAAGAGTAGGTAGTTATTCTTCTTATAAGTTAGCTTATTATATACTTAGTAATTATTATAGCTTTAGTATCTCTAAGCGTTATTTAAATAAGACTAGTATCTTTAATTATTCTATAGCTAGTATCCTATTAATTAATAGCTTTACTATAGTAGTTATAAGTTTTAGTAGCTTTATAACTATGTATTATATACTTATAGTAAGGCTAAGTTTACTTATAGTAAGACTTATAGTATATATAAGTATAAGGCGTCTAACTTCTCCTTAGCTTATTACTAGACTTTAGTATTAATAACTAGATTATTTATAAGCTTTACCTTTTAAAGTATCTATTAAAGGCTCTAAAGCGCTTCTTTAAATATAATTTAGTTAAGCTTAAGTTAAAGTATCTTATCTATAAAGTTATTAACTTTATTCTATATAAGTACTACTCTTAGTAAGGCTTATATATAGTATTCTTTTAAGACTAATAATCTAGCTAGTATCTATATAACTCTTAGTTAAAAGTATTAATCTATTATTATCTTAGTAAGTATAGTTACTATAAACTAGGTCTAAGCTATAGTTAAAGGCTTTTTAGTAGTATAAACTACTTTAAACTCTACTTTTAGTTCTAACTCTTTAATAGCTTTATTTAGATTAAGTATTTTAGCTTCTTCTTTAACTTCTAACCTCTTTATAAAGTAAGCGTAGATCTTCTTATACTTAAAAGACTTCTAATTATCTATTTAAAGAGTAAATCTTTTAAAAACTTTTATTATATAGTACTATAGTAGTCTCTTTACTAGATAGAAGCCTCTTTAGCTCTTCTCTATTATATCTACTTTAATATACCTCTTACTATATATTTAAAACTCTTATAAATATTCTTATATATCTAAATTATTCTTAACTTAGTATATATATAACTATTTCTTAAAGTACTCTACTTACTCTTCTTATTAGTACTTATTATTACTCCTAAAGCGTCTTTAAAGACTTTCTCTAAGTATTTTCTAGTTACTCTCTTCTAATACTTCTTTATATTCTTCTAAGGCTATAATAATTACTCTATACTTCTATATATAGTAAGATATAAGATACTTAATTACTATCTTCTTTATAAACTAATAGTACTTTACTATATCTTTATAGTATTTAAGAAACTCTATAATATTATTTCTATTAAAAGCTATTATATTCTTAATTAGGTATAGAGAGACCTATAGTATAATAACTATAGTTTAGTTACTAAGTTTACTAATTATTTTAGCTATTATTTATAAGAGCTTTACTATTACTCTTTTAAGCTCTTAAGAGTTAAGTAATAAGTTATAGAATAGTATAAGTGTTACTGCGCTATCTAAGTATACTTTAAGTACTAAAAATAATAAGAGTATACTTAGTGCTTATAAGATCTTACTATACTAAAGTTCTATAATTTTAGAGATAGTAAGTATACACTATCTTAGAGTTTATAGTAGAGGTATACTTTATATACTAAAAGAAGTAATATTATTTTAACTACTTAATACTATTATAGTATCTTTATTTCTCTTTTATAAGCTACCTATAAAGGCGTTAGTATTTATTTATATAAAGAATAAGAAGCTTAGTAGCTAAAAGAGAAAGATTAAAGTAATTACTCTTTATAAAGTTAACTAGATAGTATTTACTATTATTAGTATAGATTTAAACTCTACTATAGTTTCTATAATTAGGCTCTTAAGTTTACTCTTAATATTCTTATATACTACTTCTAATTATTCTTTAGCTATCTAATACTTTAGTTATACTTCTTAGCCTTTTACTTTTATACTATTCTTAGCTTCTATATTATTACTTTCTTTACTACTTCTTCTTTAGTTCTCTACTATATCTATATCTTCTCTATTCTTATTTTAGGCTTATATTACTTCTTAAGAGATTTTTAGTATAGTTCTAGACTTATAGTATATTTTACGTATAGTCTTTTTTACTATAAGTATAGTTATTTAGTTCTTATTATTATTTAAGAGGGTATTATATCTTCTTATTATAAGTTTATTAAAGTAATTTACTACTATAAGTTCTTACTTAAAAGTCTTATCTTTATAACTACTAGCTTATAAGTTATTCTTATATATATATAGCTACTATTTAAAGTACTTTTAGTTAGATTAAACTATTATATACTCTTCTTTATCTTATTAGCTTACTATTAGTATTTATATTATACTTAGTTCTAAGTAGTCTTTAAGCTATTATATATTTATTTATGTAATAGCCTTCTAAAGTCCTACTATTAAAAAGGCTTATTAGATAAAAAGTATAAGTATATAGCTACTACTAAAGTTAAGAGTAGTAAGTTTAAGTTATAAATTAATTACTATATATAGTAGAGCGTTTATTACCTCTAAATACCTATTAAGTATTAATATAAATATAGTTATATTATTATTAGGTATATTATTAGTTATTCGTACTCTCTAAGCGTCTAATCCCCTTTTAGATCTATTCTACTTATCTTAACTACCTTCTTAGCCTTTTAATTACCTTTTAGCTAACTATCTCTATATTTCTCTACTATAGTACTATAATAAGCTTACTAATTTTATCTATTACTATTACTAGTACTAGCTTAGCTAAAGTAAGTAATAGTAATAAGTAAAATTAGTAAGCTTATTATAATATTTTTCTAGTATTTTTTTACGCTAGTTTAAGTTTTATATAGATCTCTAAGCTTATAGCTTCTTTTTAATATAGATATAGCTTTATTAAAGTATATTTAAAATAAGTTTTAAGTAATTTATAAAGAGAGAAAATATTACTAACTTCTAGTATATTACTCTTCTATAACTTACTTAATTTTTATATAATTTTATTTACTTTTAGTATTTTTAAAAGCTATAGATAAAGGCTATTATAAGATTAAAAAATTTTATAAAATAGTCTTAGTATTATAGAGTTATAGTATAGGAAAATTATATTTATAAAATACTAATTTAGAATACTAAAAAATATTCTAAATAATTACTATTTTATATTATCTTAGTATACTAAGAAGAATAATAACTATAGAAATTACTAATAAGTTTTTCTAAGTATAAGATAAGGTATATACACGCTATTGCTAAGTTAGGATAGCTTCTAATAGAGACTTTTAAGCAGAACTGTCCCGAAGCACTCCGCGGAAAGCCTACGCCTTTCTAAGTACAATAGGAGTGTCTCTTAGATGCGCGCTAATTGATGCTCATCATACCGTGATCTAGTCTCCGGACTCGAGTCTGATCTTCTACTCCGAACCAGCTGGGATCGTTGTCGATTTGTGACCATGTAATCGGCACGCGAATGCCTACCCGTTGCAAGTCGGCGCGTTGAGACGAGTGATACAGCTCGTACGGGCTCGGCAAATCTGAGTCGTTCTCGTAGTGCAGGTTGACTTCGTCAAACCAATGGTTTTGTAGGCTCACATAGAGCGACGCCACCCAGTCTAAAGTTGGTCGTTGAATACGCAGATGCTCGAGCGATGTAGGTATGGCGATGCCTGTATGAAGGTCCAACGATTCCTGAAAAGCAAAAAGAGACTCGAGGGACGTGAAGTGGCGGAGAGAGTCGATCGGCGCAGCGTCCTTCAACCAAGTTCGTGTGAGAGGAATATAGCGTACCGGACTTGTCAGATCCAGGTGCTGGAGAGTTGATGAAACTGGTATCAGCCTCTGAATCAGGCTCTGATAGCTGCCTTCTTCTACCTCTTCAAGATAACTGGAGGATGACCCAGAATCCATGAAATACAGGCGCAGGTCTTTAAGCCGCTCGCATGCCTCGAGGAAATGCTCGATACGTTCAGCATAGATGCCGTGGTATGTGTTTGCCGGCCAGTCATAGAACAAGGCCGCATGATGATGGAGGATGAGACATGTCATATTGAGGGTGACACCGCTGTCTCGCATTTCAGGTAGGTTTAGCTTCGCATCAAGCTCGAGAGTGTGCAGAGCTGGCAAGCTGCACCACATCATATGCGGCTGTACTTCGTAGAGTCTAAGAGTCTTGAGGGATTGAAGCATTTCCGCGTCTGATAGCGTGAAGTCGTGCGCGTTTTCAAAGCTCCGGAAAAGTCCGCGCTCAAGATCGTGATGTCCGTACCCGTAATCATGGCGCGCAGATGCCCCTGTGCTCAGCTCTAGAGACTCTAGTTCCGAGGTCAGAAGGAGAAGTAATGCTATCCAGGCGTTGAGATGTCTGTTCCGTAATGAACGCTCCCAGTGTTTAGTTTCGACGAGCTGGTTTCGCAATTCGATGTACATGTCGCCCATCATCTCCATGGGCAGAAACTCGTCGCCATTGACAGGAATAAAATCCTCTCCAGTATGATCAATGAAGTGAAGGTCGAGACACAGCACCTTTAGGCGCAGATCCGGGTTGTATAGCAAGCTACGAACGAGCAGGATCGTGAACTTCCAGATATCGTCGTGTGTCAACCAGAATGCCTTCGGCGCTCGGTAGAGATAGGTTTGTGCGACAGCAACGAAATGCCGGCTGACTAGACATAGGCTGGAGATTGTCCGCTGGGCTGAAACCGTAGCCTGAACGTAGTCAAGAATGTCCAGAAGCAGCTCATTTGGTAGATCCGTAAAGCGGGCCATGTCGGTGGTGGAGAGGGGAACGCTTGCGAGCTCCGGATGATAATCGCGTGAGCTAGTAGTGCCGGACTCGAAGTTGAAGTTCGTGAGTGGGGCGTTGCCTGTTTTGAGGATTCCGGATAGACTATCGGTGGTTGAAGGCGAGGATTGAGAATATTTGTAGGAGAAGTAGGGTCTGCCTGGAGTAACGACAGGTGCACTGACACAATCGGAGCCTTGCAGCTTGGCAGTGCACCCTGAATCTTGCAGCGTGACAGTTCCCGCGTTTCTTCATGAGCAGGACGGTGGTGGTACGGTTCGGTTCCATTCTCCAAAGAGATGGAACACAAACGTTACGATGCATGTTAGCGAACCGTATCCACACTTATACAATACCTGGTTCATGCGGATGGTGCCTATTAGAGCCCCATATGAGCATCCTTTGACTATGATCATGCGAGGTCGTAGCTTTACCTACACATGTGGCGCGCCTCCATAACTATGACAGCTAACGCGCGGAGGGTCTCCCGTCGGTCGGCCGCGCCATGCGCATGTTGCATTACTTTACTAGGCGTCGGCTAATTGTTAGACTTATCTTATTAGGGTGTTGGGCTTCGAAGTAGGTGCAGTATTTAGGAAGGTGTTCAGGCTGAGTATGACGTCACGTGCTTTCGCGTATCGACAAGATCGCTGGACCCTGCTGAAATCTTACAGCTGCCTGACTCTCCCCGCCACAAACGACTACGATCCGCTAAGTGACGGCTTCTGCTACCCTTTTGGACTACATCTTTTCTCTCTTACTATCACTACACA
>Ga0210040_10001946_pt1 | contig 30055 bp, 18 predicted proteins | sample CryGeyCG12114_NA_FD_185462 | JGI IMG/M metagenome (GOLD analysis project Ga0210040, IMG submission 185462) | Groundwater microbial communities from aquifer - Crystal Geyser CG19_WC_8/21/14_NA (SPAdes) (version 2) | ecosystem: Environmental > Aquatic > Deep subsurface > Groundwater | place: USA...
AGGGAATTCCCATGGCCCTCAACTGAACATCAAAGTGTGCGACCATATCGGTAAGAGCCTTGTACACCTTCTTGTCGTGTGCAGCCAGCTCCGCTTCATCTGCTTTCGGATCCGAAGCTGCGACAGGAATGGCGAGGCCGCCTAACGATTTGAGCATCTCGGCGACCTTCATCTGATTCTCTGACCTGCCTTGGTGCCGTTCAACGATTGCTTGACGTTGTGCCCACCACTGCTGTTCGTGGTTTTGTTGCTCGGCAATCATACGTTTGATCTTGTCAGCTATCCTTGGGTTGTTGGCGATATGCTTGGTGACATGCTTCATTGCTGCCGCCCAGGTGGTAATGGCTGACGCATCAGGCACCGTTGGTGTTGTCGAAGTGCTTCTGAGTTGGTCTTGCTGAGGTGCCAGACGAGCGTTCTTTGATGGTGTCAGCACACCTGGTACAGGTCCAGATTGTGGCACAGCCTTGCGCTCTGGCTCAGGTGGCAAGAAGCCCAACCCTGGGATCGGTGATGAATAAGGCTGTGTATGATTTGCTGGCTGTGAGGGTAAGTTTTGTAGGTTAGAGGCGCTGAGGTTTGCTAATAGTCTGGCAAGCTCAGGGTTGCGTTGTCCAGCCATAACCAGCCTGATTGACTCGTCAGCCAGCAGAAATTGATTGTGGAAATTGTATGTGATGATTGTTTCGAAGGCAGGAGCTCACAGAGTCTCCACCTCTAGGGTCGCTACATGATGTTACAAGTAACCCGAGACAAAAGCTTTCTTTTATTGAATGTCATCTAAAATCAGCCTCCTTGACCTCCCAAGTCTTGGCAAGGATCAGCATCGGCGAAGGATTATCGCCGTCATGCATTGAGCTCCAGGAAATCTTTCAGATTTGACAACCATCTCGCTCCCGTAGGATACCACGCGCACCTCGCGTCTTCATCCCTATTTACTTGCTCATAATCACACGAACACGAGATGTCACGCCGACCACCCTCCGATACCTTCACCCGCTTCACCTCGACGTCCCCCCATGCCTCTCAGAAACCCTCCTCCTCCTTCACTTCGTCACAACCCTCCACATCAGCAGCATCACGCACCACACCTTCAGGGCCTTCAATCCGCTCTCCTGGGCCCGATGGCGAAACACCGCAACAGAAAGTCGCCCGTCTGCGCGCCGCTGCCCGCCTAGCCAAAGAGCGCTCGCAAATGAGCCTCTCGGACCGTATAATTGACCGCGGCCGTATCTGGGCCGATTATGCCCACCGCTTCACCACGTATGCTCTGCTCGGTGTGACCGGTATCTCGACTGTCGTTGCAGTCTACGGACTCACAAGCTTAGTAGCACACAATCGGCGACAAAAGCGTGCCTGGATAGAGAGGGAGCTACAGAGACTACAGGACGCGCAGACGGCATTCTTGAAGGGCGAGGCGACGGCGGAGCAATTACACTTGCTGGAGCAGGAGAGGGCCGGAGAAGAATTAGCCACGAAGAGGAAGCAGGAGGACGATGCGACGAAGACACGAGGCCTGTGGGCACAGGTCAAAGGATTGGTAGGGAAAGGTGCAGCTGCGGGTGAAATGGGGGCCGACACTGTGGGGGAGGCCGAAGCGAGGGAAGTGAGGCAAGGGGGGAGAGAAAGATTGCTAGAGGAGGGCTGGCTAGAAGGGGAGGCAAAGCCGATGCCGCAGCAGAGGGAGGGTGTCAAGACGGTGCCGGTCGCAGTAGAGGCAAGCAATATCAAAGGTGTTGGACTGGATGAGAAGGGCAGACCGGTGCCCATCGGCAGGACGAAAGAGGTCGTGGATACTTTCGAGGCACACAGGCGGACGGGCGAGCAAGAAGTTACCGCACGGACTGGGATTACCGGCGGAAGTCTAGACGTGCTTGCCGGCAATGTCGCAAGTGCCGTAGATCCTTCAAAAGGCAGTGGAGATTGGTTAAGTTGGATCAGGGGCAACAAGTCATGAAGCGGATGGGCTAAGGCGCCTTTCTGTGTACAATTCTGTGTATAATGTACAGCTATTCTCATGAGCGTCATGCTTTCATAGACGAGTGAACCACAACTCCCAAGTAATGCCGGCCTAATGTTCCTTCGAAACACTCTTTGTGAACACCCGTGGTATCTCGGTGTGAAGGTTGCTTCTAGAAGCCGATGGCTCAGCCAGTCAAGCTTCTACCGACACAGTAATACGTTTCTTCATCAAATCATGGAGCACATAGACAACCCGCGTCATGCCTCGTTCCAGTTCGTTTCATTTCGTTGCATTGCATTCCATCACGACCAAATAATGTGACTATAGTGGCCGGGCACCCGCTGTGCGCATTTCTCACAGTCGGACCTGTAGCCCATTACCAGGCGAGCTGCGCGGGAATGATCCTGCTCGACGTGACCGTGAGCATCGTAGGCCTGATTATCTCGGTCGTTCATGTAATCTGACATCTCATGCTCATTGCCCATGTTTAAGCCGGTCATCGAGTCACTGGCTTGGTCGACCATCATCCCAGCGTCATGATGTTCGTTACCAGCCGGGCTCAAGAAACCCCCATTTCTACTCCATTCTTCCTCATCCAGCATGGGGGTAAGGACAGTCCGTAGGGGTGCTGGGCGTCCTTTCGGGGGTCCTCCAAACTCTGGCCCTGAAAAGTTCTGACTGATTGGTGTTGGCACTCTTTCTCGTCCTTGCTCTGCGAATGGAGAGGGACTCAAGGCACCTAAAGCTCGTCGGGGTGAGACTAAATCATTTGAGCGCGCACGGCCTATTCTGGTCCTCGTTGGTGAGACTGGCATCAGATCCATGTTGTCGTCTACACTTTGGTCGACCTCGACTCTTAGAGAGGATGAGCTAGTGTTGGTGCTGGATTGAGCATCCGCCATTGCGGCATCTGGCACGGCGCCAGCATTTAGATGACGACTGTACTGCTCGTAGCTTTCATCTTCTGACGTTTCGACTGAAGTTGGGGTCTGTGAGACTTGGGAGAAGGCAGAGAATGCAGGAGTGATCGATATAGAGGGCCGGGTAGCCGGTGATGAGCGAATCGGTAGGGCGGTGATGGGCCGTCTTTTCGAGCCCCATCCCCCACCAAGGCCATGGATGTCATCGATGGATCTTTTTCTTTTGTGAGCGAGCATCATGTGGACGTCCATCATCCCTTTTTGACGCTGAGCGGCTCAAGACTGTACGGCTGAGCGTGTGGTGAAGAATCGATGCCGATAGCAGCAAGATTCCCTCGACTACTTTCGCTATACGAAGGCCTGTAGGCAATGCTTATGTTCGTTGTACGGTGAAGGGATGAAGAATTAGTCAGAGTGTTACAGATTGACGATCGTTTCGTTGGTATGAAACAGATTCAATCTAAGGCAGGACTCAGGCACTTAACCGAGGCATCGTTAACAGTGCAACGATGTCATTGTTCGCAGTCGACTTGTGCTGCAACAGAGGATCTCAGAGGCTGCAAAGGAGGTCGCTTTCTGCCATATGCCGTCGGCATTAAACCCAGCACAGTATATGGTGCCCGTGATGAAGAGGTTCAAGTTGTGCCAGTGAAAGCCAACCTTGGCGCTGTCCTGCCTTGGCCCTCGGAGGCAGCAACCGAGTCGAAAAAGGAAGGATGTTCCAGATCTGTCAAAAAGACCAAACAAGCCAAACACTCCAAACACACTAAGCGTCCGGCTGGCCGCCTATCGATAACAACCTCGGTCTACGAGTAGGGCTTAGATTGGCATGCCAGTCACGTGCCAGTGCGATTGGCCCCTCGACCAGACTTTTTGCACGTGGACCCTGCGGCGCTCACCTGCAGTCCACTCAATAATCCACTCAGTCCACTGGCACTCGTGGCACTGTCTGGTGCCCTCCGAGTCACTAACTTAACTCAACTCACCGCCGACGCCGGCCAGAGCTTCCACGGCAAGAAAATTGTTAATTGTTGGACTCCGAGTCACTCCACCCTTCTCCTCTTGCTTCATACCTTCGTCGTCTCAAAGAGCTTGCACTGGTCAATACCCACGCCTCTCCCTTCTTTCTTTCTACTCTTAGTCCCGCAGACCTTCCCTTCGTACGCAAGCGACCTCGCCCACTCACACGCCGCTGAAATGCCTACGCTAGACGCAACCGTCCAGCCTGACCTCAGTGAGGATGCCCGCGTCCTCGGCTACGATCCTCTGATCCCTCCCGCCCTCCTCCAAAGCGAGATTCCTGCCACGAAACTCTCCGTTGACACTGTAACAAAAGGCCGCAACGCCTGTAAAGAGATCATTCACCAGCGAGATGACCGCCTCCTTGTCATGGTCGGACCATGCTCCATCCACGACCCAGCAATGGCACTCGAGTATGCAGACCGCCTCAAGGACCTCTCCGAAAAGCTCTCCGATGACCTCTGCATCATAATGCGCGCCTACCTAGAGAAACCCCGCACAACTGTCGGCTGGAAAGGTCTAATCAACGACCCGGACATTGACGAGTCATACAAGATCAACAAAGGTCTCCGTGTCTCTCGACAGTTGTACGCCGACCTGACCAGCAAAGGCCTGCCCATCGCCAGTGAGATGCTTGACACGGTCTCACCTCAGTTCCTTGCCGACCTCATCTCACTAGGCGCTATTGGCGCACGAACAACCGAATCGCAACTCCACAGAGAACTCGCATCCGGTCTCTCCTTCCCCATGGGCTTCAAGAACGGTACAGACGGTAGTCTCGGTGTGGCTATAGACGCAGTCGGCGCCGCAGCCGCTAAGCACCACTTCATGGGCGTGACAAAGCAAGGCCTCGCAGCCATCACACGAACAAGCGGCAACGAAGACGGCTTCGTCATCCTCCGTGGTGGAACAAAGGGCACAAACTTCGACCCGGAAAGCGTAAAGGAAGCACGAGAAGCTCTACGAAAGAAGGGTCATCGCGAAGTCATGATGATTGACTGCTCGCACGGCAACTCCAAGAAGGACCACAGGAACCAACCAGGCGTTGCACAAACGATCGGCGACCAACTGAGACAGGGTGAAGATGCCATCGTCGCAGTGATGATCGAGTCAAACATCAACGAGGGTGCCCAGAAGGTGCCAGCCGAGGGCGGCCTGGCCAGTTTGAAGAAGGGTATCTCCATCACTGACGCATGTATCTCCTGGGAAAAGACCATCGAGGTGCTAGAGCAGCTCGCCGATGCCGTTCGCGTGAGGAGACAGGTCAAAGCGAAGCAGCAGAACGGCACAAACGGTGTGAACGGCTCGCACTAAACAGCGAACCCAGCGACAACCATACCCGAATAAAGGATAGTTAAAAGTCAAGGCATTTCCCGGGGTTCTGTGCGGGCGTTATCTCTCTGCTCTGGATACGGGCAGCCTATGTTTGATATGAGCTGAGATGGTAATGGGGACAAGCTAGCAGTGATAGCACAGCCGCGACAAACGGTGAGCATGTTCCGAAGCATAGCAATCGCGGAACAAAACAAAACAAGACCTGCAAATATCGTCTCTAAATCCATTCCGTAATGCGCGTACAACGTGTCCATAATGTCCTTCCGTTTCTTGTCTGTACCAGCATGTGCGCAATATCTCTTTTTAGCCGCGATCTAATCTCCGCTCCAACACTCCCCGGCACATGTTAGAGCATGCGTGACGGGACACTCGAGAAAAAGGAAGACGGCCGTTCAAGACGAGACAGGGAGCAGAGCCAAGGGACGCAGTAAGACGCAAACACGGAAAGATGGATTATTGATCCATCGGTATTTGTATATTCATCGAACACTCACAAACCGGCCTTGCGATGTCTCACTGAGAGGTCATCTTAATATCGATCTTATGCCAAAGGTGCGTCGAGCCCAGCTTGACTCGACAAGTCATAATCGTTGTCCCCGTCCCAATGCCATGCTATGCGTACAGTTTAAGTTATTCTCAGCCTTGACGCCATGCTGTGTGACCAATTGCAGTTCCTCGGGATGTCCGTGTCCAGGGTACAGGTTCCCCGTAGTCCAATCCATCTTCCATTTTCCCATTTTGTAGTAGTAGCTGCCACTACCAAAACGAACACCATCCAATGTAATGCTGACACAGATTCTCCACGTTGGTGGCTTGCGCGATCAAGCGATCAACCTGCTCCGACACGCCCAGTCCACCAACACCTACCATCGTCATCTCGCTTCCCAGCCCGACCGTCTGCGGCCCAATGTTTCTGGTGCCCATGCCATCCACTCCATTCGCTGCGGTGGCTCCATTCGTGCCATTGGACGATTGCACTTCGTTCATGCCATTCCCAGCTGCAGGATTTATGCTAAAGTCGCGACCGGTCAGCTTCTCCTTTACTCTTGCAAGGACCTGCAGAGCGCGCGCGTTCTGTACTTCACGTGCTTCAGGGTTGTTCGTTGTGCCTTCACCAGCACGCACGTTATCGATGAGACTTCCTCCACCCATGGCCGGATCAAGGATACTGCTACGTCTGTGCCGCCGGGGCGGACCACCGACTTGACTACCCTGTGCAAGCTGCGTCGCATTATCCATTGGACTTCGCCCATTCTCTTCCAGGCCTGGTGCGTCAATGATGCTTGCTCTTCGCTCGGAGCGGAAGTTGGGTCTTGGCGGACTCTCACGCACATTTAGACGCCAGTTGAGCAGTGGGTCGTGAATGAAAGCTTCCAGCACTGCAAGGAGGGATTCCTTGTTCTCGCGGATGACGCGCATGACATTCTCGCATGTGATGCGAAAAGAACCCTCGATATTGGACACCTCCATTGCAAATGTGAGCATTCGTGTCAGCCGGAATGGGACACGCTCCGGGTACTTTTCACGGTGCATAGCCACTTCGAAACAGTCACCAAAATCAATGTGTATGATCTTACCTGTGATGCGGTCGAGCATCAGGTTAGAGGGATGACGGTCGCCCAGACCGAGGATATATCCCACCATGCTCATGACGGCAAGAGAGCGAGTGTAGTTTGTCCTACGTTCAAGCCAGGCTTCGGAAGATTTTGACTTCAGCCATAGGACTCGGTACAGGTCTTTCCCTGTGGTATTGTCCATAGCATAGCCAAAGACTTCTACCTTCTGCATAAGTGTGAGGTTGTCGTAATCTGGTGCCATTTGAAGCATGATGCGATGCTCTATATTGAGTAGGATGCGTCTTGACTCACGATACTCCTTGATGAGATTGTGAAGGGTGTCTGAATTAGGTACCCATCCAAGGAGACCTGAATTCTGCGATAAAGGTATGGCAGGGAAGCGCTGTATGTTCAGATGACGCTTGAAGCTTTCGGAGTCATTGTTGAGTAGAGTATTCACAAGGCCGAAGAGTTGCATAACACGCTCATCTTGTCTGATATCTTCGTGACCTTTGAGAACAAAGGCATACGACACAAGATCCGAACCTCTCAACGTCATCTTTCGAGGTCGTTGCTTCGATGGGATCACGGTAAGAACGTGGTCGAAGCTCACAATCTTGGTGACTGGCTTTCCTGACACATATGTGCCTGGCACTGCCAAGTCAAGACCATATGCGTCCTTTAATCGTGGTGAAACATACTTCAAATCGAGTGTCATGAGCTGTGGAAGTTGTCTGGTGATCTTTCTGAAGACACCGTAGTACAAGTCCCATGCCTGGTTGAGGTCACCAATTTCTCTTGTACGGCGGAAAGTGTTGCAGTATTTTCGCGCTTCAGACAGATCGTGGCCGAAGGCCTGCGCAAAAGACACCTCGCGTAAAGTTTCTGGTCCACGGTCAAGAAGCTCATGCAGAGGTGCAAGAGCCGCGAACATTCCGTCCACATCATGGTCGCCGAAATAAAGGCGACTAGCTTCTTCGAGTCCTTCGTGCCAGAGTTCGTGCCATAGCACAGCGACACGGATCAATTCATTACTGACCAGATCAGCTTGTTCGACAAGACGAGGGCTGTGTACTCTCATGCTGTCCATGATCTGTGTGGCAGAATTTGCTCTCCTCGCCACTGCTGACTTCATGGCCACTGTAAGTGGATAAACCAGAGCCTGCGGATGTACTTTGCCAACCTCAGCAAGCAATCTGTGCACTGCTGCTCGAACTTTGGGGTTCGGTTGGTTGATTCTGGCAATGAGTTGTGGAATGACTTCCAGCCAGGTGTCAATGCTAACACTCTGGAAGCCGTCAAGGACGACCTGGTTGACCTCGTTATGACCACCATGGGCGAACCACAGTGTTAGTAGGCGAAGTGTGTCTTGCAACGAGCTCGCATTCGAAAGTGCAATTGACCTGAAGAAGCCAGATATTGCGGGTACAACGTGATTGAGGATTAAATGCTCAGGCAGGGTCCGGATCTTGTCCTGATCTGCATGTGAGGCCATTGAGGTGGCAACCTCAAAATTCGCCAAAGCATACGCGTGCCAAGCCTTGTACCATGAGTCGTTGTACTGCGTTGCCAGATGGTAGGAACTCAAGATATCACGAACAGCGTCCTGTGCCCTAGGACTTGTCCAATCACCCCGAAGCAAATACGCCTGCCACTCTCCTTGTCTGAGATAGCACTTTGCCAGCAGCTTCGAATACTTCTCGGTCTCATCCATACGTCGTCGTTGCGTCAAGAGATCTTGGGCGACGTGGTCTGGACCCTGAGTACCATTCATGCCACCATTTTGAAGATTAGTCGCCGGGTTACTGTTGTTGAAATGCTGAAACTCGTCTGCTAGACGCATGGTAAAATCTCGTAGAAAAGATAAGGCTTGCTGCTGGTTGCCTGTCGCCCAGTTGAACTTCAGGCGCGCATATGCCACAGGCGGTGGACCAGAAACAGAGCCAAAGTCGCCGATACCGCCGAGTGACGCTAGAGACCGCTCGGCAAGGCCAATTCTATCAGACTTTCTGCATAGATTGGCAAACTTGATCCAGATATCAGGGTTGTCTTTTGGTGTCAAGACCAGTGCCCGCACTTTGAGCATGCGCTGCCAGACTTCCACATTAGCTTGGCAACCCAGCAGACGCTTGTTCCACAGCAGTCTCAGAGATTCTTGCTTCTCGGGTTTGTTGTCGCTGAGTTTGTAGGTGATGATCTCCTCCAACTCAGCAAGCATTTGTGTCCTGACAACCACACTGTATGCGCGGTTATAGGATTCCCCAATCGTAGCCGTGATTTCAGAGTTAACACCATCTCGAGCCCTTATGATGAACTCGTCAGCTTCTTTGAAGTGATTTCGCTGGATCGCAAGAATGGCGCCAAAGAACGCTCGGTCAGGAGAGCTTTCTTTCATGACGCTGATGTAGTTGTCCATTAAGTCCCACTCTCCACGGCCCCAAGCGGCAGCAGCCGCCAGTGCAGACATACTCTTGCGGTTATCGGCACTCGCACTGTTCCAATGCTCTTGGGCGATTTCGGACAGCATTCGCCATTCACCTAGGGCATGCAAGCATCGCATCTTACCCATGACAATGTCAAAATTCTCGGGTTCAATCTTTTCTCGCTTCTGGTAAGCTGCAAGTGCTTCTTCCCATCTTTGCAGTTTCTCGAACCAGGCTTCTTTGAGCTCGACCTCACCATACGCTTGCGCTCTACGTAGGATGCCGATGGCAGCGTCCGACTGTTGCAATTGATTGTTGATGCTGATCAGTGCTTCAACACTCTGACTGTTCTGATCTTGCTCGAACTCAAGCTCTTTATAATGCAAAGCTTTGGCGAAAGCATGACACTTAGCTGCAAAACGGCCCAGAGTACGTATGTCGATTGGCAGGGACTTGTCGTCGTGCTCCATGAATTCAGCGAGGTTTAGTAGGATTTGCAGGATGTCAGGTGGAATGTTGGATGATGTCAGTGCCTTCTCGATTGAGCGGATGAGCTCTTCCTGGTATTGGTCATACAGCTCAGTCCAGCAGGAGACGAACGCCGAGTTGAACAAGTCTTTCGCAAGCGGCTGATACACCCCTGCCAGACTAGCGCAAGCGCGAAGCGCATGAGACGGGGATTCTTTCAACAGCTCAACACTGAATCTCCTCATCCACTCCTGCCAATCTTCTTTCGTGGACTTTTGTGATGTGTCCCATGCGTTTTTCAAATGTTGTTGGTTGACTGGCAGTCTGATAGACGTGATATTTGAATACGAAGTGTCCTCAGCGATCATACCGTATTGCTCGTCAGAGTTCAATTCTTGCGGGAGAGGCTTGCCTTTCTTGACATCATTGATCAGTCGTGCATAACGCTCCGAGTTGATCTGTCCAGCTTTGGTAGCTCGCTCGACCAGAGGTACATAATGTACGAAGTCTTCTTTGAGGTGGAATATTAGCGCACATATGCAGTCTAAAGCTGCCGTTTTGAGACTTCGCTCGGATGAGTTCGTGACCACTCTCTCGGACGAGGACAAAATTTTTGCAAGTGGGTGGATCATCAAGGACGCGAAATCAGTCACGTTGACTGTCCTTGTCAACTTGGCTAAAGTGTCCATGGCGGACTTCTTGGCCACCGGCGGTGAGGAAGGATCTTCGAAAATGCCTACGATAGCTGGTACAATCATATGCATATATTCTTCGCCACTCGAACCGAACACAAGGAAGGTATGTAGCATTCGAATAGAAGGACCTCTCGTCGCGTCATTGTCCTTTTCGATCACAGCAAGCATAAGGGGCAATAGATCGGCCAGGTATCTCTTGAATTCGCCCTCCAGAGACTTGGAAATCGCCTCCACTAATGACAGTATAGTAGACTGGACTTGCCTGGAGGTGTTCCAATACTGACGGATGAGCGCAATGATATCTGGCAAATATGCACGTATATGTTGCCTGACGATATTAACCAGAATGGCTAACTGGTTGAAGTATGGATCGAGCCGACTCTGATGTGAACTCTTGATTACGCTGATAAAGCCAGGTATGATTTGCCCTAAGAATGGCACGCATTTCATGCCGATGGTCTTGAAGATAGTAACAATAGCATCGATGACTGAGCCATGGTACGTTACCAGCGTATGGTCGGCAAGGATGGTCTGCATGAGGGTGTTAATGACAACGGTTGGATAGTATTCCTCGTTCGAGGGTGTGAGTCCTTGCATGATCAATGCAACGTCAGAGACTGGCTGAACCTCCGCTTTACTCTGTGTTTCTGCGACTGACTCGCTAAGTTGCTGGAACTTGTACGGATCAAGGGCGCCGAGAGTGCCCACAAGCTTGATAGCATCCATGCGAAGCCCTTCATGTGCTTCCGTTTTGATGATGTTTATGAGTATGACAAGCAGTTCAGGATATTCCAGATACGGATCAATCACATATCCTGAATTTATGGCCAAGGAGCTCAGTGTCTTGATGGCTGCTTCGCGTTTGTTTTGAGATCCGAGATCTTGTAACGCTTCGATCAGGATAGGCATCAGGTCCTCAATATGGTCTACCATTTCTGCGCCACCAACATTCGCAAGATCTCCCAGTGCAGTAATGGTCGCAGCCGCAACCCCAGGATTCGAGTCGGTTGCTTTTGGCAGCAGCGCAGATACCATCGGCTCGACATAAGTACTTACGAGATGAGTTGCATTGTTGACGAACAAGCTTATGAGACGCGCACTCTCTTCGCGCTGCCTAGCAGTGTTGGAATAACCGAGGCCTGTGAGAAGGTTGACAAGAAGTTTTCTCAGTGGTGGAAACACATATGCTGGATTGACAGCGGTTAGCCTTCCAATGATGCCAATGGCAGCTTCGCGTACGCCGAAAACTTCATCGTTGACAGCCAGGAACAAACAACGGACATTCTCGGGCTTTGCCAGATGGCGATCGAATTTTCGGTCAAGAGAATTTAGCACGGTCTTGCGGATGTCTGGCTCGGGATCTCCAACAGCAACCTTGAGCAGCTCATCCACAACCTCGCTGACAACTCGTATGGCGTTGTTGCTTGTCTGGTGAAGTATAGGATCTTGCATAAAAAGTTGGCAACAAGTCATGGCAGCAGCCTTGCGAATCTCAGGGTTGTCGTTGGTGGCATACCGCAGAGTCACGTCTCGGACGAATTCGTTCAGTATGTGACCAGAGAAGTCGAATGTGCCCAAGGTGCGAAGAGCCAATGTGATCTCCGAGTCTTTGTGCTCGGTCGGGAATCCACCGTAATCTTTGGCAAATGCGGGAAGTGGAAGTGCTCGGTTCTCTGGGCAGCCGAGTGGTCGATAGGGTGATCTGACAAGAATCAAACTAAGCAGGTCCAGTAGTTTGTCTTGTATCGTACTTCTTATGGGCGGAATATGGTGAGCCATCTCGACCAGAGCTGATTCCAGAGGTGGCGTTAGACCGCAGGCGAATATGGGATCTAGAAGCGCTTCCATGTATTTGCTCAAGGTCTGGCCAACCGCATAAGCTAGCATGCTGATACATGTGAACATTGGGCCTTCGTCGACAGTGGCGCGGTTCTTTGTCTTTGCGCTCAACGACTCCCGGATGTAGAGAATAATTCCGTCTAGGTACTGTGCCATCGCGCTTCCAACGGCCTTAGCAATGGAGCCGATAGCAATAAAGGCTTGATTACGCTCCTTCTCTCGCTTCAACTGAGCTTGCAGATAGATCATGAACTTGTGCAGATAGTTGTTGATGAAATCCAGCGGGGCATATTCGGCAAGCACAGGCACGATCTGGACGACTTGAGATCGGATCCTAGGATCACGGTGATCCTTGAGCCGTAGCACAATCTCGCAAGTATTCCGGTAGAAGTCATTCATGAACATGTTGCCTTGCTGAAGGAGCTCTTTCAGGATCAAGAGCGAGCCGTGTATGTCATCTAAACTCGTAGTTGAGCGAAGACCGTCCAGTGCTTTTGCATATATTTTTGCGAACCATTGTGCTTGGAATTGCGCATCTCTTGCGACCATAACACTAAAGCAAGCACTGACGGATTCTGCTGCTGCACGTCGAATGGTCTCTTTTGGATCTCGTAGTGCATTCCAGATTAGATCGAATATTTGTGGTATGAAGCCGTAGACAAGTGTAGGTGAATTCCTGGCCATTTCCCGAATGAGGAGAGCTGCGGCCAACTTTCTACCCTCTTGCTTGGTGTCCGTCTGTAGCCATTCGAAGGCGGATGTCATCTCAGCTTCCACAAGCTCGGCCGTATAAGCACCCCCAGGCCTGGCCAGATGGCCCAGTGCTCTGCTCGCTGCGTCGAGTACTGCGTAGTCATTGCTCTTGAGGACCGTTCGAAGATAATTTGAGTATTTGGATGCCTTCTGAGCAGCGTCGATTGCGTCACAATCGATCAGTTTGTCCAAAGCTATGATTCCTCCAAGTTTCTCATTCGACTCCGTTCCTTGTATAAGGTTACTGATGCGCAACGTAACTCGGTCATAGAAAGTGCCGAATCTCTCAGGTGACCACTCTGTCCATATAGATCAGTACAGGTCTTCCGACTGGGAATCGCTGTGTACAAACCTCTTGCGCATACGGTGATCAGATCACGCAAATCGGCTGCCGCTTTGTTCTTGACTTCTTCATTCTTGCTGCGCAGGTCGATGAACAGACGATCGCTTGGGTCTTGACCTTGACCTTGCTGCGCCATTGCAGTAGATCATGGTCCTCAATAGGATGCCCCAATTACGAGCGTGTCAGAAACCGTTCTCGGAGCGTGCGTTCATACACAACTCTGAATTTACTAGGTACACACATGGGCAATGGCAGGCTGCGATTGCTGCTTAGCCTTGGCACATGACAATGCGGATGCGGGGAGAGGTTAAAGTTATTGTAAGCTTAACGTACAATTTAAGCTACCTACCTATGCTACCGATCAAGTACCTCTTTAAAGTGTACTATGGAAATTAAAATTGTGAATGCACTATCTCTGTGCCTGCCTATACCCTGAGGACTTAAGAGCTGGGTTGAGAGGAGGCGCAAATGCGAACCCTTCGTCCCTGCAACATTGCATATAGCACTGAAGCAATGAGAAAGGGTGTCTCAGACAAGGCAGGCACCATCAGCATGACCCTCTCAGGCCATGTGATTGTGTTCCAATTCCCAATTTTTGACAAAGTAAGCAAAGGCTCCCACGGAGCTTTTGATGGCAAGCGCGATGGCTCACAAACCCACAGTTGGCCACTTTCTGTTCCAGTATCAGTAGTCTATGAGCAAACGAAGAAAGCGCGGTCGACGTGGTGGCTGCATCGCGCCAGGACCACGGCTAGTTGGGAGAACATCTGATGCAATATGCTTGGATTTATCTTCGAACGTTCTCTGCATGTTCGGCGCAGGATACCATCATAATCACTGATAGTCTTCGAGCAGCATCTGCACCACCAAACAGCATTAGCTCAATTATGTATGTTGTCAGCATCACAGTATCTCCGTGTCGTGCTGAGGACATCGCGATGTTCTGGTCATCAATGATAACGACATATAAGCGATGTTGCGTCGGGCTCGTCAATCGTGATTCCTTCCCGTACCCCGCCGCTCAAAAATCCTAAGGAGTGTGCGTTAATCATGTTTCGTGCCCGAGTACACGGTGATTTTCAGACACACTGTTCCACCCTCTACCATAGACAGCAGCTCTTTTGAAGTTCCCCAGATCTCTTGATACATCACTTTCCAAGTCTCCTGAGAGCCGCCTCTCGGGACTCTCGGGACTGAAGGTCAAACTCCATTTCAGGATGCGTCTTATAACCTCCAATCTTGAGCGCTTCGTCTGAAGAAATGCGATCCTTGATCAGAGTAGCCAAGTCTGGTCTACAAGCCTTGAGCCTGATGGCACGGCGCTCATTTTTTGTCGATGTTTTCGATTTTGCAGGTAGGCTTGTGTTTGCTTGACTTGCGGGAGCTTTACTGGTCGAAGCGGACGAGTTTCGTGGGATCGATGAAGAGGACGGTGGAGGTGGGGGCACTGGCGTCGGAGCAGGAATGGGTGGTGGAGGTGGTGGTATAACTGCTGGCGCTGACATGCCGTTCGTTCTGCACCAATGATTAATTCAAATACGCAAACATGCACGACATCAAGTATGTACAAATGCGACAAGCATGACAATAACGAGTGCTTACCCGTAGTGGAGATCCCGCAGAATTGTTCTTTGTACCTCGTATGCAGAGAAGTCTCCTCCAACCAGGTCTTGCAGCAAGGAATTAGCTTCACCTTCTGAATCTAGGCTTTCATGCTCAGCAAGTCGTTCCTGCAGTATCGCATGAGTCTTTGCGAAACATGCAAGAATCGACTCAATCTGGTTCGATCCGCCGGAGATATTGTTCTCCGGACGATGTGGGTCAATGATTGTCAAGCGGCTGGGGTTCTCGTTCGAAAATCTCAATGGCGTGTAAGAGGCCTGTCGACCAGTTAGCGCAGGCGCGGAACAACACAAACACAAAATGAGAAACCTACCTTGTGTACGTAGCTCGGCGGATCCATTCGAATGGCAACCTTGTGTCTGTCAAACAGGTTACCATAGAGGTTGAAGAACTCCACCAAGAGCTGTCCCAGGTTCGGTGGGTGTTCTTGTGATGGCCAGTGTTGCAGCAGGCTGGTGACAAGGCAAATCACAGAGAACCCTCCAAGGCCACCAATTGACACGTCATTTAGGCCTCTGATCATTAGATATTGCTTGATGATAGAGACGATGATTGGCATCGCTGGATAAGTTCGTTTCCATTTCTCGAAAGATTCAATAGCCACTACGCCTGATTCGTTGTTGAACGACAAGTCGATCTTGAGCCCGCTGATATCGTCGATGAACTTGATGATCGGAACCTTCGCTCCGGAGATGACTTGTGTACTTCTTTCCCGCGCTACACCTCCACGCTCCAGTAAGTCGGCATAGCTTCGCAGTACCCTGTATCCAAGCTTTGGGGGTAGTCCATTGGGGGCTCGTTTTCTGGGATTGTACGAACGAGTAATGTACACCAAATCCATATCAGCGACAGGCAAGTATAAACCTGCTGCATACGAGCCAAAAGCTTTCAGCTCTCCGTATTCAAGTCTGTTAAGCTCGGAAGAGAGACGTCGAACGACATCGGCCCTGATTATCTGCTCGAATTCACGTGGTCTAACCCATTCATAGAAGTCGAGTACCTCCTTGTGGAGTGCAATGCCTGCGGCGTCTGTAGAATCAATGGTTGTGACCCAAGGCGTCGCGTTAGCTGTGTTTTTGGCAAGCCATTCTTCAAGTATCATGCCGTCTGTGTAGTTGTCTGTGCTCCTTCTCAAGTCCTCGCGCCGTGAAGCAGCCGTGGACTTCTCTCTCTTCCGCTTGCCCAAAGCTATTGATTGTTCTGGTGAGGGAGCTCTGCCATTATTGACAAGGTCATCATGATTCTCAGCACCGTCCATGTCGAAGGAGATAAAGTCTTCGCTGTCCGTGCCCGCGTCTTGCTTTGCGAGTGCTGTGTTTCGGGCTTTTCGGATGAGTTTTACAACGTCGACCCTCTTGCCAGTGGTCTCGCTTGGTGGAGGAAGTGAAGTGTAAGGGTTTGGATCAGACCACTTCGGTCGCACCTCATCGGATACAGCATTTCCAACCGGTTCGAGACGTGCTCGTTTTGAGCGATGAGCGCCCTCATCCTCATCCTCAGAATGCTCCATATCGCTTTCTTCACTATCTGTCAATTCGTCTAGTCTGCGAAATTTGTCCTCGGTGTCTTGCGCGTAGTACTTGTTTTCGATAGAGGGGTCTTGAGTCATGAGAAGAGGTCTTTGCGAGATCTTGGGTGGCGGAGCGCGAAAACGGAAGTCGCGACGCGGCGACCGTGGTCGACCTCGACCACCATCGCGGCGATGTTGCTGTCGAGGTGTGGCATCTTGGTTGCCTCGGAACTGAAACATCGGTGGCATTTGCGACCTCTGATTGTGGCTGCCGCCAGGTCTCCAGTGGTCACCCATGATGCGCCGTTGTCTTTCTCGCCACTTGCGAAGGTCCGAGTCGTGTTGCGGTGCCGAGTTCGAAGAGCGCAAAGTGGGCAAATTTGCATGTCGAGGCTACGAGTAGGTAGGTGATGCCATAAAGGTCAGGTCGCTGATTTATCCTGGTTAGCGCCTTGGCTCTTGCCTGCCGGTGCCACTAGCAGTGAAGTCACTTCGGATTTAGATTCGACAGAAAGCACGTAGTCTGTTGTGCCCAACTTCACACCCACCTGTGATATTGCGCCCGGCCGGACACTGTAGGGAATAAGATAGCAGTGTCGTGTGTATCGTCTCTGGCAAGAAGCTTCAGGCGTCAAGGAAGCTGCGCACAATATGTCACGCATTATTCTGTGCTGGACATGAAATATACGTACACTATGCTGATTGTGAGCGAGAGCGCATTCTTCGTATGGCTTACTTCAAGCTGCTCAAAGACAGCTACCCCCCAAGCCTTGTGTTTGGTGCAAGTGAACGCGTAGGATGAGGGACAGCTAACGAGTTCACTCACTGAATAACACCGAAGATTGTCTTTTCATGCTGCGTGTAATCAACGAGGTGCTGCAGGAATTACAGAGATTGCCTTGGTCCGGCGAGACCAGAGCTTTGCTACAATTTGTTTACAGGTACTTTCTCGGTAAAGTCGTTAAGAGACTTTCATGGAGGGAACTCCGTCTCTGAGTCCTCAGAGGTTCACAGTTTCAGACAACGAAGTCCGGATTCGAAAGCATCAATCAGTGGTCGATCAATAGCCTCCTCTGCAAAGCTGACGCGTTCAGTCCACCAGTCCAGCCAGGTCTCAGCTCTTGCTCCTTCCTTCGCACGAAGTAGTCCGACACTCACATCGATCAGCTCCGGCCTTTCTTCACAGTGCCAGAAGGCAGTAGCGCCACAGTTGGTGCAAGACTCTCTGAAACACCCTGGTGAGCTCTGGATGCGACGCAGACCAGCCTGGCCAAAATCCAAAGGCTCGCCATTGAAGAGAAAAATGTTGGATTTTGGGACGAACGCCCAGGCCTGGACAGGGCTACCCGAAGCAAGCCTGCAGGACCTACACGCACATGTGCCAGCTAGATACTTGTCCTCGCCACTCAGCCACCATTTGACGCCCTGCGGATTCTCGGGACTCGAGCTATGATAAGGCACTAGCAGATCCGGCCAAGGGGACGAGCAAGACCGTGAACCCTCATCAGGCCGTGTCAGGAAGAACTGGACCAGTCCGCAATGGCAAGATGCAGCTAAGTCATCGGAGGAGACTTCTTGTTCGAGACCTTGGTTTGGGCCTCTGGTTGAGAACGAGGGGTTCCTTCCACCAGCAAAAGGTGGGCGCCGCTCGATGTTGATTGTTACAGGTTGCTGATCGGGACCCTGCAAGTAGAATGCAACAGTCCTTTTGTCAATCTCACCAAGGCAGATCGATAAGCCACCGTCATGTGTGTCACCCACAAATTCATGCTGCATGATTTTCCCAATGCTGATAGGCGGGACTCGCGAATCTTGCTCAGGACCCACTACACCGTCAATCACACCCATGCACACACTCCACGAGTCTGAGCTAAGCTCATGTACGAGCATATGTGAGCCACAACCGTCGCAGAAGTATCTGCTTAGTTTGTCGGAGGAATCATATCTTTTCAATACCTCCGCCAACTGAGGCTTCGAGGCCAGTGTAGCGCAGGAAACGAAGAGGACGCCCGTACTGTAGCGGCAACTGTTGCAAGCGCAGACAGTGGTATCAGCCGGGAGTTGACCGCTCAATTGCAGTTCGCCCTGGGATTTTTCGCAAACACAGGTGACCTTGACGTATTCGCCCATCATGCAGCTCGCGTACAATATGTGCCTATGCTCTTCCTTGATCAGAAGTGCTGTTGGCGATTGTGCAGCCTTAACCTTCGAGCCAACATTTTCCTGACCGAGCACAAGAATATCGTGACTTTGCGTAGATATTGTTTAAGCGTGATTCAGAGGTTTGTTACTCTTTCTCCCAGAAAGCTAGCTCACTCACAAAGAAGCACAGATCGTTGAAACTGTTTTGCCCTCAATTACTGATGCGTACTTATGAGAGTAAGGATGTAGTTTCAACCTGTGTGAGTCTAGCCCATGGTCCGTTCCATCGCGCATGACTAGCCGAGTTGGCGCCTTACCCGCAACGACTCCCTACTCAAGCATAAAACTTGCTCACCCTCATTCCCACCTCTTAACCCTCCTTCTTCCTTTCTGCTGACCATCGAGCAACGAGAAATAGATTTCGGATAAACTTCTCTGCAAAATTCTTCCCAAGCAACGCTACACCAAGCCTCCCACGCACAACTGCATAACATACACCGCTTATTTACACGGCACCAGACGACCACTTTCGCTCCAAAACACAATGGGTGAGTGGATTCGGGCTGGCACTGTAACGCTGAATACGGTCCGCTGACTTCTTTCTAGGTCCTTGTACATGTAGCTGCGGCTCTTCTTGCGTGAGTTTACTCCTTCGTTGTTACCGACGGAATATCGTCGGTAGCTCAAGTAGTCCGGGACAGGGACTCTGCTCAGGGTCTTAGTCTTGCCAGACTGCAGGCCTAGCATTGTACACCTCATACTGGGACACTATATACTCTGTACAGATTAACGAACTGACGCTGTGAACAGGGCTGCCCAGCGGGAAAGTGCAACTGCGTAAGTACAATTCCTCTCAGAGAAGCTGGCGCACCTAGCTAACCAAGGCACAATAGAAATAGTAAAATTATCGCAGTTATGACCGGTATTGGTTCATAACAAATCCTTTCATTGAAGCACATCAACAACATCCTGCATACCATCAAACACGTCGGGCTCTGGAAAGAATACGCAGGACTACGCATTGAGATCTACCCCAAGTCATGATAGTTCCTATCTATAGTCGAAATAGCACATCTCGTACTCATTACTGCTCGACTTCTTCCAGATGTCTTGTTCAAGTCTCTTCGTCTCTTGTGTGCTGCTGCGTGGCTCAGAGTGCCCATCTTATGAACTCAGGTTGCTGCCATGGTGGGAAAGGGAGGGGTTGTCCATGAGCGAGGTGGGGCTTATCGATTGATCGTCCGCCTTTAGCTTGGCAGATCCCCATTACGCTTTGCTACTTTTGGAGTCGCTATAGCTGCCTATCTAGGTCTATGGTAAACGACTTGGAGAAGGCTCAAGTTGTTCGAAGCGCTTTACCTGTCTTTCCTCACTGTCTCAGCGTAACTACGCATCTTGCTCAACGTTATGAGGCTGCAATGGGCCGTTTCTGTATGACGCACTCAAATGAAACAAGACTTCGCCCGCCCAGCCATTGTGTTCCATGCTCGACACTGTCGACCTACGTGGGCTCTGATTAACGTGATGTGAAGAATGCGAGGGAGTCATTGAAATATTTCCGAGCTTCAGGCAGCCGTCAATTCTATCCGTTCCTGAGGCTGACCTTGCTCTGCTCTTGCTCTACTTCTTTGCTCCCTCAGACTTTGCCCCGACTTACTCGCGAGGTTGATATTGACTGCAGCAGACAAGTCCCTCCGAAAATCCTTCTACACCACCATGGAGCACGACATCTCCATGGAAGACCGCATCTGCGGCGCCTTCTACGGTCTCGCCGTCTGCGATGCGCTAGGCGGCCCAGTCGAGTTCAAGTCGCGCGGCAGCTTCCCCAAAGTCGAATCCCTGCTGCCGAATGAAAACTTCCGCCTTCCGGCGGGCTGTTTCACAGACGACACCTCCATGGCGCTGTGTCTAGCGCACTCGCTGATCGAGAACAACGGCGTGGCCAACAAAGCCGACCAAGTCAGGTAATACATCGCCTGGTGGAGACGCGGCTACATGTCCTCCACAGGGACATGTTTCGACATTGGCGTAGCCACGTGCAATTCTCTGGCACAGTGGAGAACGGCTTTGTGTGCCGAATATGACCTTCTCAGACCGGACTCCAAAGCGGCGATAGACGCCTTCGAGTCCATCGAAGCGAAGATCCAACAAGCCTTCAGCCAGGAAAGACACTGCGGCAATGGCAGCCTAATGCGCGTCCTCCCCACCGCTCTGGTCGCGAGGAACCGCGAAACAGCGGCCGACCTGGCAAGAGCAACCAGCCAGCCCACACACCCGCACCCGCGCTGCCAGGACGCATGCGATATATACGCGTGTCTCGTGCATGCCGCTCTCACAGGCAGCACGAAGGAGGAACTAGCATGTCAAATCCACTCCATAACCTCCGCCCCGGACTCCACCACCACCGCCACCACCAAGATCACCGACTCAACCCTCCTGCGCCGCCTGCAACCATACCACAGCTTGTCCAACTGGACCTCGAAACCCTCCCACCAAATCCTTAGCACAGGCTACGTGGTAGACACGCTGGAAGCGTCGCTGTGGGCGTTTTTTCTCCACAGACAATTTCCGCGCCGGCGCGATCCGCGCGGTCAACCTGGGCGACGACGCGGAGACCGTCGGCGCCATCTACGGCGGGCTCGCGGGCGCGTATTACGACATCGCGCAGATACCGGCAGAGTGGGTCGCCGGCATAAAGAAGATGGACTTGGTCAATGAGGTAGTGGAGAAGATCATCGGCATGAAGCGCCGTGATGGCGGGTTGTAAGGCATGACTGTAATGCTGCACACGTCGTGATGAATGGCTTACACGGTGGAGAGGCCCAGACGCAAGCTCTCATGTTCAGCTGTCACAAGAAAAGACGTCGAACCTCTCAGTAGTATGGAATGGTACTTCGTCAAAAAGCACGTGATTTCCATTCGATGGGTGTACACACAAAGAAGCTTAGGTAGACAAAAATATACCGCACCAATATATACCCGTAACGCCAAAGCCATAGGCTATTTGTTCATCGCCTAGCCAGCCACAATGTCATAACCTTCGTGATGCCCATGCCAAATACATGTGGAAAGTGGTATATCCAGAAACAAGGCCCCTTCCTTCTATACTTACACACCAGACCCTGACAAGTCCAGCTAAATGCAAACGCTAACGCAGCCAACCAGGTATCTCACTTTCATGATGACGATGTGCCAGCGCCGATAGGTCCAGCCCCGCTGTTCGGCTGTTGCTGTTGTTGCTGTTGCTGCTGCTGCCCTTGTTGTTGTGAAGCTGGGGCGTCCGCGACGGTGCCCCTCCTCTCTGTCCTGATCCTGAATCTCTCCCTGAAACGCCTCGCCAACCCCCTATCGTGTTCGTTCTGCCCAGGCGCTGGGGCCTCCAACGCTCTCCTCTGCATGTCAGCCCTCAGCCATCTCAGCGCCATCAGTCTCTCTTCTCGTGTACCCCTAGCCGCATTTCGCAACTGAAAAGGCATTGTGCCTCCCTGCCCTGTCTGGTTACCAATCGGTGCTAGTAAGCTCGGCTCCGCGTTCTGGTTCTCGGCATCGTCAATCGGCTCGCCTTGCTCGTTTTTGGGCCTCAAGTCGATTCGGCAGAGTGGACAAGTGCCGGAAACATTCAGCAGCCATGGATCGACGCATGCAGGGTGGAACTTGTGGTTGCAAGGTAGAACGCGGACTTCTTCGCCTATCGTGAAATCTTCCGTGCAGATGGAGCACTGGAGCGTGCCGTCTTCATCGGTGCCATCAGGTCTACTGAACGCCGACTGAGTGGTGGCATCTGTGACAGCTCCAGTGCCGGCTTCTGGCTGGCCTTGATGCGTCTCGGTTGTGCTTGAAGGGAGCGATTTATCATGGGCCGTTGTGGTATCGTGCGGTGTAGTTTTGGCGGCATTCATTTCGATATCCTCCGATACTGCGGGTTTCAATGCCTGCTCTTCACGATCGCCGAACTTGACAATGGGAAGTGTTTCGAGCATTGCTCGAGCGATACCACGTGCACGACTCTGCCGTCCTCGGCCCATGATCATACGGGGACCGTAGCGTTCGGGATGACGGTGAGCGCGGACTGCACCAGTAACGATGATCACGACGAAAAGGGCGGTGATAATTCCGGTAATAGAGTACAGAATGATCATCGCGACGGCTGTGGTCGGTGAACCGCTGAGCGAGCTGGCGCCACCTCCCCATCCGCTGCTGGAGGAGTTTGTGTATGAATTGAGGTCCGGCAGGATCTGACAGGTACCTGTGCTATTAGTGTTGAGATTCAATCTGGCTAAACTGCTGGCGACCATAGGGTCCACAGTGGTGAGTATTCCATTTATCTGCTGAAAACGGCTGAGGCCAGATGCGTAACAATGCCCGCTTCTTTCGGAATAGAGAATGATAATGTCGGCACGAGGAGAGTTCACCACTATTTTGAAGACGTCTGTTGCGTCTAGGTTGCCCGAGTAATCCTCTGGGTCGCAGGAGATAAATGAGAATACCTGCGGTGGGATAGAGTTTGCGTTTGAAGCGTCCACGTTGAGCAGATGTCCCAGGACGTCAATTTGCACGAAAGTGCTGTGCTGGATCTGAGCATATGGACCAACTGGGGCGAGCCGTATCGCAGGCATATCAGGAAACTCGGTGCCATTGAGAAGGAATCGAGGAGAAGAATCGACGGGATAGAGGTCTTGAGAAGAGTTGGAAGGTCCGATTGTTTGCGCAAGGGCGATGGCGGGTATGGACATTAGCAGCCATCGTAGTGTTGTACCAAGGCTGCGAGGAGCCATTGCGAATTTGTATTTGTCTGTCGTGAGTTTAAGCTTATGCTTGTATCTCCACAGCGCCTTCTTGCGGCGGAATGTTCCTGATAATCACTTCCAGTGACGATATATCCTGTAGCGGTTGACGTTGGAAGACGAGCGCTTTCGATGTTTGAGGCCGCAGGTACAAGTAACAGTCAACCAAGAGGTTCGTAGAAGAATTGGTGTAGTGTGCCAGCACAGTTGAAAAGAGGGGCGCAGCGATATGCTGGAGGCGAAGGACGGAGGTAGTGACGGCCACAAGATGTAGGATGCAGATGAATTGGAATGAACTCGGGGGTCCAAGCTGGAGTGATCGCAGTGGGAGTCGGAGTCGGATAGAACTGAAAGGGGATTAGTGAGTGAGGCTGTGTCGAGGAGGTCGTGTCTCGAGTGCATACCTTGTACCACAGCACACCTCAAGCAGACGATGGGCGCTTCGGAGGGTGTTTCGCCGTGGCATGGCAATTGAAGCGTCACAAAGTGCCAGTGCCAGTGCCAGTGCCAGTCCCAGTGCTAATAATGCCAGTGCCTCGGAAGTGCCGGCTTGCGGATGTGGTGGAGGGGGAGATGGAGGTGGAGGCAAGGGTGAGACTCCTTAGGCTTGGTCTTACTCTAGATGGGCCTTGATCGAACTTGACCGATTCAAGGCAGCTTAGGCCAACTTGAACATGCAGGGCAGGCAGTGATCACTGATCATCGATCACCGCGATGCCCTGGGACAGGATGTGTACTCGAGTAGATTCAAGATCCACACACACACACACACACACCCAAATACACCCACATATACACTTACATATACACACACAGGCCGGCAGCATGCAGCATGCAAGGACAGACGTGACGAATGTTTACAAGCAACACCCAGCCCCGCAGTCTTACTCTGTGACCACAAACACGAACACGGACATGAACACGGACGCAAAGAGAGACGAAGGAACGAGAGCTCAGGCTTACTGTACATGCAGGGATGCTTTGAGCTTGACGGCTGACACTGACAGCCTGGAACCTTGGAAGTCGGAGCACACACGAACGGAAGACGAGGACAAGGACCGAGACGGGATGGATGAGTTAATAATGCGAAACTACTCATACGCCATGATGACATTCGGCGGGGTTCTTCCTCCTGCGCCTATCACGCCTATCCCGCCTATCGCGCCACAACACTCGGGCCTTTACCAAGCCGGTCGTGTTTTCCTAGAACCCTATACGTTATCCTGTATCTTGCCGTCTTATCGATCTGCAAGCAACGGCTCGGTCGACACATCATCGAAGCTTTCGCCACCCTTCTTCTCAACTCGAACGTCGTGTTTGCCGTTGCACTCGTATATGGGCATTAAATCTTCCTCTTGACGAGCCCTTTGAAGAAGTCAAAACTATTGGCATCACTTTGCAATTCCCATCTCTTGCCCGTAGGGCGGTCCTCCCACCCCAACTCCTCAGCTATCAGCAGGCCATAATCCCTGGTTATGCCCTTGATCTTCGCTCTTTCTCCGCCCTGCGATTCAAGAGTAACAATCTGATCCATGTGTAGCCAATGCTTGTAGTAGAGCTGCTCCATCTCAAAGTCGAAACCTGTGCGCAAAAAGCGAATGTACAGGTCTTCGAAAGTGGTGAGGATACGGGCTAACAGTCTCTCCAAAGTAAAAGGCGCAAGCTTCGATCCCTTCTTCAGCGTCGAAACAAGCTGGTTGAGTGATGTTGTTGGTGCGGCATTTGCACAATTCAGACCAATGCCGCAGACTGCAATGTACTCCTGGGTATTGTAATGGCTGTTGACAAGGATACCGCCAATCTTGGTGTAGTTCTCACTCTTGTCTCCCCCGTTCTCTTTCGCCTTTACAGGATCAAGCGCGAAAATATCATTCGGCCATTTGAGCTTGATCGGCATATCTTGATAGGCCCTTCCATCATATGACTTGATGCCATTGACTATTGCCATTGCGGCCAAGTATTGAACGAAGACCACTGGGGCAGTCTTCATCTGTGACATGGGATGCCGGATTACCGTACTGAACATGAGAGAACCAGCAGGGGACACCCATACATTCGAACCGCGTCCACGACCAGCTACTTGCACAGTCGCCGTTGCTGTGAAACCTTGCGGCAAAGTGCGAAGAAGATGGGTGTTCTTTTCCAAGAGTGTGTTCGTGCTCGTTACTACTTCGCCATACAGAAGGTGGTTGCCGAATGTTGCAGCTGTACCCCGATTCGATCCCTGATACTGTTTCAGATTTGCATAGAATGCATGGTGATTGAAATAGGGTGTGGACTTTGGTGAGGGATAATCGGTCTCATAAGCAAGAATTTGCTTGACTATAGTGTTATAGTCGACTATGCGATCCGAACTGCCATCATCTTCGTCAGCGTGGTCCTCATTCGATTCATCATTCGATGGTGCTTCATTGACACTCTCCACACTCCATGTTGATGCATTGATGATGTGAAAAGTGTCATTTTCGTCCTTGAGCAATTCTTGGTCTTTCTCGTCCTTAGTCATAAGGTGTTTCAAAGACGACAGGATGTTCGAAGTGTCTGATGGGTTGCTTGCGGACAATTGCATACGAGAAAGGGAAGGTACATTTTGTTCTTCGCTCACAGTCAAGCCAAGCTTGGTCAAGCATGCTTTGAGGAAGTCCATACGATGCTTTTCATCGTTTGCAAGCTGCTCGGTGACTTGCGCGAAGCCAGGCACCTCCGTCTTTTCCTCAAGGTTAACAACGGCGTATCTAGGTTTTGTTAGTGACCAGTTATCGGCTGGCTTGCCTAGGAAGACAAACTCTGGATGTGGCCCGGTCAGTAATGCTGCACCTTGTCCAGTCTTACAGTATACCACGGCTGCGGTGCCCTCGCCAGGCTCAACGTCAAGCTTATCTGCATAGCTTGCAAGAACCTCCACGCCCTGGTCTCGGTACTTCGGTGCATCGACGAACACACATCCTCCGTTGTAGTAGGACTTAAATACGTTTGGCACCGATCCAGACGACAGTACGGCCTTGTCGACTTTCAATTCGGCGGCCCGCGCTCCTTTCTCGCTGTGGTAGACGAACCCAGAGAACGCACATCCTCGAGCTGGGCCGGGATAAAAAGCCAGCTCTCTGTCCCCAACAACTTCAAGCAACTTGTTTCCAATCTCGAACTCGCAACGCTTGCTACCATAGTATCCGCCGGCACAGAAGCCGATGTAGATGCCGCCTCGCTCTACGAACTGGCGGATTCGACGATTTCCCTCACCATTGAGTGTCCTGCAATAGCCTTGATCTGCACCGCCTGGGAAAACCACAGCCGCACAGCTTGCAGTCCATGGCTCCTTGATGAGCATATCGCCAGTCACAGGTATGACTGCATAGTTTGGCGCCAGCAACCTCCGTAGAGTATACAAACAATGCCGCACAGACTCCACAGTACTACCATTTCCTGAAGAGAGCATTAGATTTTTGTTGGCACGCCATTCGTCCTTGGATAGCGCACCAGAGTAAACAAGTACGTTCATACGCTTCGTAGCCATGTTGAGCGACGTTGATAGAGTAGGTTGTGGTGGGGGCAAAAATGATGGACTCTCGGTGGTGACTCGATACCGTATAAAAGTAATGAAAGCTTCTTCTTCAAGATCTCCACGTATATTTTTAGATACGGAACATCAGCCAACGAACATGTCGGAAGGAAGCGAAAACGAGCGGCAGCAGGAACAGGACGACGGAGAGTTTGATGATTGGTAAAACAGCCCGAACAATCGGATGTTGCTTTCTAACGTGTCTTCTTCTGCAGGGACAAGCGCATCTTCAGCACGGGTTGTAGAGGTAAACCGCTCGAGCTGGCAGCGTCAAACCGGCGATTTTCTGACGAGCAAGCAGATGAGCAGTTGAAGATGAACGATTGTTATTATGACACGAAGGATTGGCGAGCATGCAAAAAAGAAGTATGTTGAACCCCGACCCGTTCTATCTCCACGTTCAACCTCCATCGTGCATTTCACTGACAACACCCCGTAGATGGAGGTCTTTCGCGAATGCTGGAAAAGGAACGCCAATGACCTGAGGACAGAGAGTAAAGATGCATGATTGTACCAGTACAAGGCTCGGCGTGGCACTGTAATAGTAATGAGGCTTCACTGCTCTATCTACCACGCGATCTGGTGTTGCGGACGTGCTCCGCAAATTGGTTTCATCTTCTCGTGACGCGCTCAAGCATCTCTTCACTCCAGCCATCATTGCGTCTTTTGTTCAATTCAGACTCCGTTGATAGATATGTCTGCTCCTTTCCGAGCTATCTCTACTTCCATCCCATCAGCGTCGAGGTCATGGTCTTCGCAAGCCGGGCGCATCGCAGGTTCGATTGAGACACAACACCTGCTTCGTCTGAGCTTCCGAAATTATAGAGCACATGAAACACAGTCGTTACGATCACCTTGCCGTCGCAAGTTTCATTCGAACAAAGTTACTCAAGCGCAAGCAGCTCCGACACCTCGTACAGGTTCGACGTCGTTCCAGCAGCGACCTTCTGCTCCGCCTCCAAAGCATGAGGCTCCCAAGCCTGCGCCACCCGTTTCCAACCAGGTTACAGAGTTGCAAGAAGATGATCCATCACAGGTTGACTGGTCAAAATCTTTCCATGGTCTTTCGGTCGAGCCGTTCGCGAAAGAGGCAGCAGACATTCTACTCGCACCCATCAATGAAGACGACGTGGAAATCAAACCTGACGGCATAATCTATCTACCAGAGATCAAATACAGAAGAATATTGAATAAAGCATTCGGCCCAGGAGGATGGGGTCTAGCACCTAGAGGTGAAACAATTGTCACGGATAAGGCAGTCACAAGAGAGTACGCGCTGTTGGCGCATGGACGGTAAGCATTCCGTCTCTGTCCGCATACACAAAATTGACACGGAATAGGCTGGTCTCAATCGCGCGCGGCGAACAAGTCTATTTCAATAAGGACGGTATTCCTACTGCATCTGAGGGCTGCAAGTCGAACGCTATGATGAGGTGCTGCAAAGATCTAGGCGTGGCAAGTGAGCTCTGGGACCCTCGTTTCATCCGCAAATTTAAATCAGAGCATACAAGAGAGGTGTTTGTGGAGCACCAAGTGTCCAAGAAGAGGACGAAAGTGTGGCTACGCAAGGGTGATGCTGTACAATACCCTTACAAGGAGACCAGATTCGCTGGTAGCGCAATCTGAGAAAGCAAGGCTGTGCATAGACGTTACACCAGAAAAGAGCGTGTTTGATAGCTCGACTGTACAACATACAAAGCATAGGGTCGTGGCAGCGCCGGCGACGACGAACGATAACAACAACAACAACAACACCGCCGGAGCACCCTCGACTTTACAGAAAACCAGCTTCGCGGCAGCACGCGTATTCATAGAGAAGAGCTGAAGAGCTATGTGGACGCATCAACGTGGCGACCGTATCCTTGAACACGCAGTTCACGCATGAACACTCATACTACGACAAGGCTCGTCGGCATTCCATACTGAGATCCGTTCGTGCAGGTCTTGATTCAATGCATACTTGGGTAAGGGTTGAACAGAGGGTGGATCGTGCTACTGTTTGTCCAACAGACCAGGCGTCCAGACTTCGGGTACTCGAGTAATGTACGTAGGTATGTAGACAACCGTGGATCGGCATCGCACACGATGCGTGAGGCTGTCTGCATCAAGCATTGTCTAAACACAAAGCTTCGCCAGCGATGTATGGCGAATCAAGTGCTCGGCCACATCGTTCAGGTGGCCAGCCTAAGGCAGATTTTGAGGCCTCCATGGAGTCAGCAGTCAGCAGTCAACATCAGCAAAGCTTACTATTCTTAAAAGACAGACCCATGCTCAGGCCGCCCATCGTATTGTACGAGTACTTCTACTTGCTCCTCTACATGAATACTTAGCCGGCCTGCCTAAGTGGACGCTTCTCCTTACCTAGATACCCAGCCCTGTTCTTGCGTACCCATCCACGATGATTTCGAATCTTTCGCTGATTTCGCCCGCAGAGTAACCCGTCTAGTCTAGCTTTCAACCACAGCAGCCCTCGGACATCCCTTGGAGACCAGGTTCTCGATCAGCAGACACCATCCCAAGAATCTCTAAGCTCGAGTCTCAGTCTGTCGCGAGACGTGACTTGGAGAGGTAAGTACTTTCGCATATATTATTCGCCTTTCCCTTGCCTACGACGCGGTGCTCTCTCTGTATCGTGTTTACTCCCAACCTACATCTCCATGATGGCTCGCTCTCTCCTCTTCCTCTCGCTCCTCTCTCTTGTCATTGCCGCCCCTCTCGACAAGGAGATCGACAACCTCCTTTCTACAAGACACCAGTGGCAGCAATGCACCAACGAGACCGCCGCAGTGCGCCACGACTTCTCCAAGCTTGCCCTGTGGGACCGAAAGGCCTACACGGATGCCATCAACTGTCTGATGGAGCAACCGTCCCAGCTCGACCAGGCCGAGTACCCGGGTGCAATCAACCGGTTCTTCGACTACGCCGCCATCCACATCAACCGCACTCTCGAAGTCCACCTTGACGGCTTCTTCCTCGTCTGGCACCGCATGTTCGTCCACCTCTTCGAGCAAGACCTCAAGCAGACGTGTGGCTACAACGGTACAGCGCCGTACTGGAACTGGCCCGCCACCGCCGACGACCTGACCGGCTCCCCGATCTTCAACGGCGACGAGTACTCCATG